>Ga0209640_10002436_pt1 | contig 16193 bp, 13 predicted proteins | sample RifCSP10_1_FD_184018 | JGI IMG/M metagenome (GOLD analysis project Ga0209640, IMG submission 184018) | Soil microbial communities from Rifle, Colorado - Rifle CSP2_sed 10_1 (SPAdes) (version 2) | ecosystem: Environmental > Terrestrial > Deep subsurface > Rock core/Sediment | place: Rifle...
AGAGGTCATATTCCTGATCGGCGCCAATCCCGTTCCCAACCATCCGGTGGCGGCGACCTGGATCAAGAACGCGGTCAGGAAAGGCGCCAGGCTCATCTACGCCGACCCGCGGCGCTCGGAACTTTCCCGCCACGCGGCCTACGCGCTGCAGTTCAAGCCCGACACCGACGTCGCGCTGTTGAACGCCATGATGCACACCATCGTTCAAGAGGGCCTGGTGAACGAGGCGTTCATCCGGAGCCGCACCATCGGTTACGAGGAGCTCAGGAAGAACGTCGCCGGCTACAGCCCCGAAGCAATGGCGCCGGTATGCGGCGTTCCGGCGGAAACGATCCGGGAAGTGGCGCGTCTCTACGCCAAATCCAGAGCCTCGATGATCCTGTGGGGCATGGGCATCTCGCAGCACGTGCATGGCACCGACAACGCGCGCTGCCTGATTGCGTTGTGTCTCATGACTGGGCAGGTGGGACGGCCCGGCACAGGTCTCCATCCGCTGCGCGGGCAGAACAACGTTCAGGGGGCGTCCGACTCGGGACTCATCCCGATGGTGTTCCCGGATTACCAGCGCGTGGACAATGCCGATGCGCGCGCGCGTTTCGAGAAGCTGTGGGGCGTGAGCCTCGATCCCCAACCCGGGTTGACGGTGGTCGAGATCATGCACGCCGTGCTGGACGGTAAGATCCGCGGGATGTACATCATGGGCGAGAACCCGGCGATGTCGGACCCGGATGCGCATCATGCGCGCGCGGCGCTCGCCAAGCTCGACCACCTCGTCGTGCAGGAAATTTTTCTTACCGAGACCTGCTACTACGCCGACGTCATTCTGCCGGCGACCGCCTGGCCGGAGAAGGACGGCACTGTTACCAACACCGATCGCATGGTGCAACTGGGCCGGAGGGCGCTGGACGCCCCCGGGTCGGCCAAGCCCGATCTGTGGATCATCCAGGAGATCGCGCGCCGGCTCGGGCTCGAATGGAACTACTCGGGGCCCGCGGACGTGTTCAACGAGATGCGCCGCGCGATGCCGTCGATTGCGGGCATCACCTGGGAGCGCCTGGAGCGGGAAAGCTGTGTCACCTACCCGTGCGAAAGGGAAGGCGATCCCGGGCAGCCCGTCGTGTTCACCGAACGCTTTCCGACACCCACAGGGCGCGCCAAGTTCGTTCCCGCCGACATCATCCCCGCCGCCGAACGTCCCGACCGCGAATTTCCATTCGTGCTGATCACGGGCCGGCAACTCGAACACTGGCACACCGGCGCCATCACGCGCCGCGCCACGGTGCTCGATGCCATCGAGCCGGACCCGATCGCCTCCCTCCATCCGCTCGATCTCGACGCCATCGGCGCGAAACCGGGCGAGGTCATCAGCGTGGCCTCGCGCCGCGGCATCATCTCGCTCTACGCGCGCGCCGACGATGGCACGCCGCGCGGCGCGGTGTTCATCCCGTTCTGCTATTACGAGGCGGCGGCGAACCTGCTCACGAATCCGGCGCTCGATCCTTTTGGCAAGATCCCGGAGTTCAAGTACTGCGCGGTGAAGGTGACGAAGGGCGGGGAGCTGACGCCGCGTTCGAGCTACGGCGGCGGCCAGGCGCTCGCCGCGCTCCTGAGTGCCTGAACTCGCTGCAAAGGCAAATCCGCCACAGAGAGCACAGAGGAACGCATGGCACAGACGATGGCGGAAAAGCTGCTGACGCGGCACAACCTCTCCGGCAACCCGGCGCGCGCCGGGGATTTCGTAGAAGCGAAGATCGACGGCGCGATGTGCCACTACCACGCCGCCGAGCCGATGCACGACATGGCGCTCGAGGCGGGCTTCAAGGACGGGCTGCCGCGAGTGTGGGACCCGGCGCGCGTCTACGTCCTGCTCGATCATCACCAGCCGACGCTCTCCCAGAAGCTCGCGGACGAGAATGCACTGATCCGCAGGGAAGTCGCCCGGCTGGGCATCCAGTGCTTTCACGACTCCGAGCCCGGGATCGCGCACCAGATGATGCTCGACTACGGCCTGGTGCGCCCCGGCGAACTCGTGGTAGGCAATGATTCGCACACGGTGGGCTACGGATCAGTCAATGCGGGCGCGACTGGCATCACGCGCGCGGACATGTTCTACGTGCTGCTCTACGGCGAGCTGTGGTTCCAGGTGCCGGAATCCGTCAGGGTCGTGCTCGAGGGAAGGCAACCGAGTTATCCCATTGCCAAGGACATGATCCTCTATCTCGCCGGAAACCACGGCGACGATTTCGCGCAGGGCATGTCCATCGAGTATTCGGGTTCGCTGGTTCCCCAGCTCTCAATCGACAGCCGCATGTGCCTTTCCACCCACGGGGTGGAAGTGGGCGCCAAGTTCGCGCTGTTCGGGTCGGACGAAGCCACGCACCGGTTCGTGAAGGCCCGCACCGACCAGCCGTATGAACCGCTCGCACCCGATGCGGGTGCGCACTATGCGAACGAAATCAGGCTGAACGTCGACGAGATGCCGTTCATGGTGGCGAAGCCCCATCAGTTCGGCAACGTCACGCCGGTTGACGAGGCGAGGGGGACGCGCATCAACCAGGCGCAGATCGGATCGTGCGCCAACGGCCGCTTCGAGGACATCGAGATCGCGGCGCGCATGCTGGAGGGAAAGAAAGTCGCGAAGGGCGTGCGCTTTCTCATTTCGCCCGCGTCGCAGCACGTCTACCTGCAGTGTCTGAAAGCGGGGCTCATCGAGAAGCTGATCGAAGCCGGCGCCCAGGTCATCACGCCCGGTTGCGGCGTGTGCCAGCCGCGCGTCGGATTTCTCTCGGACGGCGAGGTTTGCATCACCGCGACCACACGCAATTTCAAGGGCCGCAAAGGCAGCCCCAAAGCTGAGATCTACCTCGCGGGTCCGCTCACGGTAACGGCCGCGGCGGTGGCGGGAGAGATCGTGAATCCGAAGGAGATGTTCCGTGGGCTTTGATTTGAACCGCGTGATCCGCGGCCGGGTCTGGAAGTTCGGCGACTCGATCGAGACCGACGCGATCAATCCCTATTACCGTTATCCCACCATGGACGAGTTGAAGCAGCACACCATGGAGGTGTACCGGCCGGAGTTTCCTGCTCAGGTACGGCCGGGCGACATCCTGGTCGCGGGCCGCAACTTCGGTTGCGGCTCGAGCCGGCCGGGCCTGGTGCTGCGCGAGGTCGGGATCGCCGCAATCGTCGCGGAATCCGTCGCGCGGCTGTTCCTGCGCAACAGTATTTCGCGCGCGATCCCCATCTTCGTTGCGCCGGGTGTCGCGGGCATCGTGGAGGACGGCGAGACGCTGGAGGTGGACTACCCGGAGGCCGTCATCCGCAATGTCGCGAGCGGAGCCAGCGTGCCATTGCGGAAGTTTCCGCCAATGATCGAGCAGATCTTCGAATGCGGTGGGCTGCCCGAGTTTGCGCGCGAGCGCTACTTGCGCGAGCAAGCGCTGAAAGGACAGCCGCCGATGAACGCCGATGCACGCCGATAAAAGACCAATCCTTTCTCTTGCTTCAGGCTTCCCGCTTGCGAAATTCACGAGTGCATGAATGAAACAACCTTATGACGTGATCGTAGTTGGCGGCGGGAACGCCGCGCTGTGCGCCGCTCTTTCTGCGCGGGAGCATGGCGCGAGGGTGCTGCTCATCGAGCGCGCACCGGAGCACCAGCGTGGAGGTAACAGCGCCTTTACCGGCGGCGGCTTCCGCATGGTGCACCACGGCGTGGAAGACGTGAAAAAGGTCGTGCCCGATCTCTCGGAGGGAGAAATCGCCAATACCGACTTTGGGGAGTACACGGCGGAGCAGTACCTCGACGACTTGGGCCGCGTGACCCAGTACTACTGCGATCCGGACCTCGCCGAGACCGTCGTGCGACAGAGCGCCGACACCGTGCAATGGCTGCACGGGCGAGGGGTGCGCTTCGTGCCGAGGTTCGGGCGCTACGCGTTCAAGCACGAAGGGCGCTTCAGGTTTTTTGGTGGAACAGTGGTCGAGGCGACCGGCGGCGGGCGTGGTCTGGTCGAGGCTGAATACAAGGCCGCCGAGCGGCATGGCGTGGACATCCGTTACCAGGTGCGCGCCACGGCCCTCATGCGCGGGCGCTACGGCGTGGAGGGCGTGCGCATCGTCGCAGAGGGCATCGATGAAGACCTGCGCGCGCGGGCCGTGGTGCTCGCCTGCGGCGGCTTCGAAGCGAACCGCGAATGGCGCACGCGCTACTTGGGCCCGGGGTGGGATATGGCCAAGGTGCGCGGCACGCGCTACAACACCGGCGACGGCATCCGCATGGCGCTCGACATCGGCGCACAATCCTACGGCCAGTGGTCCGGTTGCCACTCGGTGTCGTGGGAACGCAACGCTCCCGATTTCGGCGAACTGGAGGCGCGCACGCCATTTTCCCGCAACGGCTATCCATTCAGCATCATGGTCAACGCGGAGGGCATGCGCTTCGTCGACGAGGGCGCCGATTTCCGCAACTACACCTACGCCAAGTACGGCCGGGCCGTGCTCGAGCAGCCGGGAAGCTACGCCTGGCACGTGTTCGATGCCCAGGTCGCGCACCTGCTGCACGACGAGTACAAGTCGCGCGGCGCGACCAAGGTGCAGGCCGATACGCTCGAGGAACTCGCCGCGCGCATGGAGGACGTTCACCCCGGGCGGTTCCTGCAGACGGTGCGCGAATTCAACGCGGCGGTGAGGCGCGAGGTGCCATTCGATCCGAATATCAAGGACGGACGGCGCACCGAGGGACTCGCGATCGACAAGTCGAACTGGGCCAATCCTCTGGAGCAGCCCCCATTCGTCGCATATTCGGTCACCTGCGGCATCACGTTCACTTTCGGCGGCCTCAAGATCGACACGGCGACCCGCGTGCTGGACGTGAGCGATGCGCCGCTCCCCGGCCTTTATGCCGCGGGCGAACTCGTCGGCGGGCTTTTCTACTACAACTATCCGGGCAGCTCGGGCCTCATGGCGGGTTCCGTGTTCGGTCGCATCGCCGGCCGCGAAAGCACGCACCACGCGCGCCGCGCGCAATCTCAGGCAGCCTGATCATGAACACCATGAAGAAGACGACGAAATTGCGGCAGCTCATCCACCGCAAGGAAAAGGTGCTGGTCGTGCTGCACCCCCCGACGGCGACGCACGCGCGCATCATGCAGCGGGCCGGCTGCGAAGCCGGATTCGTCGGCACCAGCGGCGTCGTGGGCTCTTACACCGGGCTTGCCGACGTCGGCACGGCGACCATGACCGAGTGCGTGCAGATTGCTGGCTGGATCGCGGAGAGTGTGAATTTTCCGGTAATACTCGACGGCGATACCGGGCACGGCGGGATCATGGCGGTGCGGCGCATGGTGCGCGAATGCATACGCGCGGGCATCGCCGGCGTGCGCATCGACGACCAGCCGATCGAGGGGAAGCGGCGCACGCAGAGCGCCGGCGTGGAAGTGGTGCCGCTCGAGCAGGCGCTCGCGCGTTATCGTGCCGCGGTGGACATGAAGAACGAGCTCGATCCCGATTTCGTGGTCATGGCGCAGTGCTACGCGCGCGACGCCGCCAACAGCAGCCTCGAGGACTGCATTCGGCGCCTCCAGGCCTACGAAAAAGATGCGGGCGTGGACTGGGTGCAGCTTGAATCGCCCCATACCGTGGACGAGATCAGGCAGGCGCGCGCGGCGGTCGAAGGGCCGCTCTCCTTCATGAAGGGAAAGCTGCCGCGCTACCTCGGGCTCGACGAGCACCTTGCGCTGGGCGTCAACATCGCCTGGTATCCCGGCTTCACCCACCACGTGATGTGGGCGGCGCTGTGGGACTTCATGGAGGACTTCCAGCAACGCGGCATCGCGGCCTGGGAAGATTTTCAGTCGAGCCGCAAGGATCGGCCGTATCCACATCCCGAAGTCGGGCCGGACGGCGAGGGCGGGGACAAGCAGCGCGAGCTGGAGGAACGCTATCTGTCTCAGGCGATGCTCGACAAGTACAGAAGGTAACGATTAACGGTAACAAGAGTACCCTTGCTTCGCGGTACCCGCACTGCCTATGGTTTCATGCCACGGCGCGCAACAAGGTCGAACCGTGATCACTGCAGTCATGACGGCAAGGCCGTGATACAATCTAGCTATTCTGGCTATCTATGTAAACTAATACCATGATTCGATGGCAATTACAGGATGCAAAGAATCGTCTCTCCGAGCTGGTGCGCAAGGCTCGCGAGGAAGGGCCGCAGGTGATTACGCTGCGTGGTCGCGACGCGGTGGTGGTGGTATCCGCAAACGAATTCGGAAAACTCTCGCGACCCCGCGGCAGCCTGGTCGATTTCTTCCGCAAGTCGCCACTCGCGGGCGCAAAACTGGATCTTGATCGCAGCCGCGACACCGGCAGGCGCATCGACCTGTGAGCTACCTCCTCGATACCAGTGTGATTTCGGAACTGGTCAAGCCCTCGCCTGACGACAACGTGGTGGAGTGGATGAAGCGCGCAGACGAGACCTCGCTCTACCTGAGCGTGCTCACCATCGGCGAACTGGAAAAGGGTATCGCCAAGCTGCCCGTGTCGCCGCGTCGCAGCAAGCTTGAGACCTGGGTGAGAAGCGATCTCGCAGATCGATTCCGCGAGCGCCTGCTCGCGATCGACGGCACGGTTGCCGCCACTTGGGGCAAGCTCGCCGGTGAGGCCGAGGCGCGCGGAGAGCCGCTTCCGGTGATCGACGGCCTGATCGCCGCGACCGGGCTTGCGCACGACCTCACCATTGCGACCCGCAACACGGTGGATTTCGAGCGTTGCGGCGCCCACTGCTTCAACCCTTGGATGCCCGGCTGATGTCCGTCGCCAGGCAGGTCACCGGAAAGCTGCTCGGATTGGGGAGCTATAGCGTGCGCTCTCTCTCGTCACTCCTTTGGCCTGAATCCCATGACTGACAACAGCCTAACCCTGCTCGGATGCGGCGACGTCGGACCGATACACGAGCCGGTGAGCGCGTATTCGACGCTGGCGAAGCCCGTGCTTGCCGCAGCGGATATCCGCTTTGCGCAGGTCGAGCGCGTCTATTCCGAGCGCGGCGCGCTGCAGGTTCATTCCGGCGGGGGCCACAGCCGCGTTGCGCCGCACATGGCCTCGGTATTCAGCGATTGCGGGTTCGACGTCGTGTCGCTTGCCAGCAACCATGCCATGGACTGGGGCGAGGATGCGTTGCTCGACACCGTCGCGCGATTCCGCAAGCAGGGCATCGAGGTCGTGGGCGCGGGGAAGAACCTTGAGGAAGCGCGCCGGCCCGCGATCCTGGAACGCAACGGCGTGCGCGTCGCCGTGCTCGCGTACTGCTCGATCCTGCAGACGGGTTACGCGGCGGAGGAGCACAAAGCCGGAATCGCGCCACTGCGCGCCCATACGTACTACGAGCCGTTTGATTACCAGGCGGGCGTGCCGCCGCGGGTCGTCACCGTTCCCTTCGACGAAGACCTCGCTGGCATGGTGGCGGACATCGCCGAGGCGCGCAAATCCGCACAGGTTGTGGTCGTGTCGCTGCACTGGGGCATCCATTTCATCCCGCGGATGATCGCCGACTACCAGGTCACCGCCGCCCGGGCGGCGTTTGCTGCGGGCGCGGACCTGATCCTCGGCCATCACGCTCACACCCCCAAGGCGATCGGGATGTATGAGGGCAAGGCCTGCTTCTTCAGCCTGAGCAACTTCATCATGTCTTCGACCGCCAAGACTCCCGCGCAGGCGCAGGCATTCGCGAAGCGCTACAGCGTGGTGATGGACCCCGATTACCCGCACCTCGCTTACGGCGCCGATGCCAAGCGCAGCCTGATCGCCAGGGCGGTGCTCGCGCGCAATGGCGTGAAGCGCGTCTCGTTCCTGCCGGTGCTGATCGATCGGCAGTTGCGGCCCGAAGTGTTGCGCGCCGGGGACTCGCGTTTCGACGATGCGCTCGGTTTCATGGAGCGGGTGTCGGAAGGCTTCGATCACAAGTTCACGGTCGAGGGTGACGAAGTGGTGGTGACTGCTGCGACGGGAGGAGCGCGATGAGCGCGGTTCCCGGCATCCGGCAAAGTGAGGCGAGCGAAACGGGGAAAGGTATCACGCGCACACTCGCCCGGCATGCTGCGACCCTGCGCTTTGATGCGCTGCCACCCGCGCTGGTCGAGATGACCAAACAATGCGTCCTGGACACGCTGGGCGTTGCGATCGGCGCCAGCACGCTCGCGCCGGAAGCCGGCATCATTGCCGATTACGTGAGAGATCAGGGCGGCAAGCCCGAAGCCACGCTGCTCGGCTTCGGCGGCAAGGCCCCCGCGGCCTGGGCAGCGTTCGCCAACGGCAGCCTCGGGCACATGCTCGACTACGACGATCTTGGCGAGAGCGGCCATCCCAGCATCGTGACGATCCCGGTCGCGCTGGCGGTCGCGGAGAAGCTCGGCGGGGTGAGCGGGCGCGAGCTCATCACCGCCGTTGCCGCCGGCACCGACATCATGACGCGGCTCTCGCAGGCGATCGACGTGCCGGACTGGACGATGACCGAGGGCTGGTTCGCAACCCAGCTCCTGGGCTTCGTTGCCGGCGCCGCCACCGCGGGCCGGCTGCTCGGCCTCGATGAAGCGCAGATGGAAAACGCACTCGGCATCGGCTTCAACCAGATGAGCGGCAGCCGTCAGATGGCGGTCGGCGCTGCGACACACATGCGCTCGATGCAGGCGGGTTTTTCCGGCCAGGGTGCGATTCTCGCGGCGGAGCTCGCGCGGCGCGGCATCATCGGATCGAAGGAGATCGTCGAGGGCCGCTACGGTTTTTTCAAGACCTACATCCGCGGCAACGCGCCGGACTGGAGTGTAATCGTCGGCGAACTCGGCACACGCTTTCCGCTGATCGAGAAGCACGGCTTCAAGGTCTGGCCTGCATGCGCCTACACCCGGACGACCAACACCGCGACGCTCTACCTGCGGGAACAGCACGCGCTGAAACCCGAGGACATCGCATCCATCACGGTGGTCGGCGGGACGGGTGGAACGCAGCTCCTCTCGGAACCGCTGGAGTTGAAGCGCCGGCCCAAAGTCAGCATCGACGCCAAGTACAGCATCCCGTTTACGACCGCGGTGATGATGGCCAAGGGCAACGTGACGCTGCACGACTATACTGAAGAAGGTTTGCGGGATCCGCGCGTGCTCGCCATGGCCGACAAGGTAAGCTACCGGCCCGCGGCCGAGCCGCCGGCAGGCCGGGGCGGCTCGGCCGATGTCTCGAAGACATCGGTGGAGATCGTCACCAAGGACGGCAGAGTCCTCAGCCACCGGCCCGACGGCGTGCCCGGCGATCCGAAGTATCCTGTGGGCTGGGAGCGCCTGGAAGCGAAGTTCCGGGATTGCGTTTCATTTTCGGCGAAACCGGTTCCGGCACGAAACGTCGATCGTGCCGCCGAGATGATACGCGACCTCGAAAATATTTCTGACGCCAAGCAGGTTGTCAGTTTGCTTGCTTGACGCGATACGCAATATCCAAACGGAGAGGGAGATGGCGAAGAACGGCTTCAGGATCTTCGATTCCGACACTCACGTCGGCCCGCTGATCAACGTGCTCGATCAGTTCATGACCGACGCCGAGAGAAAAAAGCTCGAAGGCTGGGCGCAGTACAAAGCGGTGAGCCAGAAGGGCGACATCACGTACAACCGCGGGCAGCGCCGTTATCGCCGCAAGCTCGGCACGGCGCAGGCGGAAGCCACGCCGGGCGGCTACATGGCGGGCTTCACCGGCGTGAAGAAGAAACGGGCGGTTTCTCCGCTCGTCGATGCCGACGCGGCCGAGCGCATCAAGGACATGGATTTCGAGGGTGTCGATGTCAATCTGACGCTGCCTTCGGGGTGGTTTGGCACGTGGACATCCGCCGACGACGTGGCGCTCGAAGCAGGCATGTATCGCGCCTATCATCGCTGGATGGAAGCCTACTGCGGGAAGTTTCCCGACCGTCTTGGTGGCGTGATCCTCGCCTGCGGGCGCGACGTGAAAAGCGCCTTGGAGGAAATCAAGCGCTGGGGCAAGTCGCGTTGGGCGTGGGGCGTGCTGCCGTACGCGCCGTACGGCATGCCGCTCGATCATCCGGATTTCGAGCCGGTGTGGGCGGCGGCGGCGGAACATGATCTTGCGATCACGCTGCACACGTTTACCGTGATGCCGCCGTATGCGCCGGGCGGCACCGACAACTGGGAAAATCTCTTTTTACAGCGCTCCGCCTCGCATCCGTGGTGCGGCATGCGCAACATGGCCTCGCTGATCGGCGCGGGTCTGATGGACCGATATCCCGGGCTTCGCATCGGCACGCTCGAAGCGGGCCACGGCTGGCTGCCGTTCTGGATGGCGCGCATCGACGAACACGCCACGACCATTCGCTCGGAGATTTCCGATCTCAAGATGAAGCCCAGCGAATACGTATTGAGCGGGCGTTATTTCCAGAGCATCGAGATTCCCGAAGGCGTGAAGCTCACCAATGCCGTGATCGATCTGCTCGGCGAAGACGTGCTGATGTATGCGTCGGATTATCCGCACGGTGAGAGCCATTTCCCGGAGTCGGTGGACACCGTACTTGAGTGGGACATGGCGCACGCGCGCAAACAGAAGCTCTTTTGGGACAACGCCATCCGTTACTACGCGCGCTGCGGCCTGAAATAGGTGCAAGTGTTCAGCCACAGAGATCACAGAGGACACAGAGAGAACGGATCGCGTGAGTGGAGGATCGTTGCCCCTGCAAATACGAGTGAGGAGGAAGATGGCATGAAAACCTGTCGTCGGGCACTAATCGGGATGATCGCGCTGCTCGCGCCCTGCGCGGTTTGCGCGCAGAGCCCGGCCGATTCGTACCCCGTGAGACCGGTCCGCATCGTCGTGGGGCTCGCGCCTGGAGGCGCGACCGATATCCAGGCGCGGCTGTTCGCCCAGAAGCTCAGCGAAAACATCGGCCGCTCGTTCGTGGTCGACAACCGCACCGGGGCGGGCGGCACCATCGCTTACGCGCAAGTCGCCAAAGCGCCGCCGGATGGTTACACGCTGCTCGCGGTGGCGAGCGGGTTTTCGATTTCGCCGGCCATTTATTCGAAGCTGACGTACGACCCGATCAGGGACCTCGCCCCGATCTCGCTCGTCGTCCAGGCGCCGCTGCTCATGCTCGCGCATCCGTCGCTGCCGGTGAAGTCAGTAAAGCAATTGCTGGCGATGGCGAGAGCGCGACCCGGGGTGCTGGATTTCGGCTCGGCCGGGCACGGCACCTCGACCGGCATGGCGCTTGAGATGTTCCGCACCCTGGCGAACTTGAAGGTGACGCACGTGCCGTACAAGGGCACCGGACAGGCGTTGATCGAGACCATTTCCGGCCAGGTGCACGCAATCTTCGGGAACCCCTTGTCTTCGCTGCAGCATGTGAAGAGCGGCCGGCTGCGCGGGCTGGGCGTCACCACCGCGCAGCGCTCCAAGGTGTTCCCGGACCTGCCCACCGTTGCGGAATCGGGCGTCCCTGGCTACGAGACCAGCACCTGGTTCGCCATGCTCGCGCCGGCGGGCACGCCCGCGCCCATCATCAACAAGGTGAACGCGGAACTGGTGAAGACCCTCAAGTCACGCGACGTCCTCGACCGCCTCGCGCCCGACGGCGGCGAGCCTGTCGGCAGCACGCCCGAGCAGTTCCGCGATCACCTCGCGCGGGAGATCGCGCGCTGGCGCAAGGTCGTCAAGGACGCCGGCATCAAGACCCGGTAGCGCGACCCGACGCAAAATTGACTGTGGTCAATGCCGCTACGCGGGCGCTCCCTATATAGTTACGCGCTCGGCCGCCGCGCAGGACGCGGCCAATCCTGTACAACACAACCGCCAGGTTCCACTGCCTGAGAGGGGATACGCACCATGCCGCCGTCCGATATTGAAATTGCGCAGAAGGCGACGCTGCTGCGCGTCACCAGAATCGCCGAAAAACTCGGCATTCCCGAGGAACACCTCGAGCCTTACGGCCATTACAAGGCGAAGGTGTCGCTCGACTACGTCGACAGCCTCAAGAACCGGCCCGACGGCAAGCTGATCCTCGTGACGGCGATCACGCCGACACCGGCGGGAGAGGGCAAGACCACCACCACCGTCGGCCTGGGCGATGCGCTCAACAGGATCGGAAAGAAAGCGATGATCTGCCTGCGCGAGCCCTCGCTCGGCCCCGTGTTCGGCATGAAAGGCGGCGCCGCCGGTGGTGGCTATGCGCAGGTGGTGCCGATGGAAGACATCAACCTGCACTTTACCGGCGACTTCAGCGCGATCGGACTTGCCAACAACCTGCTCGCGGCCGCGATCGATAACCATATCCATCACGGCAACGGGCTTGGGCTGGACGTGCGGCGCATCACCTGGAAACGCGTGGTGGACATGAACGACCGCGCGCTGCGCGACATCACGGTTGCACTCGGGGGTCCTGGCAACGGCTTTCCGCGCCAGGATGGCTTCGACATCGTCGTGGCGTCCGAGATCATGGCGATTTTCTGCCTCGCGACTTCGCTCAGGGACTTGAAGACGCGGCTCGGCAACATCGTTGTCGGTTATACCCGCGACCAGAAGCCGGTGCGCGCCAAGGACCTCAAGGTACACGGCGCGATGACGGTGCTCCTGAAAGACGCGCTCGCGCCTAACCTGGTGCAGACGCTCGAGAACAACCCGGCGTTCATCCACGGCGGGCCGTTTGCCAACATCGCGCACGGCTGCAATTCGGTGATCGCGACGCAGACCGCGTTGAAACTCGTGGACTACGTGGTGACCGAGGCGGGCTTCGGCGCCGACCTTGGCGCGGAGAAGTTCATCGACATCAAGTGCCGCAAGTCGGGGCTGCGGCCCGACGCGGTGGTGATCGTCGCGACGGTGCGGGCGCTCAAGTACCACGGGGGAGTCGATCTCAAGGAAGTCAACAAGGAGAACCTCCCGGCGCTGGAGAAGGGCGTCACCAACCTCGAGCGCCACGTCAACAACGTCCGCAACCATTACGGGCTGCCGTGCGTGGTGTCGATCAACCGCTTCAACTTCGATACCCCGGCTGAAATCGAACTGCTCAAGAAGAAGATGGCGCATCACGAAGCGCCGGTGATCCTGGCGACGCACTGGGCGGACGGCGGAGCGGGCGCGGAAGAAGTGGCGAAATCAGTGGTCGAGCTGATCGACAAGGTGCCGTCGGACTTCAAGTTCGTCTACGAAGAGGCGCTGCCGCTGTGGGACAAGGTCAGGACCATCGCCACCAAGATCTACGGCGCGGGCGAAGTCACCGCTGACGCCAAGGTACGCGCGCAAATCAAGATGTTGCAGGAAGGCGGCTACGGCCATTACCCGGTGTGCGTGGCGAAGACCCAGTACTCGTTTTCGACCGATCCGCAGTTGCGCGCAGCGCCGTCGGGCCACGTGATCAACGTCCGCGAAGTACGGCTCGCCGCCGGCGCCGAGTTCGTCGTCATGGTGTGTGGCGACGTCATGACCATGCCGGGATTGCCGAAGATTCCGTCTGCCGAGAAGATCGATCTCACCGACGACGGAAGAGTGGTCGGGTTGTTCTGACCTTCAACGCGTGCCGAGCGGCACAGCCAGTGAACGGGCCGTCGCCGCGCCCCCGTTTTTGACGTGTTGACGCACTTGGAGCGGCTATGGTAAAACCCTCGGCGCGTTGCCCCGCGATTTCGGGAACGCGACTCCAAAGGGGAGTAGCTAAGGCGGCGCGGCAGGAGGCGCCGCTTCGTCGGGTCGTCAAGACGGGACACCGGATCCGCTTCGGTACCCCGGCCCGCCGGCAAGCGAGCTTTGCAAGCGAGACCTTTGCCCAGATTGGCAAGGTCTTTTTTTTCGCCTTTGCCCACCCGGTGCGGCGGCGCCCGCAGTTGAGGTCGGCGGTCGCGGCCATGACCGACCGGCATCAGATGCCGGCAGCAGGACACGTCTTGAAAAGGATGATTCTATGGAGCCGATGCAGTGGTTAACGCTGATCGTTTTCGCGATCGCGATAGTCGTTGTGATCACGAACGTCATCGACAGTACGCTCGCGGCGCTCCTCGGGGTCGCCGCGATGTGCTGGCTCGGCATCATGACCGAGACCGAGGCGTTCAACTATGTCGACTGGAACGTGATGGCGATACTGGTCGGCATCTGGATCATCGCCGGCTACTTCGGCAAGTCGGGCGTGCCGAGCTGGCTCTCGATCCAGGCGCTCAAGCTTTCGGGCGGGCGGCCGGGCTTTCTCGTCATCATCCTTACGTTCCTCGCAGGCATCATCTCGATGTTCGTGGACAACGTGGTGACGATCCTGATGATGGCGCCGGTAGCGCTGCCGCTCGCGCGCGCGCTCAAGCTCCAGCCGGTGCCGGTGATCCTGATGATCGGATTCGGCGCGAATTTCATGGGCACCGCGCTTCTTATCGGCGACCTGCCGCCGCAGATGCTGCACAGCGTCGCGGGCGCCGAATTCTTCGACTTCATCTGGCAGCACGGGCGCCCCTCGTCGTTTCCGATTCTGGTGGTGACGTTCCTCATCACGCTCGGCGCGATGTGGGTCTACGGTTTTCGCGGGCATCAGCGCGTCACCGACCTGTCCGCCCTCGGGCTCGAGGCGAAGATCGAGAATCCGCTGTTCGCCACGATCGTCGTGGTCTGGTTCATCGGGACGGTCATCGCCATGTCGATGCGCGAGTATATCGGCGTGAAGCTCGGTTTCATCGCATTGTCCGGTGCGATTTCCCTGGTGCTGGTGCTGGCGCTGCTCGGCGCCCGGGTCAAGGAGGCGCCGAGCTTCGAGGAGTCCGTGCACGAGCTCGACTGGCGCGCGATCTTTTTCTACATCGCGCTCTTCGCGCTGGTAGGGGGGCTCGAAAAGAGCCACATCCTCGACCTGCTTGCCGCCGCGATCAAGCCGATCTTCGCGGACAACTACGCGCTCGGCGCAACGCTGCTCTACTGGATTACCGTGCCCATCGTCGGCATCGTCGAGCACGACGCCTACATCCTCACCTTTCTGCACACGATCAAGGACATGGCGCAGGACGGCATCGAGCCGTGGCCGCTGTGGTGGATGCTGGTGTGGTCCGGAACGCTGGGCAGCAATCTCACCGTCGCGGGCGCGCCGGCGCTCTACGTCGCCTTGAGTCTCGGCGAGAAGGAAGAGGGGCGCAAGGTGTCGTTGCGCGAGTTTCTTGCCTGGAGCGTACCGTTTACGCTGGTCTGCTCCTTCGTCTGCTACGTGCTCGGCATGTTGATCTGGGTGTTGCCGTACGTGAAGTGAACGCGGGGAATCGCCGGTCCGCTTGACAGAGGTCAATGGGGGCGTTGCCACGCGACGTAAGCTCAAGGAGCGCGCGACAGCGTGCGCGAGGCTCCCGAATACAGGAGGTTCCATGTACAAGAACATACTGCTGCCCACCGACGGCTCGGCGCTCTCGCGCGAGGCCATCGCGGCCGGCGTGAAGCTTGCCAAGGCGCTCGGCGCCAGAGTGACCGGGTTTTACGCCGCGCCACCGGCGACACCGCTGGAATACGACGGCATATTTCCCATCGGTTACGCGGATCCGGCGGAGCGCGCGCGCGCCATCGAGAAAACCGCGAACCAGAACCTCGCCGTCATCGAAAAAGCGGCGAAGGCAGCCGGCGTGCGCTGCAAGGTGGAGCACGTGACCGACGATTTTCCCGCCGACGCCATCGTCGCTGCTGCGATGCGCAACAAGTGCGACGTGATCTTCATCGCCTCGCACGGCCGCCACGGCTTCCGGGACTCGATGCTCGGCAGCCAGACCCAGAAGGTGCTGGCCCAGTCCAGGATCCCGGTGATCGTTCACCGCTAGGAGTGTGTCGGACTTCGTGGTGACACACTCCTTACGCAAGACCGCCCGCAGACAAACGACACAATTGGGCTAGGGGAATGCCTCACGAGCCACCTTCATCGTGCGGTGCCGGGCGGCGTGCCTGGGCGCGCGGAACGTTGTGGCTCCTGCTCTTCGCAGCCGGTAGCGTAAACGCGGCCGCAGCGGGGGGCGTGCCGGAAGGCCCGGCGTTGTTCGGCATTCCGGTGGATTTCATCCTGTTCGCCCTGACGCTGCTCGGCGTGGCAGTGTTTCATCACTTCACTCTGCAGGTTGCGCTCACGGGTCTTGCGGTGATCACGGCCTACAAGCTCGCTTTCACCGGGTTCAAGACCGGAGCGGGGCTCGCGGGCT
>Ga0209640_10002439_pt1 | contig 16185 bp, 15 predicted proteins | sample RifCSP10_1_FD_184018 | JGI IMG/M metagenome (GOLD analysis project Ga0209640, IMG submission 184018) | Soil microbial communities from Rifle, Colorado - Rifle CSP2_sed 10_1 (SPAdes) (version 2) | ecosystem: Environmental > Terrestrial > Deep subsurface > Rock core/Sediment | place: Rifle...
ATCATGTGCAGGAAGACGGTGAGCACCATCAGGTGCGCGCCCCAGCGGTGCATGTTGCGCACGAAGTCGCCGAAGGCGACCGAGTTGCCGATCGACTGGATGTCCTGGTAGGCGCGCGTGATCGACGGCACGTAGAAGAACATCAGGAAGACGCCGGTCACCGTCAGCACCAGGAAGAGGAAGAAGCTGACCCCGCCCAGGCAGAAGGTGTAGGTGTAGCGCACGGCGTGCTTCTTGACCCGCACCGGGTGCAGGTGCAGGAAGACGTTGTTCATCACCGCCAGCGCCCGGGTGCGGCTGGTCGACGGGTACGGCTGGCGGAAGAGGCTGCGCCAGACCGATGACTCCCTGACCACCCGCAGCAGGTCGCCCGGACCCGGGAAGGTCATCGGCGCACCGCCGCGCCGGCTTCCTGGCCGATCTGCCCCAGGACGTTGTCCTTGTAGCTCTCCAAGAGCACCTTCCCGTCAGGCGTGAACCGCTCCAGCTCGAGGCGGTCCATGGTGATGCAGTTGGTCGGGCACCGTTCGACGCAGAGGTTGCAGCGGATGCAACGCTCCTCGTCGATGATCATCGCGATTCCCCGCGGCCACGACTGGAAGAGGTCGATCTCCGGGTCGTCGCCGCCGACTGCCGCCTTGTCGATCATGTAGATCACGCCCTCGGGGCAGACATCGGCGCAGAGCCCGCACAGGATACAGCGCGGCCCATCGATGTTGATGTTGTGGTTGCACTGGAGGCAGCGCGATCCCTCGGCGATCGCGCTGCGGGTGTCGTAGCCGACCTCGACCAGGCTGGTGAAGTCGCGCCGCATCTCGGGCGGGGCCATCGGGATGTGCTGCCGCTCGATGGCCTCGTACTTGTCCGGCATGTCGTGCTCGAGCGCCTGGGTGATCACCGCCCGATTGATGACCGGCAGCTCCACCAGCTCCTCGCCGCGCACGCCGGCCAGCCAGCGGTCGACGGCCCGGGCGGTGCGCCGCCCCCGTCCGGCCGCCTCGATGATGGTGGCGGGGCCGGTCACGAAATCGCCGCAGGCGAAGATGCCCTCCACGCTGGTCTGGAAGGTGTCCGGCTCGGCCACCACGTTGCCCCGGCTCAGCTCGAACTGCAGCGCGTTGAGCTTCTTGCCGTCGGGGCCCACCGGGGTGGTGCCATTCAGCGGCGGCGTCCGCCACGACGAGACAGATCCGCCGGGGACGAACTCGCGGGTATCGGTCACGCCGAGGTGGCGGTTGAGCTTGGCGCCGTACTCGCCAAGCACGTTGTTGTCGGAGGCCTGGCTGGTGCACGGGATGACCATGTCGCACGGGATCGTGAACTCGCTGCCGGGGATCGGCTCGGGTGAGCGGCGCCCGCTGGCGTCAGGCGGGCCGAGGCGCGTGCGCTGGAAGGTCATTCCGGCCACCTTGCCGTCGCGCTCGACGATCTCGACCGGCGAGGAGAAGAACTCGAAGCGGACCCCCTCGAAGCGGGTCTCGTGCTGCTCCTCCTCGTCGACCACCATCTCCTCGGGGCCGCGACGGTAGACGATGGTGCTGGTCTTGGCGCCGATGCGCAGCGCGGTGCGCGACGAGTCCATGGCGGTGTAGCCGCCGCCGACCACGACCACGTGCTCGCCGACCCACTGCTCCTGGCCGAGGTTGGCGCGCTTCAGGAAATCGACGCCGTAGATCACGCCGTCGAGCTCCTCGCCGGGAACGTTCATGGCGACCGGGTACATGCAGCCGGCCGAGACGACCACCGCGTCATGCCGCTCGCGCAGCTGGTCGAGGGTGATGTCGCGCCCGACCTCGACGTTGTAGTGGAACTCGACGCCGTGCTTGGCGACCCAGTTGACGTCCAGCTCGATCACGTCGCGCGGCAGGCGGAAGGCGGGCACGCCGATCAGGCAGGTACCGCCACCCGACGGCAGCGCCTCGTAGATGTCGACCCGGTGGCCGTAGCTGGCCAGCTCCTTGGCGACGGTCAGCCCCGCCGGTCCGGCGCCGATGACGCCCACGCTCTTGCCGGTCGGCTCTGCGACCACGACCTGGTCCGGCATGTTGTTGCTGTAGTGCCAGTCCACCAGGAAGCGCTTCATGGCGCGGATCGAGAGCGGCTTGTCGATGTCGGCGCGGCGGCACGCCTTCTCGCAGGGGGCGCTGCACACGTAGCCGCAGATGGCGGCCACCGGGTTCGGATCGCGGGCCAGGATGTAGCCCTCCTCGAAGCGACCCTCGGCGGCGAGCATCAGGTAGCCGCGGCAGTTGGTGTTGACCGGGCAGCCTTCCTGGCACTCGATGTTGCACTGCAGCCAGTCGACGCCGACCTCGGCGGTCTGGAACCTGAGCGGGATGGCGTTTGCGGAGATCACTGGCATCGTCGCAGAGCGGGTTCCACCATGAGTCGCCGGGGCGAGTGAGCGGCGCGCCGATGGTATCCGTCGCGGAGAGTCAGTGTCAAAGTAGCGGGGCGGCGGGTCAGGGGAAGAAGTAGCTGCTCATGACGCGCCGGACGAGTGGCGCCGCGTCCGTTCCGCCGGTCGCCAGGCGGACATGGACGAGCACCGTGGCGACGGAGATCTCGGCGTCGGTCGCCGGGGCGAAGGCCGGGAACCAGGCATGGGGCCGTGGCGTGCCGGTCTCGGCCGTTCCACTCTTGCCGGCAACCGGGATCGGGAAGCCCGCGAAGGCGCGATAGGCCGTGCCATACGAGAGGGTGCTCACCGCGCGCAGCGTCCTGGCCAGGTAGGCGAAGCTGTCAGCCGACACGTCAACCTGCCGGATGGCGCGCGGCCCGTTGCGCTCCACCACCCGCCCGTCGGGGAGGGTGGCCAGCGTCACCAGCCTCGGACGCCACAGCGTGCCGCCGTTGCCGAACGCGGCGTAGGCGTTGGCCAGCTGGAGCGGCGTGCCGAGGAAGGAACCCTGCCCGATCGCCAGCTGGATCTGGTCGAACGGGCCGTACTCGCGGCCGCCGCCCGGCGGGCTGGCGAAGTACGCGGCGTCGGGGAGGATGCCGGGGGCATCGGCCAGGTGGGTGATGCCGGTGGAGGCGCCAAAGCCGAACTGGCCGACCAGGTCGGGGAGCGCGCTCCGATCCGCCTCCCAGACCCGGATCGAGAGCGGCATATAGGTCGTGTTGCAGCTGAAGGCCATCGCCTGCTCGAGCGAGACACTGCCGCCCAGGGTGTGGTCGAGGTAGTTGTGGAAGGTAAAGCCGCTGTAGGTCCAGGTGCCGAAGCACGACATCCGGGTCGATGGGGTCGCCACGCCGGTCTCGAGCGCGGCCAGCAGCGTGAACGGCTTGAAGGACGACCCCGCCGGGTAAGCGGCCAGCGTGGCGCGGTTGAACCGCGCGCCGGCACCCGGGGTGGCGAGGGGCGTGCCGGACAGGGTGGTGCCCAGGGTCATGGCGTTGGGGTTGAAGCGCGGGACCGATGCCAGCGCCCAGACGTCGCCGGTGGCGGGGTCGATGACGGCGGTGGCGGCTTCGGCATACGGGGAGATAGCCGCTTCAGCGGTCGCCTGCAGGTCGGGGCGGATGGTGATCGTCAGGTCGGCGCCGGGGATCATGGGACGGGTCAGGACGGGGACCGGATCGCCGTCGGGTGGCACGGCCGACAGGACGAGGCCCGGCGAGCCGCGCAGCAGCGCCTCGGCACCCTGCTCGAGTCCGCTGCGGCCCAGCGGATCGCCGGCGAGGTAGCCGTCGGCGGCCATGGTCAGCGCCTCGTCGGCGGTCACCGGGGCGACATAGCCGATGGTCTGGCCGGCCAGCCACTCCTGCGGATAGACGCGCATCCCGTCCTCGCGCGACTCGGCGAAGACGACGCCGGCCTCCGTCACGATCCTCCCGCGCGGGCCGAGCGTCCGCTCCAGCGCCAGCGTGTCCCCGTCGCCGAGCCCGGGGAAGAGGAGGGCCGGGCGCCAGCGCACCTGCCAGCCGTCGCCCCCCTCGCTCAGGACGAGCATGCGGCGGAACGCGACCTTGCCGAACAGGTCGCTCTCGAATTCGAGGCTGATCGGGACCTCGAGGGCGGGGATCGGACCGGCCGCGTCGCCGTCGGGCGGCAGGCTGCTCTCGATCGGCGTGCCGGCGCCGCCGACGACACGGGTGACCCGGGCCAGCTCGTCGAAGCGCGTCAGCAGCTCAGGAAGCGCGGCGGTCCCCAGCCGCTCGCGGTCGGCTGGCGCGATGAGCTCGGCCATGCGCTCGTAGCGGCGCGCCCGCCAGTTGGCGACGAACTTGCGCGCGACCAGCTGGGCGGCCTCGCTGGCCCGCGCCCGCGCCTCGGCCCGCGGATCGGGCGTCGGCGAGGGAGCAGTACTCGAGATCGGCGTCGGGCTGACGCAGCCTGCCAACAAGGCCGCCGCCAGCACCAGTTGCGCCGCGCGGCGCGCCGCCCCCCGTGCGTCGGTCATCGCGCCAGCATCACGCGGCGAAAGCCCTCAGCGGCGACGTAGCCGGCGCGCTCGCCCAGCTCCTCGGCTCCGCGGCGCAGCCAGCGTGCCGTCTCCCCGAAGTCGCGGAACTGGGACGCGTGATGGGCCAGCGCGGCGAGTTTGCGGTCCAGGGTCGCCCCGATGTCGACCAGCTGGTTGGCCTCGTTCGTGCTCCACAGGAACAGCTCGGCGACCTTCCAGGCGGCGAGCCCGGCGGCGACGTGCTCCGGGAAGTTGAGCGGGTCGCGGGCCGTCGGGAAGACGGCGTCGACCACGACCGTCCCGACCGCCCGGTGGTCGGGGTGGTTGACCCATTCGTTGTTGACGAAGAGCACGGTCGGGTCGTGGCTCATCACGATCTCGGGGCGGTAGGTGCGGATCGCGCGCGTCACGCACTCCCGCAGGCGGAGGCTCGGCTCGACCTGGCCGTCGGGCTCGTCGAGGAACTCGACCGCGCTCACGCCGATCTCGGCGGCGGCGGCGCGCTGCTCGCGTTCGCGCAGCGCGGCCAGGGCGATCGGGTCGGCGGCCGGGTCGTCCGAACCCTTGTCGCCGCGTGTCATGAGCAGGTAGCGGACATCGGCGCCCTCCTCGACCCAGCGCGCCACGGTCCCCGCCGCCCCGAACTCGATGTCGTCGGGGTGTGCGGCGACGACCAGGACGCGTTCAGGGGTTGGCAGCCGGTCGTTGGGCATCGGTCATCAGCGATCTTGGCCGGATGGAGTGCCCGAATCCTAGCAGCCGGGCCCTGAATCAGCGGCTGGCGGCCTCTGCTAGCGGCGTGCTGGCCGGCGCGGACAGCTGGACGAGCCGATCACGCGGCTCGCTCAACGCCCGGCTGGCCCAGTCCACGACCTCTGCATCGTGGCTGAAGAGGATCACCTGGCGATCCGCGCTGAGGGCATGCAGCACGTCGAGCATCCGGCGCTTGCGCTCCGGGTCGGACTGGGCGGTCACCTCGTCGAGGAGGAGGGGAGCGCGCTCGTCGGTGGTGACGAGGTGCTCGGCCATGGCGACCCGCAGCAGGAGGTAGATCTGCTCGCGCGTCCCCTCCGACAGCAGCCGCGCGTCGCGCCACTGCCCGGTGCGGGCCTCCTTGACGTCGACCGACAGGTCGCGCGGGTTCATCCCCACCTCTACGTACGCCCCGCCGGTGATCGCCGGCAGATGGCGCTGCACCGACTCGGTGAGGATCGGCGCCAGGTCGCGGTGGACACGCCGCTCGGCGGCCTCCAGCAGGGCGAGCGTCTCGTCGACGACGGCGGCGAGCTCCTGCACGCGCGCCAGCTCGCTGTGCGCGGCGCCGGCCCGCTCCTCCGCCTCCGCCACGTCGGGCAGGGTGCTGGCCAGCAGGCGCAGCTCACCGGTGAGCGCGTCGAGGACCTCCTTGGCGCGCGACGCCGCCTGCCGGTCGGCCGCCATCGCCGCGGCGGCACCCCGCTGCGCCGGCAGCACCGGCAGGGCGCCGGCGGTGGCCATCAGCGCGTCGGCGGCACGAGCGCGGTCTCCCGCCTCGGCCTGCAGCTGCTCGAGACTCCCCCCGGCCAGAAGGCCCTGGAGCTCCTGCCACTCGCGGATCGCGACCTCGCTGGCGCGCGCAGCCTCCGCCCGCAGCCCCTGCCACGCGACCAGGCCGGCGAGCACGGCGTCCGGATCCCCCTCGCCGCTCTCGCCGATCCGCTGCGCGACGCGGCGCAGTGCGGCCTCGATGGCCGTGGCCGCGGCGTCGGCTCGCTTGGCCCCTTCCTCTGCCCCCGTCCGCGCCTCGATCGCCCGGCGCAGCCCCTCGGCCCCGGCGGCGGCGCGGGCCAGGTCCTCGCGCTCGGCGCAGGCGGCCTCGTACGCCGTGACGGCCGCTCGCACGTCCCCGTCGGCGGCTGCGCCGCGCAGCTGTAGGGCGCCGCGGAGCGCCCCCTCGGCGTGACGGGCGGCCTCGCGCAGGCGCGTGGCGCGGGTCTCATGGTCGATCGCCGCCTCGGCAAGACCTCCGCCCCGGCGGCCAGCCGCCCGCGCCGACCACGCCCAGCCGCCGATGGCCAGCGCCGCGACCAGCAGGGCCGCACCGGCGATCGGCTGGCCGATGACCAGCAGCGCGATGCCTGCCAGTCCTGCGCCGGCCGCGGCCACCGCCGGCAGCCAGGTGGGGCCGCTTCGCGAACCCGCGGCGACTGCGGTCGGCGTCGTGGCGGCCTCGGCCTCGAGGCGAACCGCCTCGTTGGCGAGATCGAGCGCGCGTCCTGCGGCAGTCACCTTGGGGTCCGGGCGTCGATCGCCGTCGGGGACGGCGGGCAGCGCGTCAAGCTGAGCCTGGAGCTCCGCCGCGGACGGCCCGGTCAGAGCGACGGGCGCCGGACGGCGGCGCCAGGCCTCGATCGCCGCGGCCACCTCGTCGGCCAGTTCGTCGCGGGTCGCCAGGGCCTCGGGCGCCGCCGGGTGGGCAGCCACGAGCGCAGCGGCGCGCGACGCCCGCTGGGCGAGCTCGGCCGCCTCGCGCCGAGCGAGCGCCGCCTCAGTGGCCGTCAGACGGCCCTGGGCGGTCAGGTGGGCATGAGATGCCTCCTCCAGGCGTGCCTCACGGTCCAGGAAGTCGGCGTGGATGCGGCGGGCCTCGGCGAGAGCGGCATCGGCCGCCTCCTGCTCCCGCATGGCGGACCACAGCGGCCCGGTGGCGCCGACCCGCACCGCACCGACCGCCTCGCGCCGGAAGGCCTTCAGCCGCTCGATCGCCTCGGCGGCGGTCGCATCGGTGCCGCGCGTGGCGGCCGCCCGCTGCATGTGGTCCTGGAGGGCGCCGGCGCTGTCGGCGACGGCCATGATCTGCGCCTGGCTCACCGCCGCCACGGCCGCGAACGACTCGCGGTCGAGCCCGAGCCAGCGGGTCGCGTCGGGCGTGCCCTCGTTGATGATCTCCATCGAGACGTTGTCGCCGAGGGTCACGTCGCGGGCGCGGCAGGCAACCCGTCCGGCGAGATCCTGGCTAATGTCGATGGTGCGCCCGTCGGCAAGGTGCAGCCGCGCCTCGACCTCCCATCGGTCCGGCGAATCCCAGGGCCGATGGCGCTCGATCACCGCCGCGGTCTCCTTCGTGCGGCCGGGCCCGCGGCGCACGCCGGTCAGCGCCAGCCGCATGGCGGCGTGCCAGCTCGTCTTGCCCGCCTCGTTCGGGCCGCCGATGACGGTCATCCCCTCTCCGAGCTCGAGCGTCTCGTCGGCCAGCGGGCCGAAGGCGCGGGCAATGACGCGCTCGATCCACATGGCTCAGGCCACCTCGAGGTCGGCGCGACCCTCGAGGGCGCGCAGGCCGGTGACCAGCACCCTGCGGCGCCGCTCCTCGTCGGCGATCTCGAGCGTGTCGCGCGCGAACTGGCCGCGCACCGTCGACTCGGCGTGGATCGCCTCCAGGTCGTAGGCGGGCAGCAGGGCGCCGCTGCGGACGATGAAGCCGTCGAGGTGCTCGCCGAGCTGCTCCAGCGACCGCGGCTCAACCGGCAGCTCCGCCGGCACCTCGCCGCCGAGCGTCACGCGCACCGAGCCCGAGAGGCCGGTGATGGCCATTGCGATTCGCTGCCGCACGTCGTCGACGTGGTGGCAGCCGTCGAGCGCGATGGCCAGGTCGTGGACCTGGCTGACCGCCACCGAGCGCCGCTCCCGCTCCACCGAGCCGTCGGCGGCCACGGTGGCGAGCACGACGCCGCGACCCTCCGTCTCGCCGAACTCGAGCGGATCGGGGTTGCCGGGGTAGGTGTGCCGCTCGCGGTCGCGGGCCACGTGGTAGTGGCCGACGAAGGCGTGCGTGATCCCGGCCTGCTCCAGCTCGGCGGCGTCGAACGGGGCGTGCGGCTCCTTGCCGGACTCCTGGAACGGCAGCGCGCTGCGCTCCGAGGCGTGCGCCAGCGCCAGGTGGATGCCGCCGCGATCCGGCTTGAAGCCGGCGAAGACGGGGCCGGTGTCGGCGGGAGCGCGATGCGCGGCCCCCCACAGCGTCAGCCCATCGGCCAGTGGCATCGGCGCGAGGCTCGCCTCGGTGAAGAGGTGGACGTTTGGGCTCCACGCCTCCAGCGCATACGGGCTGCGGGGCGAGTACCAGTCGTGGTTGCCGGGGGCGAGGTAGATCGGGCGATCGGTCCGGGCAAAGCTCTCGCGCAGGAAGGTGATCGTGTCGGGCGTGAAGCGCTCGTGCTCGAACAGGTCGCCGGCACACAGGATGGCGTCGACGCGCTCCTCGTCGGCCAGGGCCAGGATGCGGGTCAGCGCCTCGCGGCGGTTGCGGCGCCGCAGGCGCGCCGTCTCGGGGCGCGCCCAGGCGAACGGCGCGTCAAGGTGCAGGTCGGCGAAGTGCAGGAGCCGCATGCCACCAGCCTACCCACCTTCGTGACAGCTCGGCCGTCGCGTTCGACGCGCCGCGACCGGGCTCAGGCCGATCGGCCGCTCACCAGCTGGTAGGCGAAGACGCCGCCGGCCGCGACCAGCAGCAGGTGGAGCAGCCCGCCTGCGCTGAACCCCCCGATCAGCAGCAGGAACCAGGCCAGCACCAGCACCACCGGCAGGGCGCGCCACGCCAGCGCGCTGGTGACCGGGCTCACGACTCCGCTTCGCGCTCGTTGATGACCTGCACCACCAGCAGCACCGCCGCGACCACCAGCAGCAGGTTGGTGAGCGGCCCCAGCTGGAGCAGCAGGCCGACGAACCAGGCGACCAGGAAGACGGCGATCGCGGTCCAGATCATGCGGCCAGCAGCTCCATCAACTGGTCGACGTGCTCGACCGGCTTGACCCGTGGCAGGACGTGCTCGACCCGCCCGTCCGGGCCGACGACGAACGAGGTCCGCTCGGTGCCCATGTAGGTCCTGCCCGCGAAGCTCTTCTCGACCCAGGTCCCGAACGCGTCGGCGACGTGGTGTCCCACATCGGCGAGGAGGCGGTAGGGAAGCTCGTACTTCTTCCGGAACCTCACGTGGCTGGCGACCGAGTCGGGTGAGACCCCGAAGACCTCCACCCCGGTGGCTATCACGCGCCGGAAGTTGTCGCGCAGCGAACAGGCCTGGGTGGTGCAGCCGGGGGTGTCGTCCTTGGGGTAGAAGTAGAGGAGATAGCGCTGACCGAGGAGGCTCTGGTCGGAGACGAGCTGCCCGTCGTCGGCCGGCAGCTCGAAGGCCGGCACGCGATCCCCCGGGTTGGGTCGGCTCATGACGGCATCCTACCTCACCCCATCTCCTCGATCGCCACCAGCACCGGTGGCAGCTCGACCGGCAGCAGCCGTGCCGCGAGGTCGTCCGCCAGCTCGCCGATGAGCTCGTCGCCGGCCTCGTGCAGGTCGTGCCCGGCACCGGGGACGAGGTGCACGGCCGGAGCCTCGCCCGCGGCCGCCAGCGAGGCGGCCAGCAGCGCCGATTCGCCCGGGTCGCTCCAGGCGTCGGCCGTCCCGTGCACCAGCGAGACGGACCGATGGAGCATCGTCGCCAGCGCCAGGGGAGGCGTGTTGATCGCCTGCTCGAAGCCGGCCAGGCCGATGGTCACCGGCTCAGCGCCACGCGGGTGGATCGTGAAGCTCGCCTCGCGCCGCTCGGCCCGTTCGATGAGGTCCTCGCTCCAGCGGTCGATGGCGGCCACGATCGGGTGTCCGTGCTCCGTCCCGGTGCGCCCGCGCTCGGCGGCCGCACGGCGCAGCGTCTCGCGCCACGAGCGCGCGGCGGCACCGATCAGGGTCATCGCCGAGACCGCCGGGTCGCCGATCGCCACCGCCAGCGCGACGGTCGCCCCCTCCCCGTGGCCGACCAACCCGGTGCGGCGCAGGTCGAGGCGGCCGTCGCTGCGCGCGGCGGCCAGCAGGTCGCGCGCGTCGTCGATGCGGGTGAAGAGGTCGACCCGCTCCCACGCCCCCTCGGAGCGGCCGCAGCCGCGGGGATCCGCCCGCAGCGAGGCGACGCCGCGCTCCGCCAGCGCCTCGGCCAGCCGCCCGAGCAGCCCCGTCGGCATCGGCTCGGGGGCGAACCAGGACGCGTGCCCGGTCAGGTCGTAGGCCCCGTCACGGTCGCGCGGCAGCCACGAGGGCAGCAGCAGGGCGTTCGGGTAGCGGCCGCCCCGGTCGCCAGGCGGCGGCTCGTCGGGCAGGAGCAGCGTGGCGGCCAGGTGAGCCTCGCCGGCGCGCACGCGGAGCTCCTCCGAGCGGGACATGTCACGAGGGTACACGCGCGACGCTCAGCTTCCCAGCGCGCGTCCCGCCCCGAGGGCCGCTACCGCCAGGAGCAGCGCTCCCGCAACGAGCGCCCAGTCGGACGCCCCGACGACCTGGCGCCGCGCCACCGTGCGGCATGGCGCCGCACCGAAGCCACGCGCCTCCATCGCCGCGGCCAGGCGCGTCGCGCGCCGCACCGCCCCGACCAGCAGCGCCAGAAGCATCCCGAAGGCGAGCCGGGCGGCGGCGATCGGCGCCCAGCCGGCGCTGACGCCCCGCGCGCGGCGCGCCGCGGCCAGGATCTGCAACTCGATGGCCATCATCGGCAGCATGCGGACCGCGGCCAGGACGGCGACCGCGAGGCGCGGGGAGAGGCGCGCCTGCTGCTGCAGCGAGTCGGCCAGGTCGGTTGGATCGGTGGTCGCGATGGCCAGCACGCCGGACAGGGCGATCGCGAGCAGGCGCAGGCCGAGCGCCAGGCCCGTCACCAGGTCGCGGCTGCCACCCGGCGCGAGGACGACGTTGAGGACGCCCACCGAGAGCGCGGCAACCAGGATCGGCCACGTCCGCCGCAGCAGCCGGCGCGCCGGCAGGCCGGAGAACGGCAGGCTGGCCGCCAGGCCGGTCAGCACCACGGCCGGCGGGATCGGTCCCGGCGCCAGGAAGAGGGCCGCCATCAGGACCGCGGCGGCGCCCAGCTTGGCGACCGGGTTGGCGCGCGCCAGCAGGGCCGCCGGATCCGGTCGGAGCGGCGTGAAGCGACTCATCGGGACAGCCTGAGCGTGCGATCGGCGAGCGCCGCGGCGAACGGGGCGTCATGGGTGACGAAGCAGACGGCCGTGCCGGCGTCGCGCAGCGCGGCCAGCAGGTCGAGCAGCTCGACGGCGGTGCGTCGGTCCTGGCCAAAGGTCGGTTCGTCGAGAAGCAGCACCGCCGGGTCGGCGGCCAGGGCGGTGGCGACCGAGAGGCGGCGCTTCTCCCCGCCCGAGAGCGTGAACGGGTTGGCCTCGGCGACGCCGTCGAGGTGGAGCCGCCCGAGCAGGTCGTCCGCGCGGGCACGCGCGTCGGCGGCCGAGCGGCCGGCGTGCGGCGGCGCCAGCGTCAGCTCGTCGATGACGCGCCCGGTCAGGAACTGGTGCTCCGGGTTCTGAAAGACCGATCCGATGCCCGCGGCCAGCCCCCGTGCCGGCCAGCGCCAGACCGGCTCCTCGCTGCGCGAGGCGAGCGATCCGGCCGCCCGCACCGAGCCGCGGGTCGGCCGCAGCAGCCCCCCGAGCAGGAGCGCGAGGGTCGACTTGCCCGCCCCGTTCGCACCCACGATCGCCAGCGCCTCGGACGAGCGTACCTCCAGGTCGATCGGACCGACCGCCAATCCGCCCTCGCCGGGAAAGCGGTATGCGAGCTGGTCGGCGACGAGCTGCGGCGCCGGCGCCCCGCCGGAGCGTCGGGTCGGGATCGGCAGCGGATGAGCAGGGACCCAGATCCCGGCCGCCGCCAGCTCGTCGCCGCGCTCGGCAAAGACCGCCTCGGGCCGCCCGTCGGCGATCACCCCGCCGCTGGCCTGCAGCACGACGACGCGATCGACCAGCGCCACCGCCTCCGCCACCCGGTGCTCGACCAGGAGCAGCGTGCGGCGGCCACCGTCGAGGACGCGTTCCAGGGCGGCGCGGACCAGGGCCGCGCCATCAGGGTCGAGATTGGCGGTCGGCTCGTCGAGGAGCAGCAGGCCCGGCTCCAGCGCCATCGCGCTTGCCAGCGCCAGGCGCTGCTGCTCGCCGCCGGAGAGCGCATCGGTCGGCCGATCGCGCCCGTAGGGGAAGCCAACCTGGTCGAGCGCGCCATCGACGCGCGGCCAGATCTCGTCGGCAGGGAGGCATCGGTTCTCGAGGCCGAAGGCCACCTCGTCGCCGGCACGCGCCATGACCAGCTGCGACTCGGGGTCCTGGAAGACGATCCCGGTGCGGTCACGGGCCCCGCGCGGATCGACCCCCTCGACCCGCAGCACGCCCTCGGAGTGGCCACCCTCGAGCAGCCCCGCCAGCCCGGCCAGCAGCGTCGACTTCCCCGATCCCGATGCGCCGAGCAGCAGCACCCGCTCCCCGGGCTCGATCCGCAGGTCGACGCCGCGCAGCGCCCACGCGCGACGGCCGGCGTGTCGCCAGCCCCAGCCGCGCGCCTCGATCGCGACCGCCGGGCTCAGCGGCTCAGACCTCCGGCTGCTCGCGCCCGGCCGGGAAGGGGCGCAGCACGCCGGTGCGCGCCAGCGCCCTGACCAGCAGCCACCCGCCGAGGCCGGCGATGAGGGCGGCGCTCGGGATCACCAGCGCGGCATACAGCAGCTGGAACCCGGCGGCCCAGCTCGGGTGGTAGATGGCGAGGTCGAGGAGCACGGCGGCGGCGCCCGCGGCGGCACCGCCCAGGACGGCGGTTGGCAGGCCCCAGCTGCGGTAGAGGAGGATGGCAAACACGATCTCGGCCGCGCCGCCCTGCATCAGCCCGTAGACGATCGTCAGCAGCCCCCACGGCGCTCCGAAGAGGGCGGAGGCGACCGCCGCGACCCCCTCGCCCAGCAGCGCCGCCCCCGGGCGCCGCACCACCAGCGGTACGAGCACCGCGGGCAGCAGCCAGACGCCGTACATGAAGCCCTGCAGCGGCGGGAGCGCCACGAAGGCAGGGCCGGCGGCGGCCCACAGCAGGTTCCACGCCTGGAAGACCGCCCCGAATGCGACCGCCAGCACCGCCGCCAGCACGATGTCCACTGTCCGCCAGCGTCCGATGGCCGCGTCGCTGCTGATCGTCATCCGTTCGACTCCTTTCGCGTCTCGATGACCAGCAGCGTCCCGCGTTCGAGCGAGACCGATGCCGGTGCCCCGATCACCTCGTTGGAGAGGCCGCGCGAGCGGCCGAGGGGAAGCGCCTCGCCGCCGAGCGGATAGCGCAGGCCACGCGTTCGCACGCCGGCGGCGTCGCCGTCGACCGAGACGATCGTGACGAGGTCGCCGTCCCCGCCCTCGAGCTCGAGGCGCTCCCCGCCGTGCACGGCGCGCACGGTGGTGCCGCCGCGCACGATGCGCAGCCGTGCGCCACGCCACGCGGCATCGGCCACCAGGAGGAGGTTGGCGAGCTCGTGGTCGAGCCGATCCCCTCCCAAAGCGCCGACGATCACGATCTCGTCGATGCCAGCCTCCACCGCCCGTCTCACCGCCAGCTCCGCGTCCGAGGCGTCCTTGTCGGGAGCGTGGCGCTCGACGGTAACGCCATCGGCCTGGAGTGAGGCGAGGAGGGATGGCTCGATCGAGTCCATGTCGCCGATCACCACGTCCGGCCGCACGCCGAGGTTGGCCAGCCATGCGGCTCCCGAGTCCGCTGCCACGACCAGGTCAGCTCCGGCCAGCCGGGCATCGTCGCCCGACGCGGCGTCGCCGCCGGCCACCACGATCGCTTTCAACACCGACTCCCTTCGCTGGCATGACCCAGATCAGGTTCGAGGGTCTGCGGCCTTCCGCACTCTCAGCGCTTGCGCGCTCCCCTGTCGCTCGAGGGCTGTCCCGTTGAGCGTAGCACGCGTGCGATCATCGGGCGGTGAGCGACGCCGCCGAGCCGATGCATCCGAACATCATGCGCGTCGTCGACGCTGCCGCGCGTGCCGGGCTGGCGATCGAGGTGCGGCGTTTTCCGCACGGGACGCGGACCGCCGCCGACGCGGCGCGGGCGGTCGGCTGCGACGTCGCCCAGATCGTGAAATCACTCGTCTTCGTCGCCGACGACCGGCCGGTGGTCGCCTTGTTGTCCGGCGCCGATCGCCTCGATCCCGAGCGGCTGGCCACCGTCCTGGGCGCGGTCGCCGTGCGTCGCGCCGACGGCGACGAGGTGCGGGCCGCCACCGGCTTCGCGATCGGCGGGGTGCCACCGCTTGGCCATGCGAGGCCGTTGACGGTCCTGATCGACGAGCGGCTCCTCGCCTTCGACGAGGTGTGGGCCGCGGCCGGCCTGCCCGACGCCGTCTTCCGCGTCGCGCCGCGCGACCTGCAGCGGGCCGCCGCGGCGCGGCCGGTCGCCATCGCGGACGCGGACGCCGGCTAGGGCCGGTCCAGGCGGACCTGCAGCTCGACCCGGCCGCTCGGCGGGGCGTGCACCACCAGCTGCCAGGTCTGGCCGTCGGCGACCCGGAAGCGGATGACGGCGAACTCCCCGCCGGGATAGAGGCCCTCGATCGCATACCCCGCCGCCGGCAGCTCCGCGGCGTAGAAGTCGTACGCCGCCAGCCCGTCATGCCCCGTCGTCCAGGCGGCGATCAGGCCCGGATCGTCGCCGGGGACGGCGCTGGGCAACGAACCGGGCAGGACCGGAAAGCCCGATGGCAGCTCCGGCAGCGGCAGCGCGGAGCCGGCCGGGGAGGCGGCTTCCGGGGAGGTGGCCACCGTGGATGCGGCGGCCGACTCGGGCGACGGGTTCGGACCAGTGCCGCACGCCCCCACGCCCGCGGCCACGAGGGCCAGGGCAAGGCCAAGCGCGGAGCGAGCCGGGATGGTCACGACCCTCGAACGGTGCACGGCGCGTTCTCCTTCCTGTGGTTCACTCGGTCATGTTCGATACGACGATGGGGATGTAGAAGCCACCCAGCCGGGCGTGGTCGAACCAGCGCACCGACTGGGAGAGCAGGTTGAACGTCTCGCGGTACGAGCCCGGAGCCGGGCCGCCGCGCAGCCCGAAGGTGAAGCGAGCGACCACATCGGGCGGGACGCTCGCGACGTCGACCACGGTTGCCATCCAGCTCAGCGGCCAGTCGACCGCGCGGAAGAGGGAGGCATGGGCGGCCGGATTCCAGGTCGCGAGCGCGACCCTCCCGACGGCGCCCGCGCTGCGCCAGGTGCGTCCACCGGTGTTGCGGAACTCCACCCAGTGGGTGATCGTCTGGCCAACCCGGATCACCTCTGTGCCGGCGTTGCTCTCTCTCACGTAGGCGGCCAGGAAGGGCACCCGCCCCGGCCAGGTCGTCCAGCGCCGCTCGGCGAGCGGGTCAGCCGGGGTCCAGGCGTTGGCCGTCGAGCTCCAGCTGAGCAGCTCGAAGTGAAGGTGCGCCCCGCTGCAGTTCCCGCTGCATCCGGATCGCGCGATCGGCTGTCCGGCGACCACCGTGTCTCCCGGGTCGACGAGGATGCCTCCATCGGCGGCGCTGGCCAGGTGGTAGTAGAGCGTTCGTCGGCCGTCCGGGTGGCCCACCAGGACGAAGTTGCCGAACGCGCCGAACTGGCTGGTCCCGAAGCCGCCCTCGATGTCGATCACCGAGCCGTCCCGCGCGACCGCCACGTCGCTGCGCAGCGCCATCGGGTAGTCGACGCCGGTGTGCTGGTCGTAGACGCGCCCGGGATGCGGCACCCCGTCGTTCCAAATCTGCCCGGTCCAGTCGAGCTGCCGACCCACCGTGCGGTCGCGGTCGACGCCGAAGCTGAGCGCCACCGCGGGGTTGTAGAAGGGCAGCGTGTAATCGTCGAGGGCGGATGCGCTGCCGCCGCCCCAGGCGACGAGCGTCAGCTGGAGCAGGACGGATGCTGCCACGCGGCGCTTCGCGGCGCTCATGACG
>Ga0209640_10002440_pt1 | contig 16182 bp, 11 predicted proteins | sample RifCSP10_1_FD_184018 | JGI IMG/M metagenome (GOLD analysis project Ga0209640, IMG submission 184018) | Soil microbial communities from Rifle, Colorado - Rifle CSP2_sed 10_1 (SPAdes) (version 2) | ecosystem: Environmental > Terrestrial > Deep subsurface > Rock core/Sediment | place: Rifle...
AAAAAAGATAGAATTAAAACTAGTAGGTATTGCTAGAGCTAGCTTGGAAGAACTTCTTTTGGATTATCAGGATTTTTTAAGACAGCGTAATTTACCTTTATGGAATAAAAATGATCCTGAAGTTATTAAGATAAGGAAAATTGGTTCCAATATAAATAGATCATATATGTCTTATAAGACCTATGTAGAAGACGGATCAAAAGAATCAGCAGCAAATACAATAATTTGCATTATTCATCAAACTAATTACCTGTTAGATCAGTTATTGAGAAAACTTGAAAAAGACTTTTTGAAAGAGGGAGGTTTTACAGAACGCTTGTACCAGATTCGGAAAAGCTATAAAAGAGGAGAGAATATATAAATTAGACTAAATGAAAATTTTCTGATATGAACTCTCTTATCTGCAAAGCGATACAAGAAATGAGACTGCTGGAATTTTATTATGATGGTTTCTACCGGAAAGTCGAGCCGCATACTTATGGCATTTCAGGGAATGGAGGCGAGATGCTGGTAGCTTTTCAAATAAGAGGAGGTAGTAAAGAAGGAAGTGTACACGATTGGAAACAATTTAAAGTTGATAAAATTGAAAGAATAAATATCCTGAATGAAGCTTTTAAAAAACCAAGACCGGACTATGTAAAAAGGGATAAGAAAATAAAACTGGTATATTGCGAATTATAAGCGTTCAATTTGTCCTGTCACTTTAAAAATGACAGCTACATAACCGATGGGCATACAACTCTCCTTGACTTCTACAATTTCTTTTATTTATTTAGTGGTGTACATCTGTACACCTATATAATGTGGAAAAATGGCTCTAAATAGCTTATTTATAGATTTCAACTCCTACTTTGCTTCTGTTGAACAGCAAATAAAACCGGAACTGCGGAATAAACCGGTCGGTGTGGTTCCTGTAAAGGCAGACACTACCTGCTGCATTGCCGCGAGCTATGAAGCAAAAGCTTTTGGAGTCAGAACCGGTACTATGGTTTCGGAAGCAAAAAAATTATGCCCGGATATTCAACTCGTCGAAGCTAACCACAAAACGTATATTCAGTATCATAAAAGACTTGTTGATATGATTGACGATAAATGTCTCCCGGTAGATAAAGTTCTTTCTATTGATGAAATGATATGCAGTCTTATGGGAAAGGAGCAGCAGCGCCAGAAGGCAATTGAGATAGCACTTCATATAAAGAAAAAAATCAGAGAGGATGTCGGTGAATATCTCCGCTGCTCGATTGGTATTGGTCCAAACCTGTTCCTCGCAAAAATGGGAACCAATATGCAAAAGCCGGATGGATTGGTAGTTATTGATAATGACAACCTTCCACATTGTCTTTACAAGCTTAAGTTGAGTGATCTTTATGGAGTGGGAAGAAATATGGAAGTACGTTTACGCCGCAATGGAATTTACACTGTAGAAGATCTTTGCAATGCAGACAGAATTTTGTTAAAGCGCGTTTGGGGTGGAATAGAAGGAGAAAGAATGTATGATAAGCTAAGAGGGAAATTTGTACCGGGTTCTCTTACGCATCGCTCCTCTGTCGGACATTCTCATGTACTTCCGCCGAAGTTGAAAAATAATGAAAGCGCTTATGCAGTCCTTCACAGGCTTCTTCAGAAAGCAGCTATGCGTCTGCGCCATCTCGGTTATTATGCGGGCGCTCTTGGTGTGGTTGTACGATATAAAATTATGAACAACTCGGATGAGGATAAACTGCTATCCGGTAAGTCCGGATTCAGTCATTGGTATTCCGGGAAAATGAGGTGGAAAGATTATATAACTTTTACTTATACACAAAACACAGTCGAGCTTATAAAGGCTTTCAACATTATGTGGGATAGAAATCCTTTTATGGAAAATATTCCGACTGCCGTGGGAGTTGTTTTATTTAATCTTTTACATAAAGATTATACTACTTTGCCCATCTTCGAAAATTATGAAAAGAATAAAGCTCTCTACGGTGCGATTGATTTACTGAACAGGCGTTACGGTTATGCTTCTGTTTATTTCGGAGGTTCACACACAGCCAAATATTCCGCTCCGATGAGAATTGCATTTACGCAAATCCCCGATCTTGAAATTGAAGATGACGAGAAGAAGGAGGGGTTTAATTTCAAATCTCAAACCTGCCTGCCGGTAGGCAGGTCTCAAATCTCAAATAATAAATACTCATTCTGGTAATTGTATAAAAATTTTGGGATTTGAGATTCTTCTCTATTGAATAAAAAATTTTAACTAAAATTATAACAACTGTACTGTTTGGAAAAAATCTTAATTGAAGTGTCTTAGGCTGTCTGTAACTTTTTTGATGCCGAGTTGCAGCCGGGGAAAAAACGCTCACCCCGATCATTAAATTTTTCTTAAATATTTAAAATGAAATTATAATGTATTGGCTTAAACTGGTAATAAAAAAGCCTGTCCCTAAAATAAGACAGGCTAAAGAAAGTTTTTCAGAGCTTTAATTTCTTTACAAAATTACCGCAACAGGATCATTTTTTTCGTATAGTTGAAAGCACCGGACGTCAGGCGGTATAAATAAATTCCACTGCTGAGTGGATTTTTGTTATTATCTGTGCCATTCCATCTGACCTCATAAGCACCTGCAGACTGAATTTCATTTAATACAACTCTCACTTTTTCCCCAAGCAAATTAAATATAGCTAATTCAACGTATCCGTTTTCTATTGTTTGGTACCTGATAACGGTTTCAGGATTGAATGGATTGGGATAATTTTGGGATAATTTGAATTCGGCAGGAACTTTTAGATTATATGCTACACTTGTAGGTCCGGCACTGAGTGAATCCAGCCTCCCGAAACCCTGTGCATTTGCAAAGTCTGGGTCGGTGTCTCCATTCTGGCTCTGTGCATGCGCAAGTAGAAAAACATTTGACGTGACCCAGTTGTATTGAACAAATGAATCGACGGTGGTTGAGAAAACCATCCCATCGAAGATTGTTTGGTTTATCACCTGTACAATTTGTTTGTTTCGAAGACATTCAAAGTCGCCCATTGGGAGACGGATTGTTCCCCAGCCATCAATCGAGTTAACTGTTGTATCTATAGAGATGGTTGCAGCAGCAGGGAAAAAACCTGTGGTATCACGCTCTGTTGTAATCCACGTATTTCCGAAGGCGACAGGCAGTGGTGCGATGGTATCGTTTTGAAAAAAAACAAAAGATGTGTCAAATTCCTCAGAGGAACTTCTTGAACTATCGCCAAGATTAATAAAAAAATCGAGAGTTATGTTATAAAAATTGAAAACTTCAAAACCCGGTTCATCAATGCTTGTTATCCTTTGTGCCATATTGGCATCAGGAAACGTACCGGCGGATCCGGTTTCGTCCGGAGTTAAAAATTCGTAAACCGAAAAAAGAGTGTCTTCAATGACTTGGCTGCGAAAATCCCAGACCTGGTCTGCACCCGGTGAACCGACATCAATCGGGATACTGAATCTTTGGTCTTCAAGTACAATCTGTGTTGAACCAATTTGTCCGAGCAAATCCTCCGGCGCAACTGTAATCTGTGAATATGCCGCATTTGAAAAAGCCAATACCAGCAAAAGCCCAAACGTTAAAAGAATAGTACACTTTGAACTTCTCATTGGACCTCCTTAATTAATTAAATGATACCTTTTCGCATAGAAAGTAATGTCTATGGTATTATTAGATTGGTGGCTCCTGGACCTGACGAACGATATGAAGTTAACGAAATTGACTGATTTATACAAGCATGCGTAGTTTTCAGTTGCTTGCAATATTAATTCTTTAGAGATTATTCCTTCAGGAAGTACAATATTTTACTTTTTTTCTCTGTTAGAAACATCTAGTTTCTTTTGTTCCATCTTGATAGAAGACAATTAGAATGTAAAACCATTAGAAATAAGAAAAAAACACTAAATACTTTTTTAATACTCTTTGATATAATTGGTTTTATATTATTAAATGTTGTCTTGTATAGTCTTACCTCACTTTAGATTCATAAAAAGATCGGGATTTTCTGATCAATTCGACAATTAACAAGTATTAGTTTTAGTTTCTGAAAAGTCATATTTTTGCATTTAATATTATTTGCCCCGTGGTGTAATTGGCAACACGTCTGACTCTGGATCAGAAAAGTTCAGGTTCGACCCCTGACGGGGCAGCGATAAAAGGTTTGAGAATGATTTATTTTCATCCCGCCTTTGCGGGATTCTTTTTTGCCTACTAAATTAATCTCTTTACAATTAAAGTTCGCCGGATTTTTAGAGGAAAATCACTCGGCTGATCTGTTTGCTTTCACACGGATATCGAACTTCTTGGATAATTTATTTTCGGAGATCTGGAGATCTACTTTTACACCTGTTTTTTTAAGATGGAAATCTCCGATTGTAACAGTATCAACCAGGTATCCGTTGGAAACTGAGCCTGATATAAATGAATCAACCAATGAGCGTGCATCCTCCTCCCGGTTATAAGAAGTAGAGGATTCAGACTGGTAAATTCCTTCCGCGTTGGAAACAAAAATCATGTTGTTGGAACCACTTTTGTAAAACATACATAACATCGATGGATTGCTGTTATCCTGGTGAACAGGCTTACCATATTTCTTAATCACATCAGACTGACTCTTGCCAATGTAATTGTGTACATTTATATCCTGAGCAAAACAGCTGACTGGTATAAAGAAATGAATTAAGAAAAAGCTAATAAAGAAATAAAAAATTTTCATTGATTCCCCTTACAAAAATATTTAACAAAAAATTTATTGGATAATATCCCGAAAGGGCAAAACTGAATAGAGAATGCAAAGAGAAATTATTACACATATAATGCCTCACTTGGCAATAATAATACAAATATCCGTGAAATTGAGCTTATAATCAATAGAAACTGTTCGAATTACAAGTATATACAATGGAATACATCCTTAATACGCTAATTACAGAAAACCAATAGGTATGGCTAACGGAGGTTATATATTTAATAATTTATATATATCAGTATATATTTTGTATTAGATAAAGTATATTGACTATAATTCCTAATTAAATTATTTTGACTCCGGTAACCAAGGATTAAATTTTATGGAAGCTCAATTGTCAACCACTGCACGACACGATAAATTTATATTCAGATTAGTAAAAGATTTTTTTACTCCTTATGAATTATGGGGACGACAAAATCGCAATCAATTTTTTGTAGGCTTAATAATAACGGTGGTGTACTTTATTACAAATATTATTTTTAACTCTGCAGTTCCCAGCCGGGCTCCGTTTATGAATTCATCAAACGGATTGCTTGCAGCTATTTTTATTTGTGCCGGACTTATTGTGATAAGATTTTTTGTAGGGTTACTAAAATCGACCCCTTCCCAATACCCCTGGTATGAAAAGTATATGCCGCTGATGATAACGCTATTAGGATTAACGACTCTGGTTGCCATGCAAAATTTGGACGGTAAAGGTTATGATGATGCCAGCTTATGGATAAACATGGTTGTCTTATTAGTAATTTTTATTATTGCTGCTGGTTATTTTGTTGAAGGAAGTAGTCACGAAAGAGCTTTGAAAATATGGTTTGCACTTTTTGGTTATTACTTTTCTGTTGTTGCTTTCTTTTATTTTCTGGAGATGTGGCTATATTAAAAACAAAAAACTAAAATCCCTCCTTTTCAAGTTAACTAACTGAAGACATTCCAAATTCTAGATATGCTTATTTTTGTCGGCTTTTAAATAGGCGCGTTCGTCTAGTGGCTTAGGACATCGCCCTCTCAAGGCGGGGATCGCGGGTTCTCCCAAAGGGATTCCTTCGGAAGAATCCCGCACGCGCTACTAATTTCATCTCTATTCTTAATAATGTTTTATACATATATTCTAAAAAGTCTAAAAGATAAAAGTTATTATTATGGTTCTACCAATAATCTTGATGCTCGGTTAATGATTCATAATTCAGGAAAAGTGCGATATACAAAGGGGCATATACCATATCAAATTCATTATTCTGAAGTGTTTGGCACTAGGAAAGAAGCTTATGCAAGAGAGAGCTTCTTCAAATCAATTGAGGGATACCTTTGGCTAAAATCAAAGGGAATCATTTAAGATCAATGCTTATAAGAGTTCCATTTATTGTTGAACTTATGATTGTATATATCTATTTTTTAGCTTTAGTTTTCAAACTAAATAGGCGCGTTCGTCTAGTGGCTTAGGACATCGCCCTCTCAAGGCGGGGATCGCGGGTTCGAATCCCGCACGCGCTACTAGGTTAAATTTCAAATCGCTAATGCCAAATCTGAATAATTGTTTTTTAGAATTTCGAAATTTTTATGAAACGATACGAAAAACATATCTTCATTTGCGAAAACAAAAGACCTCCGGATGATCCTAAAGGTTGTTGTGCTGATAAAGGCGGTTCGGAAATAAAAGCAAAATTTAAACAGAGACTACAGGAACTGGGGCTTAAACCCGATGTTCGTGCGAATACAAGCGGTTGCCTGGATGCCTGTGAATTCGGTGCCTCAGTTGTTGTTTATCCTGAGCAGGTTTGGTATGGCGGTGTAACAATTGACGATGTTGAAGAGATAATTCAGAATCACATTATAAACAATAAACCTGTTGAAAGACTATTGATAAAACATCCAAAGTTTAATAAAGATGCAATTAAAGTCTAAGTCTTCTGCCGGCAAGATAGATAATAAACGGGCTCAAAAGATTCTTTCTATTTTAAAAAAGGAATACCCAAATCCTAAATCAGCACTTGATTATAAAACTCCATTGCAACTTTTAATTGCGACTATACTTGCAGCTCAATGTACAGATGCGCGGGTTAACATCGTAACTAAAGATTTATTTAAGAAATATAAAAGACCTGAAGATTATATAGACGTTTCGTCAGAAGAACTTGAGCAAGATATTCACTCAACAGGCTTCTACAGACAAAAAGCAAAAAGCCTTAAACAATGTTGTAAAGATCTTGTTGAAAGGCATAAAGGTAAAGTTCCTGCCGACTTTGATGAATTAAATAAGCTTCACGGCGTAGGTAGAAAGACTGCTTCTGTTGTAGCAGGTAACTGTTTTGGAATTCCCTCTATTGCTGTCGATACTCATGTAAAAAGACTTTCAAATCTCTTAGGATTTATCGATTCACAGGATCCGGAGAAAGTGGAGATGAGGCTGAAAGAGCTTATCCCGGAAAAAGATTGGATAAACACTTCGCACTGGCTTATTTCTCACGGAAGGAAAATCTGTGTTGCAAGAAAACCGAAATGCTTACAATGTATTGTTGGAAATCTTTGCCCGAGTTTTAATCATGCAAATGGATGAAAGATTATAAAATTTTCATGCACTCATGCATACAAGCATTTATGCAAGCTTAACAAAAATTAAGGCGCAGAAATTGATGATCAAACAAGTAAAGTAAAAATAATGACAGATAAATCAAGAGACAGAAATTATTGCTTATCGTTTCTTAAAGACTATACGCAGAATGAAAGCCTCCTTAAACATGCTTACACTGTTGAAACATGTGTAAGGGCTTATGCAATTAAGCTTAATGAAGATGAAGAATTTTGGGGAAATGTCGCTTTGCTACATGATTTTGATTATGAAAAATATCCGACTGAAAATGAGCATCCATTTAAAGGTTCTGAAATTCTTAAAGGGAAAGGTTTTTCAGATGAATTCAGAAACGCAATTCTTTCTCATGCAAATTACAGCGGAGTAAAAAGAGAAACTTTATTACAGAAAATTCTATTTGCTTGTGATGAGCTTGCAGGTTTCATAACAGCAGTTACCTATGTTAGGCCGAATAAAACCATTGATGAAGTCGAGGTAAAATCGGTGAACAAAAAATTGAAGGATAAAGCCTTTGCAAAAAATGTTAGCCGTGAGGATATCTTATCCGGTGCAGAAGCATTAGGTATTCCTCTGGATGAACATATACAATTCTGCATTAACGCTATGAAAGCAAAATAAGGAAGTTCTTGGTTTGTAGTAACCGGGGACATAGAGGAAAAATTTTTCCTACATAACACGTTTGTCTGTTCTAAGTTTATTGAAAATAATGCCTTGACAAATAGGCTATTAGTTAACTAAATTGGCAGTCCAAAGATGGAGATTTGATAGAGATTTTTGCTACTAGAGGAAATAAGGTTCACAAGAACTGTTTAGAAATTTATCCTTAGGATTCAGTAACAATTAACCCGGTTTAATGAAAAGCAAAATCTCTATTTTAGTTTTGATTCTTTCTATCTCTGTTTTCCCCAATAATCCTTTTAAAGTTATTTCTTCCGACTTCAGATCAATTGTTATAGAGTTCTCACCTCTTAATTTCAATACCGAAGAACGAATAATAGATAATCAGAAATTTTATGATATTTATTTCGATGGTTGTTCTTTTCAACCATCTGATTGGGGAGAACCATCTGTTCCCGAATATGAACTGAATATTGGCGTACCCGGTGAAACAGGAAATACAATTGAGATTATAAATACACACTACACAGAAATTGATGGTAAGTTGATTCCAACACCACGACTTGAACGTGATGGTAAGTTGGATAAGAATGTGTATAAGGTAAATGAAAATTATTTTAAATATAAACCTTCTGATGAAGTTGTAACCTTTGGTGATTTTGGAATCATCAGAAATGTAAATGTGCAGACCTTAAGGATTCTACCCGTTAAATATTTTCCGGGAACTGAAAAGATAAGGCTCTACAATAAAATTGTTTTTAAAGTTAGTTTTGCTCCTCACCAGGTTTATTCAAACAAAATAACAGATGAGCTTGTTAAGGGAGCAATTGTAAATTATCAGATAGCGAAAAACTGGATTGATAATTCAAAGCGTATTCAGAAAGTGAGCATTTTTAATAGCGTGCTCTCTTCGGGAAGATGGTTCAGATTTGAAGCGCCGGACGAAGGAATGTACAAAATAACACGTGAAATGTTGAGTTCGTATGGAATTGATCCGAATACTGTTGATCCGCGAACCATAAAGATTTATAACAATGGCGGAAAGATGCTTCCAGAAGATGCTGTACCTCAAAGACCTGTTGACCTGGAAGAAAATGCAATTATGTTTGTTGGAGATGAAGATAATAGTTTTGAAGATGGTGAGTATATCCTTTTTTATGGAAGAGGAAATGATTTTTGGGATTATGATACTACTTCGAAATCTATTAAAAGATATTTCCACCTTTATTCAGAGGTTAATTATTACTGGATAACATTAGGCGGTTCTAACGGGAAAAGAATCCAGGATAAATCCGGGGTTAACACAACACCTGATTTTGTACAGACTTCAACTTATGCTTTTGCCGATTGGGATGTTGATAAAATTAATGTTGGGCAAACAGGCAGAATTTTTGCCGGCGATAATTTTTCTCCGAATATAGCTTCGAGAACCTATATGAATAATCTCGATAACAGAGTTGATGGAACATCTATAGATTATAATTTCAGATTTATAAATGCTTCCGAAGATGCATTCTTATTTAAATTGTATGAAAATTCAAATCAAATATTCACACAATCTTTTCGGGGATGGGGTACGGAAGATTATATTGCAGGAAAACAATATATTGGTACTGCATCATACAATGGTGACTTAGCTGAAAATCGGAGTGCATTGAAATTCGAGATTAGTCAAACCACTGTAAATTGTGTTGGCTACTTAGATTATTTCGAGATAAAATATCAGAAAAACTTAAAACCCACTGGGAATTCTCTATTATTTTTTTCAAAAGATACAACAGGTATTATTGAATACCGCCTTAGTGACATCTCTAATACAACCAACTTCAAAATTTTTGATATAACACACTATGCTGACATTAAATATGTTGCTAACCCTGTTTTATTAAGTGGTGGAGAATGTCGCTTTCAAATAACGGAAAACCAGGGACATGTTTCTAAGTACCTTTGCATTGAAAACGATAATTACAAAACACCGTCAAACCCGGTTGAAGTTAACAACTCTAACCTGCATGGAATTTCTAATGGAGCTAAATTTATAATAATAACTCACGAAAATTTCAAAGATGCTGCAGAGAGACTAAAAGCTCATAGAGAGAATAAGGCTAAAGTAAAAATTTCTACAATTATAATTGATATCCAGGAAATTTTTAACGAATTCTCATGTGGAATGGTTGATTTTTCCGCAATGAGGGATTTCCTGAAATATGCTTATGTAAACTGGCAAATAAAACCCGAGTATGTTCTTTTCTTCGGTTCTGGAAACTATGACTATAAGGATATAGAAGGCTATAATGCTAACTATATTCCCACTTTCCAATCAATTGAGTCGCTGGCTTTATTATCCTCTTATACATCGGATGATTTTTTTGCGGAGCTTGATGGCGGGGGAATAGTTAAAACAGATTTAGCTCACGGCAGAATTCCTTGCAGAACACCTGAAGAAGCAAATATTATTGTAGATAAAATAATAAAATATGAAAATGAAGGTCGAAAAGGATTATGGCGTAACAATATTACTCTTGTTGCTGATGATGGTTATACATCAGACTCATATGAAGGGACAGAGCATACAGCTCCCTCTGAAAGTCTTGCCGTTAGTATTATACCCAAATACTATGATATAAATAAAATATATATGGCGGCTTACCCGGTAGTATTAACTGGTTCCGGGAAAAGGATGCCGGAAGTAAACCAGTCAATTATTGATGCGTTTAACCAGGGAACTTTAATTATGAATTATATTGGACACGGGAGTTCTGAACTTTGGGCACATGAGGTTGTTTTTGAAAAAAGTATCTCGATTCCCCAGTTACATAATGATGATTTTTCTTTTTTAATAGCTGCAACATGCAGTTTCGGTTATTTCGATATTCCGAATTTTCAATCTGGCGCAGAAGCCATGCTTTTTTATAAAGATGCTGGCTTAGTTGCTTCCCTTACTTCAGCAAGACTCGCTCAATCCAGGCCAAATCATGATTTTTTATATCGGTTTTTCAATAGCTTGCTTGCGACTGAAAGAGATACCCTAAATCTTAATATCTCGATTGGCAAAGCACTATTTTTATCAAAAAATGTTTCATCCATTAATGACAGGCGGTATTTCCTTTTTGCCGATCCGACTATGAGATTGGCAATACCTCAATATTTTGGAGAGATCGATTCGATCAATGGTCTTACTCTCGAAACAAATGTTCAGCTTAAAGCCTTGAGCACGGTAAAAGTTGATGGGTTTGTTAAAGATGCCGAAGGAAATAAATGGGATGATTTTAATGGAGAAGGATTATTAACTGTTTATGATTCTGAAGGAAAGGATTCCCTTGAACAGATAAGGTATCCTGTTATAACATCTGGCGGATTGATCTTCAGAGGAAGAGTAAGCATTAAAAATGGTAGATTCTCTACAACCATTGTTGTACCGAAAGATATTTCTTATGAAAATAAGAATGGGAAAGTATTGCTTTACTTTTTCGGAAACGATGAAGACGGGATAAGTTTTACAAACAGCGTAGTTGTTGGTGGGACAGATTCAATTCCTGCCAGCGATAATTCGGGACCACAAATCGAGATTTATTTCGATGATACTTCTTACCAGGATTCTTACCTGATAAGCCCTAACTCGGAACTTATCGTTAAACTTTCAGATGAAAGTGGAATTAATACAACCGGTACCGGTGTAGGGCACAGGCTGGAAGGAATATTGAATGATAAAGAAAGTGAACCGATAGATTTTACTAAATATTTTACCGGCGATCTTGATGCAGGCGGAAAATCAGGACAGGTTAATTATGCACTCCAAAATCTCGATGACGGCGAGCATAAGCTTTATCTTAAAGCATGGGATGTATTTAATAATTTTTCTTCCGAAACTGTCTATTTTACAGTTGTTTCAGGTAGCGATTTGGTTATAAGAGATATTTATAATTATCCGAATCCTTTTACTTCATCAACTACATTTACTTTTCAACAAAATCTCAATTCTATAATAGATGTTGAAGTAAAAGTTTATACTATTGCCGGGAGACTAATTAAAATATTGAACAAAAACAGCGTGAGAGAAAAGTTTGTTTCTGTTGACTGGGACGGAAGAGACGATGATGGTGATTTGATTGCCAACGGTACCTATCTATATAAACTAAAAGTAAAAACAGTTGACGGGCAGTATTCGAAAAGCGTTCTTGGTAAGCTTGCGGTGATAAGATAATGGCATTTCTTTCTGTTTTATAAAGTATATCTTTATATTTAAATATTATATCGGCTAATAAATAGAAAAAGAGTTTTTAAAACTAAGATTATTTAATATCGGAGGAAGTTAATATGAAATTTATTTTTAAGCTTTTGCTGGTCAGTGTAATGTTTGCTGTTCTGCCTAAAGCTACCTATGGTCAGGGTGAAGCTGCTGTCCCGTTTCTTCTATTGGCGCCCGATTCCAGAGCCGGTGGAATTGGTGAATCCGGAGCCGGATTAGCTGATAACTCCGCTGCTATCTTCTGGAACCCTGCCGGAATAGCTTTTTTAACCGGAACAGAATTGAGCATTACACACAGTAATTGGCTTCCGCAGTTCAATCTCGATCTCTTTTACGATTACCTTACTTACAGGCAGTACATAGAAGAATTGGAAGGAAGCGTTACTGCAAGTATAACTTATATGAATTTTGGTGAATTCGTTTATACGGGCGAAAATGATCCTACACCTCTTGGCACTTTTCGTTCTTTTGATGCAGCACTTACTTTGGGTTATGCTACTAAACTTAGTTCCGATTGGGGATTAGGATTTAATTTCAGAATTATCCATAGCCGTCTTTCCGGTAATAGTATTAAAGTTGGCGCCCAGGAGGGGAAAGGTGTTGCTACCTCGATTAGTTTTGATATTGCAGCAATGTGGCGTCCTGAAAAATTAGTCTTACCTCTGATTGATGAAGATATTGGGAATAGATTAAGTGTTGGTGTAAACCTCAGTAACCTGGGTCCTAAGATTTATTACATAAACCAATCACAGGCTGATCCCATTCCTACTAATTTCAGGCTCGGTTTTGCTTATAAATTAGTTGATGAGGATTTTAATTCGCTTCTTTTAACACTTGATTTCAGCAAGCTGCTTGTTAGCAGAACAACAACCACTACAATTGCCGGAGATGATACGACAATAAAAACTGACTCGGATGAATGGTACCAGGCGTTGATTACGGCGTGGGGAGATGATTCCTTCTCCGAAGAATTACGTGATATAGTTTCTTCGATGGGAATGGAGTACTGGTATGGTCAGCCCGGCGATTTCCTTTTTGCATTACGCGGCGGCTTTTTTTATGAAGACCCTGCATACGGTAACAGGAAGTTTATCACTTTCGGTGCAGGTATCAGGTATGATATTTATGGATTCGACTTTAGCTACATAACAACATCTGTATTTAAAGGCGGGGAGAATCACCCTCTCTCAGATACATTACGGTTCACAGTATTAATTGGTTGGGGAGCCGTTCCTGAAAGTACAAGGGGTTTACCAAGAGGGATTTAACTTTTAATGTTGAAAAAAATAATTGCGGTTTTTATTGTAACAACAGGTTTGGGCAGTATATCTGCCCAAACTTTTATTGGAAAGCTTAATCCTTTTCCAAATTATAAACCCTCATCTTTGATTGCCAACGATACCATTAAAATACTTGGCATAATGGTAGACTTCCAGGAAGATAAGGATGGAGCGACATTCGGAGACGGCAAGTTTGGAAGCATATACGGTTCCGAATATGGTAATACTATTATAGATCCGTTGCCGCACGACAAAGCTTATTTTGAAGCCCATCTTGAATTTGTAAAAAACTATTTTAGTAAAGTATCCGGAGGTAAAACAACTATTGAATATTCTGTTTTGCCCGGCATAATTTCGGTTTCTCAAGCAATGAGAAATTATTCTCCCGAGCCTAACTCCGATGATTTTATTTCTGTGGCAAATTTCAGTAAAGAAGCCTGGGGCATTGCTGATGCTAATTATCCCGATATCGATTTCAGCTCTTACGACGTTTTTATAATTTTTCATGCAGGAGTTGGAAGAGATGTTTCACTCCCTGGCAGTTTGGGAAATGAGAGAGATTTGCCCTCAGTATATCTTGGCGATGAAACTCTTAGAAATATTTTAAACAATGATTTGTCCGGGCTTCCTGTAAACAGAAACGGTAAATACAACTCTATGATAATTCCGGAGACAGAAAGCAGGGAAGTTGAATCATTAGGGGGAACAGTATTATTTCAATTGTCAATTAATGGGTTATTAGTTGCAAGTGTTGCCAGTCACTTAGGCTTACCAGATCTTTTTAATACTGAAACGGGTTTGAGCGCAATAGGCAGGCTCGGGTTGATGGATGGGCAGGCAATCTTTGCCTACAATGGAACTTTCCCACCTGAACCATCTGCCTGGGAAAAAATATTTCTTTCTGAAAAGTTAAACTGGAATCTTCCCGTTGTTGAATTGTCCCCGGGTAATCATGATATAAACCTCGTAACAAAACTTGCTGCGGGTATAGGCGATACAGTTATTCTAAAAGTTCCATTAAACTCTTCAGAATATTATTTGGTCGAGAACAGGATTCGTGATGCAAACTCTGACGGAGCGAAAATCACATATATTTTAAACGGCATAACAAGAACAAAAACTTTTACAAAAGACACAACAGGCTTTCAAAGTTACGACGTCGATTCAATTGACGGAGTAGTTATTAATGTGGACGAGTACGATTGGGCTATTCCAAATACATTTAGTGTTGAAACCGATTCTTATAATCCTAAGCCGGGAGGAGGAATTGTAATCTGGCATGTTGATGAAAATGTAATAAGAGATAAAATAGCAGAGAATAAAATTAATGTTAATAAGGATAACCGTGGAGTTGATGTAGAAGAAGCAGATGGCATACAGGATATTGGCGAAAGCTTCTTTACAATTTTTGGAGATGAAATTATTGGAGAAGGCTTTATTGAAGACTTCTGGTATGCCGGTAATCCTTCTGAATTATTTGAAAATAAATTTTCCGGGGATACAAGACCAAATACCAATACTAACTCGGGTGCAAACAGTCTTATAACATTTTTTGATTTTTCGGGAATAAGTAACAGGATGAGTTTTAGACTGAGCTATGGAGATTCTTTAATTGTTCCTTTAACAAAATATAATTTAAATATTCCTTCAGCAAAGGCTTTTACTTATACGCCAAAAGAATCTGAACAATTTTCTTTTTCCCTCTTGTCCGATTCATCTCTTTACGATCTCTCCATCTCAGGTTATCATAAGTTAGATAATTATTATTCCGATTATAAAACTGCTTCTTATATTGATGGGAATGAATATACTTTGGGAATCAGAGGTTCATATATTTATACATATACTACCGATGCATTTGTCGGATATAATACCGGAGAAATAATAACTACGCCGGTAACTTTTAGAAGAAATTCTTCCGGTGCAGTTGAATTAATTGTAGGGACGGAAAAAGGAAAAGTCAGGGTGTATACTTTAGATGCTATTAATGGAATAGTTTTGGCTCAGGAATTTACTGCTGATACAGAAACCCCCGTTCGTTTTATAGCGGCATCTGAAGATTACATCTCGTTTGCTACTGAAAATAAACTTTACGATTCGGAAGGGAAAAGTTTTCTTTTAAGAGAATTTGCACCCGATAAAATATCAAACACGTTAGACGAGCAGGTTTATAGCCTGGCACTTACAAAACTAAAAGACGGGAGGAATGTTTCAGTCGTTTATTATAACAATAAACTTTTTGTTGTTGCCGGGAATGAGCTAATAAGCAGTTTAGTATTTAATACTGTCGAAAGCTCTTTCTCTATTGCAGATTTGAAGAACGATGGCGAAAACTATATTCTGTTTAGCAACGGAAATAATATCGAAGCATTGAATCTTCAGGGAGCTTCCGCAGAAAATTTTCCTTTTACTGATCCAAATGGAATCGGTTTTACAGGAACTCCTCTTGCTGCAGATTTTGAGGGTGATGGAAAAGCCGAAATCATAGCTTATACCAAGGATGGAAGAATTTTTGCAATCGATGGAGGATCCGGTAAAGTTGTAAACGGATTTCCAATATCAACAGGTGCAGAATTAGCGACAGCTCCGGTCCTATTTGATTACCAGGGAAAAACCTCCCTGGCAGCAATAGATAAACAAAATAATTTTTATGCCTGGAATATCGGTGCGACCGCAGGAAAATATTTTTGGTCTGA
>Ga0209640_10002441_pt1 | contig 16180 bp, 13 predicted proteins | sample RifCSP10_1_FD_184018 | JGI IMG/M metagenome (GOLD analysis project Ga0209640, IMG submission 184018) | Soil microbial communities from Rifle, Colorado - Rifle CSP2_sed 10_1 (SPAdes) (version 2) | ecosystem: Environmental > Terrestrial > Deep subsurface > Rock core/Sediment | place: Rifle...
CATGCTGATCGAGCGCTGGGCCTTCCCGGACGCGCTCTACATGGCGGTCATCACCCTGACCACGGTGGGATATCTCGAGGTCCACCCCCTGGGGCAGGCCGGCCGCGCCTTCACCATGGCCTACCTGCTCGCCGGCGTCTACAGCGTCTTCTGGGCGGTCACCGCCCTCATCCAGGCCGTGGTCAGCGGCGAGATCCGCGGCGACTTCGGGAGGCAACGCATGGAGCGCCGTCTGGCCGAGCTCAAGGATCACGCCATCGTCTGCGGCCTGGGCCGCATGGGCCACCTCGTCTGCGCCGAGTTCTCGGCCATGGGCCTGCCCTTCGTCGTCGTCGACCGCGAGGCGGCGGTGTTGGAGGGCTTCCAGATGGCCCACGGCATCACCCTTCACGGCGACGCGACCTCGGACGAGGTGCTGCGACAGGCCGGCGTCGAGCGCGCCCGCGTCCTCGTCACCGCGGCCGCGTCGGACGCGGACAACCTCTTCATCACGATGAGCGCCCGCCTTCTCTCGGAGAAGCTCTTCATCGTGGCGCGCGCGGAGGGCGAGCAGGCCGAGACCAAGCTGCTGCGCGCGGGGGCGAGCCGCGTGGTCTCGCCCTACGTGATCGGCGGCCAGCGCATGGCCCAGGCCGTGCTCCGGCCGACGGTGGTGGACTTCATCGAGCTCGCAACCCGCAGCGACCATCTCGAGCTGCAGATCGAGGAGACGGAGGTCGCGGCCGGCAGCGCCATCGCCGGAGCGCAGGTGCGCGACGCCCGGCTGCGCCAGGAGCTGGGCGTGATCGTGGTGGCCATCAAGAAGCCCGACGGCCGGATGCTGTTCAACCCCGCTCCGGAGGAGCGCATCGAGCCGCGCGACATCCTGATCGCCCTCGGGCGCCGCGACCGGATGGACCAGCTGGGGGCCCTGGCCGCCGCCCCCAACCCGGACCGTTCATGAGGCCGGTCTGGTCTTCTCATGAATGGTCCGGAAGTTCGTGGCGTCCCCAGGCCTTCGGGGTACTGACCGTCCGACTACGAGACCAGATCGGTGGCTGCCCACTTCGAACCCATTGACCCCCGGCGCCAGACGGGGACACGATTCGCGGGGCGACGCCCATGCCGGCCAACCTCTCTCCCGAATACAAGGAAGCGCAGGAGGCGTTCCGCCGCGCGCGCGAGTCGACCGAGAAGCTCGACTGCCTCCGCGTCATGCTCCGTACGATCCCCAAGCACAAGGGGACGGAGCACCTTCAAGCCCAGATCAAGACCCGTATCAAGGAGCTGAGCGACGAGCTCGGCAGCCCGAAGAAGGGGGGCGTCCACGGCGGTCCCGACCTCGCCGTCCGCCACGAGGGCGCCGCGCAGATCGCCCTGGTTGGGCCACCCAACGCCGGCAAGTCCAGCCTGCACGCGCGGCTCACCGGCTCGCACGCGGTCGTGGGGCCGTATCCGTTCTCCACGAAGCACCCGCTGCCCGGGATGCTTCCCTGCGAGGACGTGCAGTTCCAGCTCGTCGACCTGCCGCCCGTGACCGAGGACTACATGGAGCCGTGGATGAACGGGACGCTCCATGGCGCCGACGCGATAGCACTCGTCCTGGACCTCTCCTCGCCCGATTGCGTCGAGCAGTTGTCGATCATCCAGCGCCGGCTCGAGGAGAAGAAGGTCAGCCTGGCTCCGCGGCTGGGCGCCCCGACCGTCGCTACTCCGCGCCCGGGGGAGGACGACCCTAGCCTCGACCCTTTCCACGCCCGATTGCCGGCCCTCCTGCTCGCGAACAAGGCCGACCTGTTCGCGGACCCGCAGGCCGAGCTCGACGTCTTCCGGGAGATCGCGCCGGACCCTTTCGACTCGCTCGCGGTCTCGGCCGGGACCGGGGCCGGCCTCGCCCGCGTCGGCCCCGCCCTCTTGGCCCTCCTCGGCATCGTGCGCATCTACTCGAAGGTGCCGGGGCATCCCCCGGACCGGGGGCGCCCGTTCACGTTCCGGGGCAGCGGCACCGTGCGCGACGTCGCCCGACAGGTCCACCGGGGCCTGGCCGCGGACCTGAAGTTCGCCCGCGTCTGGGGCGAGAGCGTCGAGTTCGACGGCCAGCAGGTGAGCCCGGACCACGTCGTCGAGGATCGGGACGTGGTCGAGCTCCATTGAGCGACGCTCCGCCCTTCGTCCCCTTCGGCCTCGAGCACCTGGGCGCTCTGGCGTCGGTCGCCGTGCTCGCGTTTCTCCTCGTCTCCCTCGTCCGGGTGCGGCCCCGACTCGGTCTGGCCCTGCGCCTGGCCCTCGCCGCCGGAATCGTCGCGCTTCTGGCCTTCGAGTTGACGGTCGCGGCGCGCGAGGGCTGGCTCGGCTGGAAGACCGTGCTGCCGCTCGAGCTGTGCGACGCCGCGCTCGTGCTCACCATACTCACGCTGCTGTGGCCGCGGCTGCGGACGGCGGAGATCGTCTACTTCTGGGCGGCCTCCGGCACCGTCCTCGCCATGCTGACCCCCGACCTGCAGTGGAGCTTCCCGCGCTGGGAGTTCGTGGTCTTCTTCGGCCTCCACGGGCTCGTGCTCGCGGCGGCGCTCCTCCTGGTCTTCGGCCTCGGCCTGCGGCCGCGGCCGGGGGCGGCCTGGCGAGCTTTCGGGATCACCGCCGGGTGGACCGCGTTCGTGGGCCTAGTCAACCTGGCGCTCGGGACGAACTTCATGTACCTGCGGAGAAAGCCGCTGGCGGCGACGCCGCTCGACGTCATGGGGCCTTGGCCTTTCTACATCGTTACGGGGGGGGTGGTGGCGCTCGTGCTCTTCCAGATTCTGACGCTGCCTTTCCGGTTCGAATGGAGAGCGGCGCGGTCTTCCGCGGCGCCGCTGGGGCCTGGGAGGGTGTGAACGGCGGCTGGGACCGGCTGCGCGCGGTCGCTTCGCGACCGCGCGGGCGTCAACCCGTGCAAAGAGCGGATAGGGCCCTCGAGGCGCGGTCGATCTTCCGAAAGACGGGGATGCCGCCCCGCTGGAGCACCGTCACGAAGTCGTCGTAGAGGCGGCCCGAGTCCACGGACACGGCCACGGGCTTCCGGGTCTGCGAGAAGAGGCGGAGGAGCTCCTGCGGCAGCGAGCCCGGGGCGTAGATGTTCTCGGCATGGGCGCCGGCGAGATCGGGGGGCAGGTTGTCCAGGGCCGGGGTGACCGGGATCGGCGAAACGAGAAGCGCGTCCACGGAAGGATCGTCGAGGAACGCCGCCGCGGCGGCCACGAACGACCGGGTGTCGGCCATGGGCGTGGCGTCGGCGGGGTTGTCGGCGTGGGCGATGCCGGGGAGGCAGTCGCGCAGGCGCGTGCGAGTCTCCTCCGAGAGGACGGCGGGCTCCAGGGCGTAGAGGCGGTCCATGACGGTCGCGCACTCGAACCCGGCGTTCGACAGGACGCCGAGGCGACGCCCGCCCGGCCGACGGTCGAAGAGCAGCGTGAAGATCTTCACGTAGTCCTCGAACATATTGAGGGTCTCCGCCACCACCACCCCCGCGTCCTCCATCAGGTCCCTCGCCACCGCGTAGTCGCCGGCCAGGGAGGCCGTGTGGCTCTGCGCGGCCTGGGCCCCCAGGGCCGTGCGTCCCGCCTTGAACGCGATGACCCGGCGACCCCGGGCGCGGAGCCTCCGGGCCAGCTCCACGAAGCGCTCGCCGTCCCCCGGCTTGAAGCCCTCGACGTAAACCGCGAGCACGCTCACGGAGTCGTCCTCGAGGAAGTGCTCGAGGAAGTCGGCAACGGTCAGGTCCATCTGGTTGCCGAAGGAGATGGAAGCGCGCGGGAAGACGATACCGTCCAGGTTGCTGGTGAGGGAGACGAGGTAGGCGCCGCTCTGGCTCACCGCGACCAGGTTGTCGCCGGGAGCGTCGTGGAAGGGGAGCTTGTACTGCGGCAGGAAGAACGTGTTGTATTGCCGCTTCGAGACGATGCCCAGGCAGTTGCCGCCGACCAGCACCGGCCCTTCGTCCGGCCGGGAACGGGAGGCCGCGAGCGCGGAGACGATCTCCCGCTCGAGGTCGGCCTTGCCGATCTCGGCGAATCCACCGGGGATCAGGATGATGGACTCGGCGCGCGGGGCCGCGCTCAGGGCGCGGATCGTGTCCCGCGCCCCTTCGGCCGGGACCGCCACCACCGCGAGGTCCACCGCTTCCTTTAGGTCTTCGACGCGGGGGACGCAGGGGATCCCGTCGATCACCCCTTGGGTCGGGTGGATCGCGTAGAGGTGGCCGTAGCGGAGGCCTTCCGCGTGCTTGAGGTTCCTGAGGATGATCCGTCCCGGGTTGAGGGCGGTGGCCGAAGCTCCCGCGACCACGGCGCTCGTCGGCTGGAGCAGGCTCGCGATCTTGCGCAACGGGCGGCGCGGGGCTTCCGGACGGGGTGTGGCGAGGCGCGCCTTGCCGTCGGCCGCGACCCATCGGCCGTCGGAGGTGAGGACCACGGGGTTCACCTCCAGCTCCTCGAAGGCCTCGGCCAGGAGGGCCAGGGACTCGAGCTTCTCCGCCACCGCGTCGAGGTCGAGCGGCGCCCGAGGATGGAGTCGGCTTCGAGAGAACAGCAACTCCAGGCCGGGCCGCCGGTCCAGGACCCTGCGCAGCGCCTCCCGCACCCGCCCGGGGCGAAGGACCACGGTCGAGTGGCCCGAGGCCATGCTGGAGAACCACTCCGTGAGCACGCCGCCCAGGCCCAGCACGAGCACCGGGCCAAAGGCCGGATCCCGCTTGAAGGACACGAGGGTCTCGGCGGCGGGCGAGCCGGAAAGAGGGACGAGCCGTTCGCTCACGAGGATGCCCAGCCGCTCGGCCGCGGGCGCGCGCCGACCCACCTCGGCCCATAGGCCCGAGGCCTGGGCGCGCACGAGGCCGGGCGAGCGCGACGAAGGGGCGATCCCGCCCACGTCGGACTTATGGAGGATCCCGGGGGAGACGATCTTGAGGACGGTCTCGTCGCCGGGGAGGCCGCCGAGGAACAGGGCCAGCTCGTCCCCGGGCGCATCCGCGGGGCAACCCCGCCAGAAGAAATGTCGGGGGACCCCGAACCCCGCGCGGGCGAGGACCGCGTACACCTCGGGCTCGAGCAGCACGTCCCGTCCCGCGGCCCGCGCCCCCGCGAGGAGGGGGCCGAGGGCGTCCGAGGCCGGCGGGGTGTGGGTCGCCATCGCCCGATTCTACGCCGCGGCGGTCGTCGAGCCCTTCCGACCGAGCGGACTACGTACTCACCGCCGCCGGCAGCCGTTCTCTCGTCTCCAGGAGCGCGAGGAAATCCTCCGGATCGAGGGCTCTCGAGAAAAGGAACCCCTGCGCATCCTCGCAGCCGAAATCGCGGAGGGCCGCCGCTTGGATCGGGGTCTCGACACCTTCTGCCGTGATCTGCAGCTGCATGGCCCGCCCCAGGTCGATGATGCCGCGCAAGAGGGGTGACGCGCGTGAGCCGTTGCCCATTCCGAGCACGAACGAGCGGTCGATCTTGAGGATGTCCATCGGCAGGAGCTGGAGGTAGCTGAGGGACGAGTAGCCCGTCCCGAAGTCGTCGATGGCCAGGGAGACCCCCAAGGCCTTGAGCTCGCGCAGGCGGGCGGTCATCGACGGCGTCTCGAGGAGGGGCAGGTTCTCCGTGACTTCGAGGACGAGACGCTCCGGCGGAAGACCGGTCCGACGGAGAACGTCGCGGGTTTCCTCCACCAGGCTCGGCCTCTGGAGCTGGCGTCCGGACAGATTCACGCTCACGCGAAACGCCCGGCCGTCACCCCGGCGGGCCGGCCACCTGAGGGCCTGTCGGCAGGCCTCCTCCAGCACCCAGCCCCCCATGGCCACGATGAGATCGGTGTCCTCGGCGAGGGCCATGAAGGCGGCGGGGGCAAGGAGGCCGCGGCGCGGGTGTCGCCAGCGAAGGAGCGCCTCTCCCCCGGTGATGAAGCCGTTCTGCAGGCGCACCACCGGCTGGAATTGGATCGCCAGCTCGCTTCGCTCGAGCGCGCGGTGCAGGTCGGCCTCGAGCTCGATGCGATCGAGGGCCTCCGCCCGCATGTCGGCTTCGAAGACGACGACGCGGTCCTTGCCCCGTTGCTTGGCCGCGTACATGGCGATGTCCGCGTTGCGGAACAGGTCGCCCGCCGACTCCCTCGAAGGACGCCCCACCGCGATCCCGATGCTCGCGCCCAGGAAGAGCTCCTTGCCGGAGACGGCGAACGGTTCGCGCAGCAGCTGCGAAAGCCGGGCCGCGACCTCCGCCGCTCGCTCCTCGCCCTCCATGTCCTCGAGCAGCACCGCGAACTCGTCCCCTCCGAGCCGGGAAGCGGTGTCGGTCTCGCGCACGCAAGACCCGATACGCCGCCCGACTTCGACCAGCACCTGGTCCCCGGCCGCGTGGCCGAGGCTGTCGTTGGCGTTCTTGAAGTTGTCGAGGTCGAGGAGCAGAAGCGCCAGGGGCTCCCCTCCGCGGCGGGCCCCGGCCAGGGCGTGGGCCAGGCGATCGGCCAGGAGAGCGCGGTTCGCCAGGCCGGTGAGGGGGTCGTGAAAGGCCTGATGGGCCAGGCGCTCCTCCAGGAGCTTGCGTTCGTGGGTGTTCCGGACGGTGAGCACGATGCCCGCGAGGTCGGGGTTGTCGAGCAGGTTGGTGGCGGAAACCTCCACGAAGAGGTACCCCTGCTGTTTCTGGCGGAGGCGCAGCTCGACCGGCCCGGTGACGCCCGGGCGCCCCGCGGCCTGGGACAGGAGAGCCCGGAAGCGGGGCTCGTCGTCGTGATGAACGGTTTCGGCCAAGAGCCTGCCGAGAAGCTCAGCGGCCCCATAGCCCAGGATGCGCTCGACGGAAGGCGTCTGGTAGCGCACCACTCCCGAGGGGTCGACGAGGGTGACGACGTCCGAGGAGTTCTGCACGAGGGCGGCGAAGCGCGCCTCCGTCCGCCGCGTCGTCTGATCGGCGAGGAGCCGCATGTTGTCGCGCGCCGTCACGATCTGGCGGGTCGCGACCACGGCGGTGAGAAACACCGCGCCGATGGTGAGGCCCTCCAGGAGGGGGAAGCGCTCGTCGAAGACCGCGGCCACGAGGAGGGTGAAGCCCAGCACCAGGGAGGCGTACGGAAGCACGCTCAGCGAGGCCGGAGGCTCGGTGACGGGCTCGGCGCGCGACCGCGGTGCGCCCCGAGAATGCAGGTGCGCCGCGAGTCCGGCGAGCGCACAGCTCAGCACCGTCAGCGATTCCGGACCGGCCTGGTCGTACTGGCCGGCCCGTGCGAAGTGGCCTTGCAGCACGTCGCCGCAGACCTCGTAGAGGACGCCGGTGCCGAGCGCGAGGAACGCGGGACGCGTCCACTGGTCCGACTGGCGCAGCAGGGTCACCGCGAGGCCGAAAACCAGGAGGAGGTCGCCGAGGAGATAGCCCGTGGCCAGGGCGGCCCGACCGGGGCGGAAGGCATAGGTGTCGAGGGGTCCGACGGCGAAGTACAGGACCATCGCTCCCCCGATGAAAACGGTCAGGGCGTCGAGCCAGAACTGCGTCTTTTGGCTGCGGGTCTGCGCGACTCGGGGAAAGGAGAGGAGTCCCCACAGGACGAGCGGGTTGCTGCTCAGGTAGCAAAGGCTCGCCAGCGACTCGACGGGATGGCCTTTTCCGGCCCAGCCGTCGTAGGCCCAGAGGACGTCCCCGGCCACGTAGAAGGCCCGGGCCGCCGCCAGGCGACGCCAGGCACGCCGTGTCCCTTCGTCGAGGCCCGGGCCCGAGGCAGCGCGCAGGCAGAGCACGACGACGATGACCCACTGGGGCATCGCCAGCAGATCCCGGAGCACGTCGGCCGACGGCTCGGGTCGAAACGCGGACCAGAGAACGAAGGCGAGCGCATAGATCCCCAGGGCGAGCGTCAGCGCTCCACCCCAGTCCGTGAGCCCCCGCGGTCTCGCCTCGTTCGCCATTCGCCAAAGCGGCTATTTCTTCGGGCGCAGCGCGGACATCAGCTCCTTGGCTTTCGCCCGCGGCAGGTGGACGAGGCCCGCGAACTGCTGGCCGGAGAGGAGCGCCTCGGCGCCGTCCAGGGTGACTTCGTCGCCCGTGTGGTAGGGGCTCGCGTCGCTCAGCAGGTAGGCCGCGAGGTTGGTCAGCTCCCAGTGCTCTCCGAAGCGTTTCGCCGGAATGCGCGCGAGGGCCTGCTTCTCCATCTCGGACCCCGGCATGAGCCGGCTACTGGCCCCTTCGGTGGGGAAGGGCCCCGGCGCGATCGCATTCAGGCGAATGCCGTAGGCCGCCCATTCGACCGCGAGGCCCTTGACGAGCGCGCGGACCCCGGCCTTGGCGGCGGCGGAGGGGATGACGAAGGCCGAGCCCGTCGCGGCGTAGGTGGTGGTGATCGCCAGCACCTCGCCGCCCTGCTTCCGGGCGATGAGCCGCCGTCCCAGCTCGCCGGTGCAATGAAACGTGCCGTAGAGGACGATCTGCACGACCGCATTGAAAGCGTTGGGGGACAGGTCCTCGCTGGCGGAAAGGAAGTTGCCGGCCGCGTTGTTGACGAGCTGGTTGACGGGGCCGAGCTCCCGCTCCACCTGGTCGAACGCGGCCCTCACCGCCTCGGGATCGCGAATGTCGCAGGGAACCGCCGCGGCCCTTCCTCCCCCCTTCCGGATCGCCTCCGCGGTATCTCGTAGGGGGTCGGGCCGGCGGCCCAGGACCGCGACCCTCGCGCCGAGGGCCGCGAACCGCAACGCCATCGAATGGCCGAGGCCGGTCCCGCCGCCCGTGATGATCGTGGTCTTGCCCGCCAGCAGGTCCGGACGAAACGGATCGAACATCATTACCTCCGTCTACCCCCCGCTTCGCTTGGACCTGAGGCCGCGCGCGGCGAGGGCCTGCTCCACCCGGGTTCGATGGTCTCCCTGCAGCTCGAGCGTCCCGTCCTTGACCGTGCCTCCGGCTCCCGCCGCGGTCTTGAGCGCCCTGCCCAGGGCCGCCACTTCGTCAGGCCTCCCCGGAAGGCCGGTCACCACCGTGACGACCCGCCCCGAAGCCCGCCGATCGAGACGGAGGCGGATCCCCGCGGAGGACTGGATGGGCCCCGTCCTCTCTTCCGGCTCGGTTTCTCCGCCCGTGGAATAGGCCAGCCGGGTCTCGCGCTCGCGGGCCACGGCTCATGCTACACTCTCGTCACAGTACACGGTTCGGGCCGGCCCAAAGCCGCCCGTTCGTCCTTCCCGAGAGGCGCTCATGGGCAACAGAGGAAGAGCGACGTTCGCCAAGAGGCAAAAAGAGATCGCTCGGCAAGAACGGGCTCGCGAAAAGGTCGCCAAGCGCGTCGAACGCGCCGAAACGAAACCGAAGATCGACCGCAAGAACGCCCCCGAGGACCCCGACATCGCGGGCATCGTTCCCGGCCCCCAACCACTCCCGTACGACATCCTCGACGAGGACGCTCCTCCCACCACCACGGAGAGTTAGCGGGTCAAGACCTCGACCCCGTCCGGGCCCACGTAGAGCGAGTGCTCGACCTGGGCCACCTGGCCGCCAGTGGTTTCGACCAGCGGAGGGTAGGCGGCGAGGCGCCGGCGCTGGGCCAGAAGAGCGAGGGTCGCCTCCACGAGAGGCCGTGGGAAACCCCCGAGGTCGCGCCTCGAGAAGGGCAGGCCGCGCAGCTCGCGCAAGGCTTCCCCGATACCGGGGTCGATCGGCAGGCCGGCCTCCTGGCCCGGCGCCACTCGAAACACCTCCGGGCTCCCGCGCTCCGCGGCCACCCCGCGGCCGTCGGTGGCGAACGGCTCGATCGCGACCACGGCTCCGATCGACAGCCGATCGCCGACATCGTCGGGGACGTTGGGCACGGGCGGCGGGCAGTGGACGGTCCACCGCCCCACGTGGTGGCCGCAGAGGTTGCGTATGGGGTTCACCCCGAAGCGGCTCATCGTCGACGCGATGGCTTCCGACAACCGCGCGATCGGCACTCCCGGCCCGGCCACGGCGATGGCGGCGTCGAGAGCGGCCTTGGCCCCATCCACGAGGCGCCGGTGCTCGGGGCGGTCGCCCACGCTGACGGTGAGGGCCGTGTCCACCACCCAGCCGTCGACGTGGACGCCGAGATCGAGCTTGGCGAGGTCGCCGTCCGCGTAGGTCCTCTCGTCGTCGGGGGAGGGGCAGTCGTGGGCCGCGACGTCGTTCCGCGAGCACTGGGCCGGGAACGCGTTCTTGCCGCCGCGCCGTCGAATCTCGGCTTCGACCGCTTCGCACACGTCCCGCACCCGGGCTCCGGCCACGATGAGGCGGGCACCGGCTCCGCGGGCGGCGGCGGCGATGCGCCCGGCTTCGCGCAGGGCGCCGATGGCTTCGCTCGACAAGGCCTCGGGGATCGCCTCAGCCGTCCTTCTTCATGATCCCGACCATCTCGGCGACCAGGGCGTCCGCCTTCAGCGCGGGCAGGAGGCAGGTCCCCGCGCCCTTGTGGCCGCCCCCGCCGTAACGGGACATGAGCTCGCCCACGTTGGTACGGCTCGTTCGGTTGAAGATCGAATGGCCCACGGCCGCCGCCACCATGTCGGGCCGGGGACCGGCGTGCAACCGCAGCGAGATGTTGGCCTGCGGGAAGAGGGTGTAGACGATGAAGCGGTTGCCCACGGGCAGCGGGCTCAGTCCCCGGAAGTCGGTGATCACCACGTTCCCGTCCCGCCGCGAGTGGCCGACCGTGTCCTCGCGGAACCGCCGATCCTGCTCGCGCAGGCGCACCACCCGCTCGTGCACCTCGGGCTCGGCCAGGATCGCCTCGATCGGCTTCTCCTTGAGCCAGGCCAGGAGCTTCATGAAGTAGTCCTGGTAGGCCCCGAGCCCGGTGCGCGGATCGAGGGTGTAGCCGAGCAGGATGAAGTCCTGCGGTTCGAGCACGTCGTCGATGTTGAGCTGGGCCGAGTCGAGGCGGTCGGTCTCCAGGAGCAGGGTCTCGTATCGCGTGATCTCCGGGTGCTTGCCCACGTAATACTCGAAGACCACGCGCGCGGCGCTCGGGGCGAGGCCATAGCGGCCTTCGAAGCCCTCGGGCGGCCTCTCGTTGCTCTGGGTCAGGAGGTGGTGGTCGAACCACTTGCCGCACTTGGGATGGTAGGGGAGGTTGGCCAGGATGTCCGTGTTCCTGACCTCGAACTTCTTGTCGGTGATGTCCTGGGGATGGATGAGGACCACCTCGTCGACGTCTTCACAGCTCGTGATGACGACCGCCGAAGTCAGGCCGTCGAGGTCGCCTCGCGTCAGGAGCCGCATCCCCATCCTCCCCGGTCAAAACTACGTCATGCTACCCGCAATCGGCCGGCTCCGAAAACGAAGACGCCCGAGGCCGCGCGGCCCCGGGCGTCCCTGGTTCAGTGGCTCGAGTCTCGCTAGATCTTGCTGACGTTCGCCGCGCGCGGTCCCTTCGGGCTGTCGACCACCTCGAACCGCACCCGGTCGCCCTCGTTGAGGGTCCGGAAGCCTTCGGCCCGGATCTCCGAGTGGTGCACGAACACGTCCGGCCCACCCTCACGGGACAGGAAGCCGAAACCCTTGGACTCGTTGAACCACTTTACCGTACCTTCGATCATGAACGTGCAGGCCTCCTTAGCCTTCCCCTAGCGCTACGTCACCTGCGCGCTCACGAACCGAAACGGCTCACCGTGGGCCGCCTCTTCCGGACGCCGGTGCAACGGCAACTAGAGCTGGCGAGACGCTAGCAAAACGCTGAATCCGATGTCAAGGCGGCTTTGTGGACCAGGCCCTGGGCTTCGTGGATCTGGCGCCGCTTGGGGGGGATCGGGGGAGGCATCTTACGAGGCGGCTTTTGGGGATGAGCTAGTCCCCCTTGATCGAGGCCAGCGGCCAGAGCTTCGTTTCCACTTCGGCCAGGCCTGCCTCCACCACCGACCGGATCACCTCGTCCGCCGGCTTGTAGCAGTCGGGCGACTCGTCCACCGGCACGTGGCCGCCGGCGTTCACGAGGACGCCGAGGTCGCGCATCTGCTTGTCGGCCGCGGCCTGGGTGATGTCGCGGCGAGCGGCGCTCCGCGACTTCCGGCGGCCGCAGCCGTGGTTCACGGAGTAGAGGCTTCGGGCGGCGCCGGGCCGTGGGCGCAGGATGAACGAGGAGTCGCCCATGGAGCCGGGGATGAGGACGGGGTGGCCGGTCGTCTCCCAGCGAGTCCCGGCGAGCAGGGGATGGCCGGCCGGCAAGGCGCGGGTCGCGCCTTTGCGGTGGACGAAGACCGGCCGTGGGAACAGATCGGGGTGCCGTTCCTCCTGCACGAGGTTGTGGCTGATCTCGTAGATGAGCTCGGGCTCCTCGCCGAAGACCTCGCCAAAGGCGCGGCCCACGGCCTGGCCGATCATCAGCCGGTTGGCGATCGCGAAGTTGCCTCCCGCCGCGACCGCGTTCTTGTAGTCGCGCCAGTGCTTCGACTCGGGCCGGAAGTAGCCGAGGTCCATCTCCCCGCGCCGGAGCCCCAGCTCCTCTTTCGCGAGCTCGAAGTAGAACGAGGCCAGGCCATGGCCGAAGCCGCGGGAGCCGGTGTGGAACATCACGTAGAGCCGCTCGCCGTCGTGCTGCAGCTCGATGAAGTGGTTGCCGCCCCCGAGGCTGCCCAGCTGCTGCTGGCCCCGGAAGGCCCGCGAGGCCTTCGGGATGTCCCAACTGTCGTCCACGGGGATCCGGTCGCGCTCGGCCGTGCCGCGGCGCACCCCCAGGGCCTCGGCCCCGCCGCGCACGACCTCCTGGAAGCGCCCGGGGGAGACGGGTTGGCCGCGCGATCCCGCTCCCAGGCCCACCCGCTCCATCACCTTGCGGGAGAATTCGCGGACGCGATCGGGAGCGGCCTTCTCGCGCGGGACGTCTGAACGCAGCACGGCCACCCCGCAGCCGATGTCGTAGCCCACCGGGCCCATGGCCAGGGTTCCCGAAGTGGCCATCACGCAGCCGACCGGCACGCCGTAGCCGATGTGCGCGTCCGGCGTCACGGCCACGTCGAGCACCCCGGGGAAGCGGCGGGCATTGCCGATCTGCGATCCGATGTCCTCTTCGAGGTCGGCCCAGAGGCGCTCCGTCATGAAGACGCGGACCTCGCCGCCCTCGGCCCGGTAGCGGTAGAAACCCGCGGGATCGCGGCGCGCCGCCGCCTTCCAGCTCATGGCTCCGGAAGCTTAACAGTGGGCGCCACTGCGCGTGGTAGTGTTCGCCGGTTCGTGGAGGTCTTCATGAGGAAGTTGGCTGCGCTCGCTTCCCTCGCGCTTGGGTTCGCCGTCCTGGAGGGGTGGGTCGTCGCCGAGGGGGACGCGCCCGTCCGGGCGCGCGACCTTGGCATTCCCTTCGATTTCGGCGCGCCCGGACGGTGGAACGCCATCACCGACGTTCCGGGGGTCGAGGTGGGGCACGTCACGTTGATCGAGGGAGATTCGCTCCGCACGGGTGTGACCGTCGTCCTTCCGCGTGGCAAGGGCGACGACGCGAGGAACCCGTGCTTCGGCGGGGCCTTTTCGCTGAACGGCAACGGCGAGATGACGGGCCTCGCCTGGCTCGAGGAATCGGGTCTCGTCGACGGGCCCGTGGCCATCACCAACACGAACGCGGTGGGCGTGGTCCGGGACGCCCTCATTCAACACGCCGCGCGGCGCTGGCCGCCGAAAGGCGACGACTACGGATGGACCGTCTGGTCCTTGCCCGTGGTGGCCGAGACCTGGGACGGCGACCTCAACGACATCTACGGCGGCCACGTCAAGGCGGCCCACCTCGACCAGGCGATCGAGGCGGCGGCGTCCGGCCCGGTGGCGGAGGGCGGCGTCGGGGGCGGCACCGGGATGATCTGCTACGAGTGGAAGGGCGGCATCGGCACGGCCTCGCGCATCCTCGACGCGAGGGCCGGGGGCTACACGGTGGGGGTGCTGGTCCAGGCGAACCACGGCCTGCGGCACCAGCTCCGGATCGCGGGCCTCGCGGTCGGGCGCGAGATCAGGGACGGCCTCGTGCGGACGCAGGACGCGGGGTCGATCATCATCGTGGTGGCCACCGACGCGCCGCTTCTCCCGCACCAGGCGAAGCGCCTGGCCCGGCGCGCGGCGCTCGGGCTCGCCCGCACGGGAAGCGTCGCCGGAAACGGCTCCGGAGACCTTTTCGTCGCGTTCTCCACGGCCAATGCGCGGGCCGGCGATGCGGAAGGCCTCGTCCCCCTCACCATGCTTCCGAACGACCGCATGGGCGCCCTCTTCGAAGCCACCGTGGGGGCCACGGAAGAAGCGATCGTCAACGCGCTGGTCGCGGGCCGCACCATGAAGGGCCGCGGCGGACACACCGTTCTCGGGCTGCCCCACGAGAAGGTCCAGGAGATCCTCGCCGCGCACGGCCTCTCCTCGTCTCCAGCGAAGAAGCGCCCGTAACCACCGTGCCGGTGGCGTGCGGCCGCCAGTTTGGCCCTCCGAGGACATTCGACCCGAAGAATCGGGTTGACTGGGCATCGGAGCTGCGTATGCTAGCGACGATTTCTTCATTGGTCTGACCATTCGACACAGCCTCGAAAGAGGCACCTCGAGAATCCGAGGCCCCCAAAAGTGGCAAGGAGACATCGATGAAGCCAGCCGTCGCCCGCCAGGTCGATCGCCGCTCGTTCTTCAAGTCCTTCGGAAGCGCCGCCGCCGGAGCCGGTGCTTTGAGCCTGCTGACCGACGCCGACCTCGAAGCGCAGCCCCAGAACGTCCAGAAGAGCTCGATCCCTTCTGAGCTCAAGATCACGGACATGCGCGTGGCCACCATCGTGGGCGCGCCCATGATCTGCCCCATCATCCGCCTCGACACGAACCAAGGCCTCGTCGGCTGGGGTGAGGTGCGGGACGGCGCTTCCGCCACCTACGCCCTTTTCCTGAAGAGCCGCCTCGTGGGCGAGAACCCCTGCCACGTGGATCGACTCTTCCGGAAGATAAAGCAGTTCGGCGGGCACGCCCGGCAGGCAGGGGGTGTGTGCGGCGTCGAAATGGCCCTCTGGGATCTCGCGGGCAAGGCTTACGGAGTGCCTGCCTTCCAGATGCTGGGTGGCCGCTTCCGCGAGCAGGTGCGGCTCTACGCGGACACGACGGAGGCCCAGAACGCCACCGAGCAAGGCAAGAAGCTGAAGGCGCGCATGGACCAGGGCTTCACCTACCTGAAGCAGGACTTCGGCATCAACCTATTGAAGGACATTCCGGGAACGTTGACCAAGCCCATCGGCATGGGCTTCGCCGGGCGCGACACGGTCATGCACCCGTTCTCGGGGATCTACCTCACCGACAAGGGCATCGCCATCCTCTCGGACTACATCGCCGCCATCCGCGAGGTCATCGGGCCCGAAGTCCCGCTCTCCTCCGACCACTACGGCCACATCGACGTGAACTCCTGCATCCGCCTGGCCCGGGCGATGGAGAAGCACCACCTGGCGTGGATGGAGGACATGGTGCCGTGGCAGTTCGGGCACCTGATGAAGGAGATCAAGGACTCTACGGCGGTGCCCATCCTGACCGGCGAGGACATCTACCTGAAGGAGGACTTCATCAAGCTCATCGACATGGGTGCCGTGGACATGATCCATCCCGACCTCGCGAGCTCGGGCGGCCTGCTCGAAACGAAGAAGATCGGCGACTACGCCATGGAGAAGGGCGTGGCCATGGCCATGCACTTCGCGGGCACCCCGGTGTCCTTCATGGCCAACGTCCACTGCGCCACCGCCACCGACAACTTCATCTCGCTGGAGCACCACTCGGTGGACGTGCCTTGGTGGGAGGACCTCGTCACCGGAGACAAGCCGCTCTTCCGCAAGGGCTTTGCGGTGGCTTCGGACAAGCCCGGCCTCGGCGTCGAGGTCGACGTCGAGGTCGTGAAGGCGCATCTGAAGCCGGGGACTCAGGCCTTCGCCCCCACGCCCGAGTGGGACCAGGAGCGGTCCTGGGACCGCCTGTGGAGCTAGCGATGAAGAGGCCGTCAACTCACCAATAAAAGGAACGGCGGAACGGAGTTCACCCCCCGGGTCAACCCCCAAGCGCGCGCAGAACGAGGCAGGCGGGCGCGATCTATCCCCTACCGAGCGGCGGCGCGGGCCGACGACGTACCGGCGGGCGGCGCCGGATTGGCCGGCGCTTCGGCCGGCGGCGGCGTGGGGGGATCCTTGGGCATGGGCTTGCGCGGGAAAGCACCCTCCCGCGTGGCCGCGTGGTAGAGGAACGAGGCCAGGATCACCGAG
>Ga0209640_10002442_pt1 | contig 16178 bp, 12 predicted proteins | sample RifCSP10_1_FD_184018 | JGI IMG/M metagenome (GOLD analysis project Ga0209640, IMG submission 184018) | Soil microbial communities from Rifle, Colorado - Rifle CSP2_sed 10_1 (SPAdes) (version 2) | ecosystem: Environmental > Terrestrial > Deep subsurface > Rock core/Sediment | place: Rifle...
TGGCACCACCCTCGACGTCTCCGTCTCCGGCACCGCACCTCCTCCCACTGCTGAGCCCGGCGCGGGGCAGGGAAGCGCCTCCGGTCGTTCGACGCCCGCCACCGAAGTCATGCCCAGCCGCCTCGGCAATCTCCAGTGGATTCTCGTCGTCGGCTTCGCCGCGCTCTTCCTGATCGGCGTCATCTTCCTCTGGCGCCGGCCTGTTGCTGTAACTCCCGCTGGCACTGCGGCTGAAATACTCATGCCTCCTACTCCGCGCGCCAAGTCACCTCAACCCGCTTCACCGGTCACAACCGCCGCTCCTACCTCCGCCTCCGCCAACATGTCCGACCTCGACCGCCAGGTCACCGGCAGCCTCGACGACCTCAAAGAAACTCTCTTCCGCCTTGAGCTTCGCCGCCAGGCCGGCACCATCTCCGACGCCGACTACCAGCGCGAGCGCGCCCGCGTCGAATCCCGCCTCCGCTCCCTCCTCCATGGCTGACTTCAAACTTAAGTTCCGTCATCCTGAGTCCCAACAGTTTTTGTCGGGACGAAGGATCCCTCTTCGTCTTCCTCCGTGCTTTCTGACTTTTCTGTATCTGCCTGCCCTCTGTGTTAAAGTCTTTTTCCCTTGTCAATAATCCCCACCCCCGCACTCGCCCTTTCCTTGTCTTCCGTCGAAAAACGCTACGGCGGTCTCCTCGCTCTCCGCCGTGTCTCTCTCTCCTTCGACGTCGGCGAATTCGTCGCTCTTCTCGGCAAGAGAATGGGACTTTAACACAGAGATCAACCCGACAGGGTCGCGGCAGGCGCTGGCAGAGAGAAGAGAGGACGCAGAGAAGAGACATGCGGTCAGCCGTGGAGGAGGGAGCGGAGGCGGGATTCCACGCGGGCGCGTTCGCGCTGGTAGTCGGCGTCGGAGATGGTGCCGGCCTGGCGGCGAAGCTCGAGGCGGAAGAGAGTTTCTTTGAGGTCGTCGAGGCTGCCGGTGACTTGGCGGTCGAGATCGGACATCTCGGCTGAGGTAGAAGCCGAGGCGGGTGGTGAAACCGGTTGCGGCTCACGGCGCGGAGAAGGCGATGAGGGAATGGATGCAGTTGTCCCGTCGGGAGAGACGGCGACGGGGCGGCGCCAGAGGAAGATGACGCCGATGAGGAAGAGAGCGGCAAAGCCGACGACGAGAATCCACTGGAGATTGCCGAGGCGGCTGGGCATGACTTCGGTGGCGGGCGTCGAACGACCGGAGTCGCTTCCCTGCCCCGCGCCGGGCTCAGCGGTGGGAGGAGGTGCGGTGCCGGAGACGGAGACGTCGAGCGCGGTGCCAGCGGCGACGGCGTCGCGCGCGTAGACGCTCATGCCTCCCTGCGTGCCGGCGGGAGCGAAGCCCGCTCCGGAGACCTGTACGGTGGGAGGAGCGATGAGAAAGACGCTGGAGGCCACGATTCGCGAGGGCAGGCGGAGGCGGGCGGAGTTGCCGGGGTAAGGAACCTGATAGGAGAGGCGGACGCCGCTTTCGCCGGGGCGGAAGGGGAACGCGATGGCGTAATGCTGCGGGCCGCGGTCAATGGTGCCTTGCACGGTGGGCATGCCGGAAGGGCCCCAGGCGGAGACTTGTCCGAAGGCGGCGCCGGCGGGGAGTTCGAAGTCGAAGGTACCGTCGGGCTTGAAGAAGGCGGCGGGGGGCTTGGCGGTATTGTTGATGGTGTACTCCTCGCCGACGAGAAGCGTGGCGCCGTTGGGCTGAAAGACAATCAGGCGCGTGGTGATTTGCAGGACGCGAGGGTCGCGGGTGGGGTCGAAGACCTCCATGTCGGCGGTGGTGCGGCCGGGAGGAAGGCTGGTGTGAAAATTCACACCGCGATAGAGAGCGCGGACCAGCATGGGCTGAGTGCCGATGGATGGGTTGTCGAGGGTGAAGCGGCCGGCGGAGTCGGTTTTAGTGCTGGCGACGGTTTCCATGCCGCCCTGCAAGGAGATGAGCACAACGTCAACGCCGGCGGCGGGTTGGCCGGTGGTGCCGTTGCGGACCGTGCCGGTGAGGGTGGCGGCTGAAACAGAAAAAATGGAACCACCGATGAACACAGATAAACACAGATGAAAGAAAAGGCGAGTTGAGAGTCGAGGGTTGAGAGTTGCGAGGAACCCAAAAAGGCGATGCGCGCTAAGGAGGCGGAGAAGGCGAGGGAGAAGAGTCGAAAGTCGATAGTTGAAAGTTGAAAGAAGGGGGGTCATCGGGAGGCACCGGGGGAGCGGGGGCGGGCGGCGGCCTGGCGGACGGCGGGGGTAGGCGAGCCGCCGGTGACGCGTTCGATTTCGGTGAGCACGAGAGCGGCTTCGGTTTCGAGAGACTGTTTCATCTGCTCGAAGTCGGATTCGGAATACTTGCCGGCGCGGTGCTCGAATTTGAGGTCGCGGAGGTTTTCGTAGAGCGTGTCGCGGCGCTCGAGAAGCTGGTCGAGTTGGGAGCGGTGCGGTGCGGAGTCGGAAGGGTCGGGGTCGATGAAGAAAATGAAGATGAGCGTGGCGGCGGCCAGCGCGACGCAGGCGAGGAGGATGGCGCCGTCGAGTCCGGAGAGCGACTGGAAGGTGGCTAGGAGGAACATGGTGTGGTGTTGTTCGTTATTCATAAATCGTTACTCGAGATTCGTTATTCGTTTTCCGCTATCCGTCGTCCGCTGTCCGAGAAGCGAAAAGCAGATCCCTCGGTCGTTAACGCTCCCTCGGGATGACAGTCTTCAATCCGTCTGCACGGCAATTCTAAAGCGCCGAAAAGCCGCCGCTACTCATCGGTGTCGCGGTCTGCCTGCGCGCGGGTGCGGGCGAGCAGGTCGGGCGGCACGTCGGAAGGCGCGGGGCCGGCCGGAATGGGCGCGGAACGGCGGCGCCAGTGCGAAATCACAACCAGGACAATCGCGAGGCCGATGGCGAAAGAGACGGCCGGGATGGTCCAGGCGACGAGATTGAAACCCTTCGCGGGGGGCTCGGCCAGCACGGCGGTGCCGTACTCCTGCGTGAAGGACTGAAGCGTCAAGTCGTCGGGCTCGTTGCGGGCGACGAGGGCGTCCATTTTCTTGAGCATTTCGGTGGAGGTGGAGCAGCCGACGTGATTGCACTGCGTCAGGATTTGATTGCAGCCGCACATGCACATGAGTTTGCCGCCGAGACGCTTGGCGCGGTCGGATTGCTGGGCGTGGGCGGTGTAGTCCGGAATAAGCAGAAGCGCCGTCGCAAAGGCCGCAATGAGCGTGACACCGAAGAGCTGACGAACCGCCGGCAGTACAACGCGCGGCGCAAGCCCCGCGAGAGTAAAACGGGAGCAAACTCCCGCACTCCAAAGCGCGGCGCGAAGACGAGCGCTAGTCCGAGGCATCGTGTGTCCCCAAAGAGACCGCAGCAGGCTGACCGGACGCAGGCCCGACGGCGGGTTGGGCGGCGGTGCGGACGAGGAGGACGGGCTGGCGGCTGGGGACGAGAGCGAGGCCAGTGCCGAGAACGACGATGACGCCACCGAGCCAGATCCATTTGACGAGCGGGTTCAAGTAGGCGTGGATGACGGGCTGATTGGTGTCCGGGCTGCGGCCAGCGTAGACCACGTAGAGGTCTTCCTTGAGCGTGGAGTAGATGGCCACCATGGTGCCGGCCTGCTCGTTGGCCGGGTAGAAGCGGCGCTCGGGGGTGAGGATCATGACCTGCTGATGGTCGCGGAGGACTTCGATCGAGGCGCGCTCGGCGGTGTAGTTACGCTCGGGGCGGGAGGTGAAGGTCTGGAGGACCATGGTGTAGGGGCCGAGAGTCATGGAGGAGCCGGGAACCATTTCCATTTCCTTATCGCGGTTGAAGGCGGCACCGGCCAGGCCGACGAAGATGAGCACCATGCCGAGGTGGACCACGTAACCCCCGTAACGGCGGGTGTTGCGCATGGTGAGCTGGGCGACGGAGGAAAGGAGGTTGGCACTGGTGCGGGCGCGGATGACGAAGGCGCCGCGGAGGAACTCGCTCAGGATGGTGAAGAAGACGAAGACGGAGAGGATGAGGGAGAGGCAGGCGTAGAAATTGTTGAAGCCGAGCGGCCAGGCGATGACGCCGACAACGAGGCCGCCGAGGGCGGGCCAGCCGAAATTGCGGCGGAGGCTCTCGAGTGAGGTGCGGCGCCAGGCCAGGAGCGGGCCGACTCCGGTGAGGAAGAGGAGAAAGAGGCCGATGGGGATGTTGACGCGATTGAAGAAGGGCGGGCCGACGCTGATTTTGTTGCCCGTTATCCACTCAGAAAAAACGGGGAAGAGCGTGCCGGAAAGGACGGCGACGCAGGCGACGAGGAGGATGAGGTTGTTGAAGAGGAAGCTCGATTCGCGGGAGACGATGGCGTCGAGCTGATTGTCGCTGCGGAGGTAGTCGCGATTCTTGAGATAAGCCCACAGGCAAACGGCGATGGTGACGGCGAGGAAGCCGACAAACCAGGGGCCGATGCTGGACTGAGCGAAGGCGTGGACGGAGCTGACAATGCCGCTGCGGGTGAGGAAGGTGCCAAGAATGCAGAGGAGGAAGGTGGTGAAGACGAGCCAGACGTTCCAGACCTTCATCATGCCGCGCTTCTCCTGCATCATCACGGAATGCAGGAAGGCGGTGCCGGTGAGCCAGGGGAGCAGAGAGGCGTTTTCGACCGGGTCCCAGCCCCAGTAGCCGCCCCAGCCGAGCACGGCGTAGGCCCAGTGGGCACCGAGCAGGACGCCCAGGGTCTGGAAGCACCAGGCGATCATGGTCCACTTGCGGGTGATGTGGATCCACTTTTCGCCCGGATAGCGGCCGATGAGAGCGGCCAGCGCAAAAGCGAAAGGAATCGTGAAGCCGGTGTAGCCCATGTAGAGAGCGGGCGGATGAATGACCATCTCGGGGTACTGGAGGAGAGGGTTCAGGCCGCGGCCGTCGGCGTGGGCGACGACCTGGAAGGCGCCGTCAGCACCGAGTGCGCCGATGACTTGGAAGGGGCTGGCGATGAAGTTATTGAGGATGAGGAAGAAGAGCAGGACTGAGCAGAGGATGACGCCGAGGTAGGGCATCAGCTCGGGGTGCTTGCGACGATAGGCGAAGAGAACGGAGAAGACGTAGCCGGCGAGCATGAAACTCCAAAAGAGCAGCGAGCCTTCCTGACCGCTCCAGACAGCGGCGAATTTGTAAAAGTTGGGCAGGTCGCGGTTGGAATGGCCGACGATGTAGGCCATGGAGAAATTGTCGGTTAGAAAAAGGTAGATGAGGCTGCCGAAGCCCAGGCCGATGAGGATGCAGACGGCGAGGCCGGCGTTGCGGGCGCTCTTGATGAGCAGAGGGCGGCGCGTGATGATGGCGGCGATGCCGGCGGCAATGGCGTAACAGCAGCAGGCAAAAGCAAGAATCAGAGCAAAGGAACCGAAGATATCCAAGCAACCTCCTAAGTGCGACCGGACGGTCTAGCTGGTTTTCTCCGGGGCGGCGCCGGAGGGCGTTTCATAAGTCTTTTTGTCCTGGCCGGGTGCGGCTTCGTACTTGGAGGCGCACTTGGCCTGAACTTTTTCGGCAACGAAGGTGCCGTTGGATGCGAGGCGGCCTTCGACGAGGGCCTGGCTATTGTCCACGAAAGTGTCGGGCAGAGGGTCGCTGGCGGTGTAGCTGACAGGGAGCGACTTCCCTTCCCCTTCGAGAACGAAGTCCACGCGGCCGGTGAAGCGTGCGATGGAGCCGGGCCGAACGGTGCCGCCGACGCGCATGCGGTGTTTGGCGGCAGAGCCCTGGATCGTGGAGAGTTCGGCGATGGTGTGGTAGTAGGTCTTGCTCTCCTGCGCGCCAACCCAGGCGAGCCAGCCGAGCGAGGCGACAATGATGCCAGCGCCGATGCCGAATTTTGCTTTTGAATTCACGTCCGATTCCCCCTGTTGAGCGATTGGCCGGAAAATCGTACCACAAGTGGGGCGTAAACGTACTGACCTGAGGGACAGTGAGGAACTTTCCGTATTGACCGTTTTGCCCTGCCGGTCGAGGGAATCAAGAGCGAAGGGTGGAAGGGGCGTCCCGGTATGCCGGGGTGCAGACATATGGCCCTACGCCCCTACCCTTACAGATCAGGAAGTCCAAGAGCCTGCCTTACACGTTTTCTTTCTTATGGCATTCCATGCACTTGGTGGGCGGCTTCTTGCCGGCGGCAGCTTCTTTCTTGTGGCAATCGATGCACAGACCGGTCTGGCCGGTGACGACATGGAAGATGAGGTTAGAGGGAGTCTTCATCGGCGGCGTGGCCGGCTTGGTGTGACACTCACTGCAAGATTGCTGGGGCGAAGCGAGAGCCTTCTGAGGCTTGGAAGGGTGATGGCAGGTCTCGCAGAGGATTTTCAAGACGGCGGAGTGAGCCTGGTGGTTGAACTTCACACCGCCCATCGGTGCGCCCTTGAGGATGTAGGAGTCCTTCGGCTGCTTGGCCTGGCCGAAGAACGGTTGCGCAACGGCGAAGGCAAACACGAGTGCGACGACCATGCTCAGAACGATCAGGAGAGTTCGGCGGGACATGTGACCTCCAGAGAGTGGGGAGGGGACCACGAGCAGGCCCCAAGTGTACGAGCAGCGCGGCTAGGCGAATCATACGACGAAGAAAAGAGAAAGGCGAGAAGAAAGAAGAGATTTCAGATTCGAGATTTCAATGGGGAGAGATTTGAACGGGGCTCTGCCCCGCGCCCCGGCCGGCAAGTTGCCGACGCTACGGGTGGCGGTTACTTTTTTCGGGAGGCGGCTACAACGGACTTGGTGCGGGAGGACTTGGAGCCATTGCCGGCAGAGACCGTAGTACCGACTCGGGCAGGCTTTGCACGATCGGCAGGGCTGGGGGCACGAAGGACGGCGCGGAGGCAGCTCCTCAGCTCGGGGCTGAGGCGGGTGACGTTCATACCCTCCATCACGAGGAACTTGCAACTGATCATTTCGCGGGACTGGTCGTCGTCGGGGAGCTGACATTCGACGCGGCAATACTGACATTCCTGGTTCCAGCAGAAGCGGCCGTAGGGGATGGTGTCCGGGCTGAGGTACTGGAAACAGCGCAAGAGGCTGTTTTTCTCGGGAACCTCGAAGGTTTTTCCGAGGATGGTGATGCGCACCATGCGCTCGAAGGGACGAAAGGGTTCGGACATTTGGTTTGTGCGCCTCGAAATGAACTCAGGAACCGTGTTTTCCCCCGCCGGAAAGAGGCTAGAACAAATGGGCGGAAGGGACAATCAGAGCGAAAGGGGAGAGTGGCGAATCAGCCACTAGGCGGGTGAGGTTTTTCGTTGTCCGTGATCCGACAAGAACAAGAGTAGGGGCGTATAGCCATGCGCCCCTCGAGAAAGAGCGGCCGATGTGCGCAGTCTTCGTTAGGCGGCGCGGGAGAGACGCTGATATTCCTGCTCGGACTGGGAGGGAATGAAAACCCAGAGGGTGTAAATGCCGAGCGCGGTGCCGAGCGGGACGTTCAGCAGGCTGATGATGCCCAGGACCAGAACGAGAGGGCGGGCCCAGGATTCGCGCTGGAGCAGTCCCCAGCCGCCGGCGAGGCACAGAATCGCCTTCACTCCAACCAGAGCACCGACGACGTTCATCATGCCCTGAAGAAAGGAGCCGATCGGGAATCCTCCATCGACACGGCCGAGTCCGAGAAAGAAAGTGTTTCCGAGAATGAAGACGGCAGCGGCGGCGAGCATGTTGAGAAAGCCGGCGGCCAGCCAGAGGATAGCCACGAGCTGAACGTGGCGGGTGACGCGGCCGTCGGAGGCGCGTACCTGCGCGATGCCGGCGGGCTTGCCGCAGCCGGCGCAAAAGCGCTGACCTTCAGGGAGTTGATAACCGCAGTTGTCGCAGAACATGAGCCACCTCCAGGGGGTGTCCTTGTCTATTGGTACGCAGGGGTGGCAAGAAAAGTTCCAGGGGAGACGTTATCCGTTTTCCGTTGGAAGAGTAAGAGATTTCAAATTTGAAAGTTCACATAAAGAAGAGAAGATTCACCGCAGAGACGCTGTGGAAGACACAGAGAAAAGAAGAAGATGGCGGCGTGATGCCGCCGCTCCACCTGACGATTTGAAACCAAAACTAAACGTTGAGATCCTTCGCCCCCGACCTGGTCGGGCGCTCAGGATGCCAGTCCAAGTTCCGGGGCCGGCTAAGCCAACGACGTGGAGAAAACTGAGGAAGAGGGATTCTTCGCGCCGACAAGATACGTCGGCGCTCAGAATGACGGCAAATGCTGCGCGAGTCAGGAGGTGCGGAAGAATTGGCCCATGCGGCGGAATTTGTCGTAGCGGCGGTCGAGGAGGCTGGGAACGGGGAGGCGGGAGAGTTCAGCGAGCGAGCGCTCAAGGACGGGGTCGAGGAGTTCGGCGGCGGCGGCGGGGTCGTTGTGGGCGCCGCCTTCGGGCTCGGAGACGACTTCGTCAATCAGGCCGAGGCTCAAGAGATCGCTGGCGGTGATCTTCAGGGCGTTGGCGGCGAGCTCGGCCTTGGCGGCGTCGCGCCACATGATGGAGGCGCAACCCTCTGGAGAGATGACCGAGTAGATGGCGTTTTCGAGCATGTTCACTTTGTCGCCGACGGCGATGGCCAGCGCGCCGCCGGAGCCGCCTTCGCCGGTGATGGTGACAACGATGGGGACGGGGAGGCGAGCCATTTCGCGGAGGTTGCGGGCGATGGCTTCGGCCTGGCCGCGTTCTTCGGCGTCGATGCCCGGATAGGCGCCGGGGGTATCGATAAAGGTGAAGACGGGACGCGAGAACTTGGCGGCGAGCTGCATGGCGCGGAGGGCTTTGCGGTAGCCTTCGGGCTTGGGCATGCCGAAATTGCGGATGACTTTCTGGCGGGTGTCGCGGCCCTTCTGATGGCCGATGACGACGCAGGGCCGGTCGTGGAAGCGGGCCATGCCGGCGACGATAGCGGCGTCGTCGGCAAAGGCGCGGTCGCCGTGGATTTCGCTGAAGTCGGTGAAGAGCAGGTCCACGTAGTCGAGCGTGTAGGGGCGCTGGGGATGGCGGGCAAGCTGAGTGCGCTGCCAGGCGCCCATGTGGGCGTAGAACTCACGCTTGAGCTCGCCGATTTCGTGGCGGAGACGGGTGAGTTCGGCGTCGGTGGCGTCGCCCTGCGGGGCGAAGCGGCTGAGCTCAGCGACGCCGCGTTCGAGCTCGTCGAGTTCGCGTTTGCGGGATTTGGAGTCCATCAGTTGAGAACCTCTACCGCGTTGGGGCCGCACATATCGCGGACGGCTTCGACCAGAGCGCGGTCGGGGCGAATGCGCTGGTCGGCTTCGAGGGTGGCGACCGAGCCATCGGCGTGTTGCAACTGGAACGCGACGCGGCAGGGGCCGGGGCTGCCGGCGAAAAGATCCTGGAGACGAATGATCGTGTCCTGGTTCACAGCGCCGAGATTCACGCGGACGCGGAGAAGGCGCGGGGCAGGTTCGACGACGTCTTCAAGCGGACGGGCCTCCATGACCACGACGCGCGTGCCGGCGTCTTCGACGCTGACGCGGCCTTTGACGAGCAGCGCGGTGCCGACCTTGAGGAGCGGCTCGTAGCGCTGAAAGGATTCCGGGAAGGCGAGGAGCTCGAGGACGCCGGTCATGTCCTGCAAGGTGAAGATGGCCCAGCGGGCGCCTTTGCGAGAGCGCATGGCGCGGACAGTGAAGACGATACCGGCAACTTTTAGTTCTTCGCCATTGCGGCGGCCTTCGAGGGTGGAGAGCTCGGTGACGCCGAGGTCCTTGAGGCGGCCAGCGTATTTGCCGAGGGGATGGCCGGAGATGTAGAAGCCGAGGGTGGCGTATTCGGCGGCGAGAAGCTCGTGCTCGGGCCACTCCTCGAGGTCGGGGAGATGGCCATTATCGTGGGCTTCGTGGGCGGGACGGGCGCCGAAGAGTCCGTGCTGGCCGGAGGTGCGCTCGCGCTGACGCTTCTGGGCGCGCTCGATGGCGGGGTCGATGACGGCGAAGAGCTGCGCGCGGCGGGCGCCGAGAGAGTCCATAGCGCCGGACTTGATGAGGCTTTCGAGGACGCGGCGGTTGAGCAGACGGGTGTCGATTGTGTCGCAGAACTCGAAGAGCGAGCTAAAGCGGCCGAGCTGCTGGCGGGCCTGGAGGATGCCGCGGACGGTGTTTTCACCGACGTTCTTGATGGCGCGGAGGCCGAAGCGAATGGCCTCGCCGACGGGAGTGAAGTCGAGGTCGGATGTGTTGACGTCGGGCGGCTGAACGGTGATGCCCATGCCGCGGGCTTCGTTGATGTACTTGACGACGCGTTCAGTGTTGCCGGTTTCAGAGGTGAGCAGGGCGGCCATGAATTCGACCGGGTAGTGGGTCTTGAGCCACGCAGTCTGGTAGGCAAGCAGCGCGTAGGCGCAGGAGTGGGATTTGTTGAAGCCGTAGCCAGCGAACTCCTCGATAAGGTTGAAGAGGCGCTCGGCTTTTTTCGGGGGGATTTTGTTGGCGCGGCAGCCGGCGACGAATTTGTCGCGCTGGGCGGCCATTTCCTCTTTTTTCTTTTTGCCCATGTAGCGGCGGAGGGTGTCCGCTTCGCCGAGAGAGAAGCCGGCCACGCGGTTGGCGATCTGCATGGCCTGTTCCTGATAGAGGATGACGCCGTAGGTTTCGGAGAGGATTTCTTGGAGCTCGGGGAGGTCATAGGTGAACTGCTTCTTGCCCTGCTTGCGGTTGATGAAGTCGTCGATCATGCCGCCCTGGATGGGGCCGGGGCGGTAGAGAGCGTTGAGGGCGGTGAGGTCTTCGATGCGGGAGGGTTGATAGCGGCGAAGGATGTCGCGCATGCCGTGAGACTCAAACTGGAAGATGGCGGTGGTCTCGCCGCGGGAGAAGAGCTTGTAGGTGTCGGGGTCGTCGAGGGGGAGATCGTCGAGGCGAAGCTCGATGCCGCGATTCTGGAGGATGAGCTTGGCGGTGTCGTCGAGAACGGTGAGCGTGGTGAGGCCGAGGAAGTCCATCTTGAGGAGGCCAATGCGCTCGAGGGCGTCCATGTCGTACTGGGTGGTGATTTCGTCTTTGTTGGTTTTGTAGAGAGGGACGATGTCGGTGAGGGGCTGGGGAGAGATGACGACGCCGGCGGCGTGCGTGGAGGCGTGGCGGGCGAGGCCTTCGAGGCGGCGAGCGATTTCGATAAGCTCGGCGACGCGCTCGTCGCCGGCCATCTGGGAACGAAGCTGGGAGGACTGCTTGATGGCGTCGTCGAGGGAGATGTTGAGCTGGTTGGGAATGAGCTTGGCGAGGCGGTCCACATCACCGTAGGGCATATCGAGGGCGCGGCCAACGTCCTTGATGGCGGCCTTGGCGGCCATGGTGCCGAAGGTGATGATCTGAGCGACGTTTTCACGGCCGTATTTTTCGGTGACGTAGCTGATGACTTCGCCGCGGCGGCGCATGCAGAAGTCGATGTCAATATCGGGCATGGAGATGCGCTCGGGGTTGAGGAAGCGCTCGAAGAGCAGGCCGTATTGAAGCGGGTCAACGTCGGTGATGCGCAGGGAGTAGCTGACCAGGCTGCCGGCGGCGGAACCGCGTCCGGGACCGACGGGAACTCCCTGAGCGCGAGCGTAGCGGATGAAGTCCCAGACAATCAGGAAGTAACTGGCGTAGCGCATGCGGTGGATGACTTCGATTTCGTCGGAGAGGCGGCGCTCGTATTCAGCGAGCGGACGGCGGAGGAGGCCCTGCTTGGCGCGGGCTTCGAGGTGCGGGAGGCGCTCCTGGAAGCCTTCGCGGGTAACTTTTTCGAAGTAGCTATCCATGGTGTGGCCGTCGGGAACCTGGAGATCGGGGAAAGAGTTGGGGATGCGGTCGATCTTGACGTGGCAGCGCTCGGCGATGGCCAGCGTGCGGGAGAGAGCGTCGGGGAGTTCGCGGAAGACTTCGGCCATTTCGGCGGCGGTCTTGAAATAAAACTGATCGGTGGCGAACTTCATGCGGTGAGGATCGGAAATGGTCTTGCCGGTCTGGATGCAGAGGAGAACTTCCTGAGCGCGGGCGTCCTGCTGGGTGAGGTAGTGGCAGTCGTTGGTGGCGACGAGAGGAATGCCGGACTCTTTCGAGAGGCGGACGAGCTCGGGATTGATGCGGTGCTCGACGGGAAGGCCCTGGTCCTGGATTTCAAGGAAGAAGTTACTCTTGCCGAAGATGTCGCGGAGGCGATAGGCGGCGTCCTGGGCTTGGTTGTAACGCTCTTCGACGACGTGCTCGGAGACGGCGCCGCGGAGGCAGGCGGAAAGTGCGATGAGACCGCGGGAGTGTTTGGAGAGGAGGTCGTAATCAATGCGGGGCTTGTAGTAGAAGCCTTCAAGGAAGCCGGCGCTGACGAGCTTAATGAGATTGCGATAGCCCTCGTCGTTTTCGCAGAGGAGGAGGAGATGATTGCTGCGGCCGGAGCCGGGAGCGTCGTCGCGGTCGGCGTCAGCACCGCGGTCGTGACGGCTGCCCTTGGCGACGTAGACTTCGCAACCGATGATGGGCTTGACGCCGCGGGTGGAGGCTTCATGGGCGAAATTGGCGGCGGCGAAGAGATTGCCGTGGTCAGTGACCGCAACAGCGGGCATGCCGCGGCGCGCTGCCTCGTCCAGCACTTGGGTCATGTCGCAGGCGCCGTCGAGGAGCGAGAAGTCCGTGTGCAGATGAAGATGAACGAAATTCGGATGGCCCATGATGGGAAGCAATTCTAACAGACTGAGAGGGGCGGGAACAGATGGAGGTTTTTTCGTAATCCGTTATTCGTGATTCGTAATTCGTTGTCCGTTTTTCGTCGTCCGTGGAGAGTCGTCAATGGTCCACGAAAAGAGTGCTGGGCTGAAGCCCAGCGCTACACAACCACCGGCCGGACGAGCAAAACCAGAAGCAGATCCCTTCCGGCAAGGCCCGAATCTTCGATCGCTGGGCTCGGGATGACACCAGTCGTGATGGCGGGAGTCGGGGCAGGCATTGAGGCTCGCCGCACACAAGGGCAGATGAGACGCGGGCCAGGTGCCGGCGGTACCGGGGCGCAGCGTGCTGCGCCCCTACCGGTGCTTCTTGGGCTTTTCGGGGGAGGGTTTGGGTTTGTGCCGAGGAGGCGCGGAAGAGAGCGTTTTGGGTGCCAGCTTAGCGGCGGATTTTTTGCCAGAAGAAGCCGGGGCCGCGGATTTTGAAGGGGGCGCGGTGGATTGTTTGGCGGAAGATGCTGGGGCCGCGGGTGGTGCAGCGCCGGCGGGGGATTTTTTGGTGGAAGGAGCCTCGGGCGCAACAGCCGATGAAGGCTTTTTGGAGGCAGATGCCGGGCGCTTCGCACCCGGCGGTACAGGTTTGGAAGCTTCCTGCTTCCCTGCCCTGGTCTTGGCGAAGTGATCGGCGGCGTGCTTCTTTTTCTTCTCCTTTGACTTCTCTTCCTTTTCGGGAGCTTTCTTGGGCTCCTTGATGCCGGAGAGTTTGCGCAGGAGCTTAATGCGCTCTTCGGGGAGACGGGCTTTGCCTTCGAGCTGTTTTTCAAAGAACTGCTGGATGACTTTGTCGAACTTGGGGCCGCGGGGCATGCCGATGCTTTCGAGCTCGGACATGGCGGTGGGGAGATTGTTTTTGATGGGCTTCCACTTGAAGAGGAAGTTTTTCACTTTGGAGACGGCTTTGGAGTTGGAGGACTCGGCGAGGATGTGGGCGATGAGATCGAGCGGCACTTTTTCGAGGAAGGTGAGAGCGTCCACGGGCGCGGCGGTCTTGCGGCCGGCGAGCATTTTGACGATTTTCTGAGCTTCGACGTCGAGGTGGAGGACGTGGTCAATTTCCGCGGAGCGGAAGCCCATGCGGTGGAGCGCGGCGGACTTTTCGCGTTGCTTGAGGCGTCCGAGGAAAGCGGCGGTGGCCGGAGCGAAGAGGCGCGGGCGGAGGCCGGCGGCCATCAGATTTTCGCGGACGCGCATGAGGCGAGCGAGGGCGTCGTAGTCGGGATGGCGGCGGGCGAGCTGGGGATGGATGGCGGAGATGAGGTTGGCGTTCTCCCAGCGCTTGAGGGTGGCGGCGGGACGGTCGTCGCGGGCGAGCTGGCGGATTTCTTCGGCGACGCCCTCGGGCGGGATCTGCTCATGGAGGCTGCGCTCCATGGCCAGGTCAAACCATTCCTGGGTGCGGGACTCGATTTTGAAGTCCATGCGGGCAGCGTAGCGGTGGACGCGGAGGAGACGGATGGGCTGGTTGGTGAAGCTGTGGATGGAGAGGGCGCGGACTTCGCGCTTTTCGAGGTCGGCGAGGCCGTTGGTGGGGTCGAGAAGAAGGCCGCGAGAGGCGGGGTTGAGAGAGAGAGCGATGGCGTTGATGGAGAAGTCGCGGCGGCGGAGGTCCTCCATGATGGTGGACCAGCGGTACTCGGGACGGGTGCCGGGACGGTGATAGACGTTGTCGCGGGCGGCGGCGATGCTGCCGTCGACGTCACCGGAGAAGATCATCTCGACATGGCGGAGGTGATCGTCCTCAGAGACGATGCGGGCGCCGCCCTTTTCGAGCTCGCGGGCAAAGCGCGTGGGGTTGCCCTCGATGGTGAAGTCGAGATCGCGGATGGGCGAGCCGCAGATGAGGTCGCGAATGGCGCCGCCGACCAGATAGACGTTGGCGACGGCTTCGGCGGCCAGCTCCTGCATGCGCAGAACAACGGCGCGTTGCTCGGCGGAGAGGCGGGATTCGAGGAAATAAATGTAATCAGGCATGGCGCTCCTAAAGGACGTGACTCGGAATTCGTAACTCGTAACTCGTTAAACTCATTGATGCCCAAGTCGTGCTTGCGATCCGGATGTGACAAACGGAAACAGCAGATCCCCCGGGATGACACCGTTCGCGCGTGAGCGACGGAGGCGGCGCACAGGCTGGAGAGTCTGTGCCACTAGGCGCGGGGATGATGGGCCTTGTAGACATGCTTGAGGCGCTCCTCGATGACGTGAGTGTAGATCTGAGTGGTGGAAATGTCGGCGTGGCCGAGCATGAGCTGAACCGAACGGAGGTCGGCGCCGCCCTCGAGCAGATGAGTGGCGAAGCTATGACGCAATTTGTGCGGCGTAAGGCGGCTACGGAGGCCGGCGCGGCGGCCGTAGGCGCTGAGGATTTTCCAGACGCCGACGCGGGAGAGTTTGGTGCCGCTGCGGTTGAGAAAGAGAAAAGGGACAGCCGGGCCCTGGGCGCGGCGGGTGCGCAGGAGGCGCGGGCGGGAGGCGCTGAGGTAGGACTCGACGGCGGCGATAGCTTTGCGGCCGACGGGAATGAGGCGCTCTTTATCGCCCTTTCCGATGCAGCGGACACATCCCATCTTCAACTCGAGGTCGCCGACGCGGAGGCCGACCAACTCGGAGACGCGCAGTCCGGTGGAATAAAGCAGCTCGAGCATGGCTTTGTCGCGGAGGCCGAGAAGGGTGGTGACATCGGGCAGAGTGAGGAGGCGATCGACCTCTTCGAGGCGGAGGAAGCCGGGGAGCGACTTGCGGAGGCGCGGGGATTCGAGGTTGAGCGTGGGGTCGTCCTTGCGCGCGCCTTCGCGGAGGGCGAAGCGGAAGAAGTTCCTGAGGGTGACCAGGTGACGGGCGACGGAGCGGCTGTCGAGCTTCTGGCGATAGAGGGAGCCGAGGAAGTCCACGATGTCGTCGCGGGAGATGGAGGCGAGCGAGCGAGCGTGTTTGGAGGCGAAGGCGGAGAATTTGGCGAGGTCGCGGCCATAGGCAACGATGGTGTTGGGCGAGAGGCCCTTTTCGATCTTGAGGTGGCTCAGGAAGGCGCGGGCGGTGGATTCCATCAGCCACCTCCCAGATAGGTGGGCGGCTGGGGGACGCCGCGTTCGCGGCGGCGGGCGATGCCGTAAACCTCTTCGACTTCGGGGCAACGCAACAGCCAGGTGAGGCCGATGTAGGCCACGGTGGCGGCGACAATGGTGGCGATGAAGACGCCAAGCTGCGGGAGGAAACTGACGAAATTCGCGAAGTGGGAGTAGGTGACCATGGCCCAGCACAGGAGGCCCATCAGGGCCGAGCAGATGATGATTTTGACCATGGAGGCGAAGATCTGGAGCGTGCCGAGGCGGCCGTAACGTAGACGGAAGATGATGAAGAGCATGAGGAAGTTGAAGTACCCGGCGAGGGTGGTGGCCATGGCCGGGCCGCCGTTGTAGAAGGTCTGGAAGAAAGTTTTCAAGAAGAGAAAGTTGAGGAGTATG
>Ga0209640_10002443_pt1 | contig 16172 bp, 7 predicted proteins | sample RifCSP10_1_FD_184018 | JGI IMG/M metagenome (GOLD analysis project Ga0209640, IMG submission 184018) | Soil microbial communities from Rifle, Colorado - Rifle CSP2_sed 10_1 (SPAdes) (version 2) | ecosystem: Environmental > Terrestrial > Deep subsurface > Rock core/Sediment | place: Rifle...
TTGGCATTCAATCAACCGATAGATCCGTGGGAAGATTCGGTGATAGCTGGGAAGGTGACGGCTTGTTCATGAAGATCAAGAACGCGGCAGGCACTGAGGGAGAGTTCAAACTGTATTACAATGCCTCGACTCGCACTGGTACGTCGGCAGACAGCGCTGTGTACGAACCGGGCGGTCCATTCCGAGCGGGATTTGGAAATGGTGTTGGATTGGTAGCGACTGGAACGGTTCCGTATGACACAACCCAGACGGACAACGGTTACACGCTTGAGTTGGAAATCCGTTTAGACTCACTCGGCTTTGCAACAACCGTTGACACGCTGAGTGCGTTACTGAACATCTTCGATCCCGATGGCTATCATCGCGGAACCTTGCCGTGGGAAGGACCTGAAACGCGTGCGTATCACAAAACCTGGTGGGGCAGCGAGTGGGGTCCGGCGATGCGGACGATTTATCTCGAGCCGCAGCGTCCATACGATGATCCTGCGCTCATGGTTGCCAATCTCGCCTCTGGTACCATCACCATTGATGGAAGGATGGACGAGGCGACATGGGCGACTGCAAAGCCGTACTTGAAGTTCGGTCCGAATCCCCCTGTGACTGCGGATGAGCGCTCGGTGACTGACGGTGTGCTAGTACGCGGTGCATATTGGGACCCAAGTTTTGCAGCCGTGAAATTTTTGCGCAACGGATTAAAGCTGTATATCGGTATTGATTCGCGCGACAAGTCGGTTGGCCGCTTTGGCGACAGCTGGGAAGGTGACGGCTTGTTCATGAAGATCAAGAACGCGGCAGGGGTTGAGGGAGAATTCAAATTGTATTACAACGCCTCGACTCGCACTGGAACCTCGGCGGACAGCGCTGTGTACGAACCTGGTGGACCATTCCGCCCCGGATTTGGCAATGGTGTCGGCTTGGTAAGAACAGGTACCATTCCCTACGATACAACTCAAGTAGACAGTGGCTACACACTTGAATTGCAGATCAACCTTGATTCGTTGGGTTATGCAGCAAACGTTGATTCGGTACAGGTGTTGATGAACATCTTCGATCCCGATGGCTATCATCGGGGAACGCTGCCATGGGAAGGACCTGCTTCGCGAACGTTTCACAAAACATGGTGGGGTAGCGAGTGGGGTCCTGCGATGCGATGGTTGAAGCTGGGTACCACAGTGGATGTTGCTACACAGGAAGGACTGCCGACGACATTCGCTCTCTCACAGAACTATCCCAACCCGTTCAATCCGAGCACGATGGTCAATTTCGCCGTTCCCGAGCAAGCTCACGTAAAGATCGTGGTGTACGATATCATCGGTCGGGAAGTTCTCACGCTTGTGGACGGTGAGTATGTTGCCGGTTATCATCGAGCAACATTCACGGCAACGAATCTTGCCAGCGGCGTGTACTTCTACCGCATGATGTCTGTCGGAGCAAGCGGTAAGACGTTTGTTCAAACAAAGAAACTTTTGCTGATGAAGTAGCGTTGTGTTGACGAGTCGGCGCCCTGCAAAAGGAGCCGACTCGTCATGGTTTTCATTTGCGTTTTAGGAAATCTCGGCGCTGGCAGGACCATTATTACTCCCTCCACAAACAATGACAACCATCAAAGATGTAGCGCGTGAAGCGGGCGTCTCTATCGCAACCGTGTCACGGGTGTTCAACAACGTTGCCGTCGTTGACGAGGATACCCGCAAGAACGTCCGTCATGTTGCGCGTCGGCTCAAGTATGTTCCCAGCGCCTTGGGACGGAGCTTGAGCACGAAGCGGACGGACGCAATCGGTTTGTTGCTTCCTGATCTGTTCGGTGAGTTCTTTTCAGAGGTGTTGCGGGGATGTGACCAAACAGCGCAGCAATCTCACTATCACTTGGTCGTCTCCAGTTCTCATAATAGTAAAGGAGAGATACAAGCGGCGCTCACGATGATGCGCGGTCGCGTGGACGGGCTCATCATCATGTCGCCGCATATCGATGCCGAAACGCTGAATGAAAATCTTCCACAGACACTTCCGGTGGTATTGTTGAACTGCTACGTTGAGACGAATGGATTCGACTCGTTGAACATAGACAACTACGGTGGCGCGTACGCGATGGTGAAACATCTGCTCAGTCACGGTCACCAACAAGTAGCAGTCATCAAGGGTACGGAGAAGAACTTTGATGCATCAGAACGATTACGCGGATACCGCAAGGCGATGCAGGAAGCCGGCATGACACCTGACCCGCAACTCGAGTTCGCAGGGAATTTCACGGAAGCGGGGGGCTATGATGCCGTGAAAGGCATTCTCTCGCGTTCAGCGCGACCAACCGCGATCTTTGCCTGTAACGACTCGATGGCAATTGGGGCGCTCAGTGCGTTGCGGGATGAAGGCGTCCAGGTCCCCGTCGAGATTGCTCTTGCAGGGTTTGACGACGTTCCCATTGCATCGTATTTGACCCCTTCGTTGACATCAGTGCACGTTGGCATCCATCGTCTGGGCGTCCGGGCAATTGAGACGGCGCTGCACGCGGTACGGGAGAAGAACCGCCATCACAAGCAGCAAGTAGTGCTAGGAACAGAGCTTCGTCTACGAAAATCGTGTGGTTGCTCTAACAGAGACTAATTCACCAGGTACAAAACAAAACAGGAAAGGGAGGTGATTTTCGCCGAGCTACGCATCAACCGTGTTGCAAGCAAGGAGTTACCCTGGGACGTGACGAGAGTTCTCATCTCGACGCGTGGGGAAGAGACAAAGCCCTCTTCAATAATTCACGAATCAAAAGGAGGTGAACGTCATGAAGACGAAACTATTCATGATGGTTGCAATCATTCTGCTCCTGTCGGTTGGGGCATTCGCGCAGATTCCACGAACCGACGCCAAGTGGGCGCGCACTACGACAGAGACAATGGCTGTCGACGGTGTTTTGAATGAACCAGGTTGGGCAGTTGCCGAGTCGGTGAAGATCACCTATGGCCTGGATAACGGTATGCCAGGCAGCGGTTGGTACCACGAGAACGGACTTGCAAGTCCGACCGACTCAACCAAAGCCACTGTGAAGTGGCTTGTAAAGGCGGACAGCTTGTATGTTGGAGTAAGGGTGCTGGATAAATCTGTTGGTGGTGGACCATTCAATAGGTTCGATGGTATCTTGTCAAACCTTCGTCAGCGGGACCAGACAGGCAGGCCTGTTGGCGCAGGTGAGGTATTCTATGCATGGGTCAAGGAAGATTGGGCGGATACTTCGGCCAATCAACCCGGCCGTATGCCGTTCTTTGGCGGTCCCTGGGGAAGTTCTCCATACGCGCCGCGTCCTGATTCGCTCAGCAGGACCACGTGGCTGGCAGTAACGACGGTTCAGGGTACGCAAAACAACGATGCTGATGTAGACGTTGGTTATACGATGGAATTCCGGTTGAACCTCCAGAACCGAGGGTACAACGTCACGCAGCCTGCAGGTGATATCATTCAGTATAGCCTCTCGATCTACGATGCGGACTATCAGTGGCCTTTGGATACCACGAGGCAAGCCGGCAACCGCACATGGTTCCAGTGCCCCTGGGGGAACAACAACGCGTATGGCCACATCCGATTGCATGCCAGATCCGATGTCACTACATCGTCGGGTGCAGTTCCACTAGTCCCGTACGAGTTGCGGGTCCCGGGATCGAACTACCCCAGCATCACATTTGATGGAAGATTGACCGAAGCGGTGTGGCAAAATCCGGATGTTGGCACGCTGCGGATCCAGTACGGAAATTCCACGATCCGCAATGCGTATCCGAGCACCGCGCCATACCGGAGCGGTCAATTCCAGCCTGCCGTTAACGGGGGTCAGGCTGCCATAGTTGATCCGAGCCTTGCAACAGTCAAGTACTTCTATAAACAGGATACCTTGTTTGTAGGACTTGACGTTCCAGATCTGGTGGTACAATCTGTGAGTGTACCTGACCGCTGGGACGGATTCCGGTTCAGCGTTCGCGAACGAGTGAACCGCAATGGCGATAATGTATTGGCCCCCCGTGGCCTCACCTTCAGGATCGATGGAAGCGGGACCAACCTTGTTGTCAGTCGGCAAGATGATCTTGCGGCTACAACCGGTTCCTGGGATTCTGCAGGTACCAAAGTCCAGGTGGCAGCAGCGCTCAAGGGTGCGACAACTATTGATACGCTCGGGGCCTTGCCGGACGAAGGTTACACAGCCGAGATGAAGGTCAACCTTCGTGAGCTTGGCTATCCGGCGGGCGGAGGAGATGGTGTGCTGTTCTTTGCGGCCACGTTGTATGACGGCGATTCATTTCCGACTATAACAGATAGCTACGGAACCCGTACATGGTTCATGTCGGAGAATGCCGGCAGCGATGCGCCGATCTGGGCGTATATGGATCCGGGCAATCCTCTTGCAGTGGATGAGCAGGGGAACACCATTCCCGATGTGTTTGCGTTGATCGGGAACTACCCCAATCCATTCAACCCATCCACCACGATCAAGTTTGTGATGCCTCAAGCGAGTGACGTCAGGCTGGAAGTCTTCAACCTGCTCGGCCAGCGAGTTGCATCCCAACTTCTTGGTGAAAAACAGGCGGGAGAGCAGTCGGTGCAGTTCAACGCATCGCATCTCGCCACCGGTATGTATACGTACAGGTTGACAATGAGCTCCACCAATGCATCAGTAGTTGGCAGGATGATGTTGTTGAAGTAAGTAGCGTGACAATTGGTGAGGCGGCCACCCTGGTCGTCTCACCATTGTGTATTGCTTGAGCGGTGGGCATTACCCCGGATGCCGGCTGTACCACACCTACAAGGACAGGTTCACATGACCATGGATACGAATTGGTTGACCCCGCGGTTCACATTCCTCTGCATCCTTCTCACGCTCGGTGGAAGCATTGCGCGACCAAGCACGACCGGAAAAATGTCCGGCCGGGTACTCGACAATAACAAAGAACCTCTCCCCAGCGTAAATGTCGTGCTTGATGGAACGAAGCTCGGCACTGCAACCGACATCGACGGGTATTACAGCATCATCAATATTCCGCCCGGAAGGTACAATGTACAATTCCGGATTGTCGGGTACAGGAACCTTGCCGTGCAGGATGTTCTCGTCACAACAAACAATACCGCGAAACTCGACGCAACGTTGGAGGAATCCACGATTGCGAAGGATGAGATCGTCATCACGGCAACGAAGCCCGTAGTGGACGTCAGCCTGACAAGCACGGTTGCAACGATAACAGACAAGGACATACAAGCATTGCCTGTGCAGGAACTTGCGGATATCGTGAACCTGCAAGCCGGCGTTATTGTCGACGACAAAGGAGCGCATTTCCGCGGGGGTCGTGCCGGTGAAGTACAATATCAGGTGAACGGGATTTCAGTGAACAACGCGTACGACAACACATCGACCGTCAAGATCGACCGGTCGCTGATTCAGGAAGTGCAGGTGATCACGGGAACATTCGATGCGGAGTATGGACAGGCGATGAGCGGGGTAGTAAACACTATTCTCAAATCCGGCAGCGAAAACTTCACACTCAATGTCGAGGCGCTGTCCGGCGCGTTCCTCTACTCGAGCGACGGCGAGCGCAAACTCACCTATAAATTCAGACCTGAGTTTCTTAATCAGAACTTTCAATTGAGTGTCAGTGGACCAACGGGACTTCCGCAAACGTATTTTCTGGCAAGTGGACGACGATATGTCTTCAATGATTACTTTCTCGGTGAACGCCGATTCAATCCGCTGGACACGAGCAATCAGTCGAATCCTTTTCTCTATCTCACGCAGCCCAATGGCGACGGAAAAGTCGTAGCCCTTGCCTACAACCGTGAGTGGTCCGGTCTGGCAAAGATCACGAATCGTTCCTTGCCGGCTATCGAGATCGGCTACCAGGCGCTCTTTAATATTATCGATGCCAGTGGCATGGGTGATGCGTTTACCTTCCGTCTCAATCCCGATGGGAAGAAGAAACAGAAGACGACCTCACTCGTTCACGGTGTCGACTTCACGCACACTCTTTCCTCGACGACATTCTACAACGTGAGTGTGAGACAGAACTACTTTGATTACCATGATTGGGTGTTTGATGACTTTCATGACGCGCGGTATGATCTTGCCCAATCAAGCACCGGTATTAGTGATTATGAATACGGGGCAAGTGTCGCAGGAGTTGATTTTGGACGTTTTCGTCAGAAGACAAACGCGCTTGTTGCGAAGGCTGCAGTGACGAGCCAGGTGACCCGTGAACATCAAATCAAGGTAGGTACGGAATTTCAGACTTCTGCGATTGATTTCGGAACGGCAGGGACGTTGACGTACAAAGGCGATACCCTGTATCGTTACGAGAATTTCCCGCCGGATTATCCGGGCGTGCAGCACTACTTTCCGGTTTCGTTGGCGGCGTACGCTCAAGATCAGATTGAGTGGAACGACCTCACGATCCGAGCGGGTGTGCGGTTTGAGTATTTTGATGCACGCAGTTATTTGCCGGGCGATCTTGCCAATCCTGCGAACGCAATTCAGGGAGCACCAGTTTCGAATCCCCGTCGATCAAAAAAGAAGATTTCCTACGCGCCCCGGTTCGGGCTATCGTATCCGATCACAACAACATCGTCGGTGTTTTTCTCATACGGCCACTTTTATCAACTTCCCCCGCTGCGCGATATTTTTACCAACGCCAACTACGGCAAGCTGGCAAATCTCCAGGCGGGAACGGGGAATTACGATGCGGTGTACGGCAACCCTGATATCAAGCCCGAAATGACGGTGCAGTACGAGTTTGGCTACAAGAATGCAGTCACTGATTTTCTGGGCATAAGCATTAATCTATTCTATAAAGATATTCGTGATCTTCTCGGAGTGGAATTCATCGATACCTACACCGCCGCAGCATATGCCAGGCTCACGAATGTCGATTTTGGTAACGTGACGGGGTTTACCATCACGCTTGACCAGCGACGGGTCGGCATCCTCAGCTCGACGCTCGACTATACCTTGCAGATGGCACAAGGAAATTCGAGCGATCCTAATGAGACCGCAAATCGTGCTGCAGCAGGAGAAGATCCGAAGCCGCGACAGATTCCGCTGAACTGGGACCAGCGCCACACAATGAATCTCACCGTTCAGCTTTCCCGGCCTGAGGAGTACGCCGTCAGTACCATTCTGCGATTCGGGAGCGGGCAACCGTACACGCCTGAGATCGGCTCCATTTTTGGAGCGGCGATAGAAAGAAACTCGGGGCGCAAACCCAATGGCTTTGTAATTGATTTCCGCGCGGAGAAGTACTTCACACTTGGCGGTGTTGACGTGAGCGTATTCATGCGTGTGTTCAATCTTCTCGATGCCCGGTATTTCAATGGCGCTGTGTTCGCGAATACCGGAAGCCCGGACTATGGCTTGTTTCCTCTCGCGGGCGATCGAACGCAACTGGCAAATCCCACACGATACTATGCGCCGCGCCGGATCGAACTGGGCATTTCGATGAACTCATCCTTCTGATGCGAATATGAAGAGGCTTCCCATGAAAAAGTTGCGACCTGTCATTCTCCTCATTGCCGCGTTGTTTTCGGTGCAGTATCTGACTGCTCAGATTATCACTCCGGTTCCGTTTGAGAAACGGGGGAAGATTGATGCCGAACGACAGGGATTCCACGATGCGAATAACATTCGCACCGTTTTCCTCAACTATGGGATGGTGGGTGATTTCAGGCCGGCTGGCGTGGATGTGAGTGTGTTCCACTCGGCTGAAGTTCCCAAAGGAAGCGGAGTGAATTATACCGACGGGATTACTCCTTTTGTTCTGGCAAAAGTTCGTCTGGCCAACGGCGACTCCCTTCACCTGATGGAAACAGGCTATCGAGAGCGACAAGAGCCCCACCCTTATGGCGCTTATGAAATGCGCTTTGAGCCGCGTCCCGGTTACTTTGAGGCTGATCCGGCAATTAACAAAGGGCGCTCTCCCGCGATCAGCAATGACTCGCGCACGTGGCCACGGACCTGGCCGGACAAAGACGCTTCATGGGACGGATTCTGGAACGGATATTTCGGTCAGGTGCCTGCAGCCGACCAAGAGAGCTTCACCGTGATGGATGACGACATTTACGAAAAAGGGGGCCTGTTTTCCGACTCGCGCGATTCGACGCGCAACGGCCTTGGACTGCGCGTGGAGGTTCGCGGCTTTCAATGGTCCAACCCTCAGGCAGCGAACGTGATATTCTGGCACTACGATATCACAAATGAAGGTACAACTGACTACCCGAGAAATGGCGAGGCGGAGAACATCATATTCGGATTGTACATGGATTCAGGTGTTGGAGGTTCTTCCGCTGGCTGCGATGGCGTGTACGAATCTGATGATGACAATGCCCGATTTGATACAACAGGAGGAGTGAATCTTGTCTATACGTGGGATTCAAAAGGACACGGCGTCGGTCTCTCAACGAGTTGCTATACGACGGGCTATCTCGGTTATGCATATCTTGAAACACCCGGCAAGCCTGTCGATGCAACAGACAACGACGCGGATGGGATAACCGACGAAAAGAGAGATAGCGGTCCCGGGATGCTCATTGAGGGTCGAGATGCGATTCTTGCTGCTGCCGCTGCCATGTACGACACGGCAAAGTTCCGATCACAACTGGGCTCACCGTCACTCCGCCCTGCAGTGGTATTGGGCAGGTGGTGGACTGGCGACGAAGATATGGACTGGTCCGCTCTGGCAGATGATGTTGGTGCCGACGGCGTCGATAGCACAGGAGATTTCGGCGAGTACGACGGAATCCCGACATCGGGCGAACCACATTTTGACAAGACCGACAAAGACGAATCCGATCAGATTGGTCTGACCGGCTTCCAGATGAATTGGATCAACAATCCTGGAGGAGTTGCAGACAACGTCGTTTTCTACAGAACCGGCCGCGTTCCTCATCCTGATTGGCCGAAAGAACTTTTTGACAAGTGGACCTCATCCGATTTCAACACTCGTTTTGAGCAGAGACCGCCGCCAGTGAATGTTAACATCGGTTTCTTGTTTGCGTCGGGTCCGTTCACGTTGCCGAGTGATGGGCGACAGGGCTCGACACAGAGATTCAGTCTTGCTCTGGCGTACGGCGCCGATCCACAGGAACTCCGTACAACGGTCAAAGTTGTTCAGGCAATCTACAATGCGAACTACCAATTCGCTGTTCCTCCCCCCATGCCGACAGTGAAAGCAGAGGTGGGTGACAGGTATGTGCAGTTGATGTGGAATGATGTTGCGGAAAACAGCACGGACCCGGTGGTGACAGAGAATGATTTTGAAGGGTATCGCATTTACCGCGCGACGGACCCAGAATTCCGGGATCCGCGGGTGATTCAGACGGGACGAGGAACCGGACCAATTGGCAACGGAAAACCTATTGCACAGTTTGATTTGAAAAATGGCGTCAGCGGGTTCACGCCAACAACTGTCGAAGGTGTGGCGTATTATTTGGGGGGGGAAACAGGCCTCACACACATTTTTAGAGATACGACTGTTGTAAACGGGCATCAATACTATTACGCTGTCTGCGCGTACGATTACGGCCCAAGCATCAGGCTCCAGAACCAGGACGTGTTTACCTACTATCCTTCTGAAAACGCGATTACGGTTTCACGAACGCCGCGCGGGGGCACGATCCTCCCCAAGAATGTTGTCTCAGTAAGACCCAACCCGAAGATTCTGGGCTACACGCCGGCTGACGCATCGCAGGTTACCCGGATTGCCGGAACCGGCACAGGGGCAGTCGGTGTCAAAGTGGTGGATTCAAAACTGGTTCCTGAAAACCATCTTTTCAAAATCACGTTCAACGCGAATTCGGATGAGGTTCATGCAAACTCCTACAATCTCATCGACAGCACAACGGGGCAGGTGCTCTTTGAGACAGGGGATGATTTTGATGGCAAGGGCACAGGGGTTTCTGGCGCCGGTGTTCAGCCAATCATCTGGACACTCCCGACAGTTGTTGTCGACACACTGCAGAGCGGTTTTGCGCCGGGGAGCGCAACTGATGCATTATTGGATGTGAGTTATTCCCCCAGCCCAACCTCCTTGCCGATTACGAAAAGACGTCTGGGATTCCCCTATGACATGATCATCACATTTTCCAATACGGTAATCGACACCGCAGAAGGGACATTTCCTGGCCCGCTTTTCAGCCGCCCGGTGAAATTTCGGATCGAGGCCATGACACCTGAAGGGCTGTTGCATTTCCGATGCAAATTCAGTGACCAGAATGGTGACTCAACCCTCAGTCGGCTCCCGGGCTCAATTTTCGAGCAAATTCAGGTGTTCACAGGACCCGACAGTCTTCAGACCGCAGCCAAGATAACATGGGTAATCAAGCTGAAGAACGATGACAGTGTTACTGTTAATCCCACCTTGGGTGATGTCTACAACGTCAGGCTCCTCTATCCCTTTACTGTCGGTGACGAATTCTTGTTCACGACGAAGGGAGAGTGGATTGAAAACGCGAAGGCACAACAGGAGTTCAAACAAGCGCCGTATGTCGTTCCCAACCCGTACGTCGGCGCAGCGAGTTTTGAACCCGGTCTTTTCGCGACGCAAGGTCGTGGCGACCGCGCCATGGAATTCCGCGGCCTGCCGCAGAATTGCGCAATCAGAATCTACACTGTTCGAGGCGAATTGGTGCGAACGCTGGTGCATGATGGTTCCACCGACGGCTACGTTCGCTGGGACTTGCGGACGAAGGACAACCTTGACGTTGCGCCTGGTCTGTACGTGTTTCACGTCGATGCCGGCAGCTACGGCAGCCACATCGGCAAGTTCGCCATCATAAAGTGAACGAGGTGGCCATGAAAAAGAAAATTCTCCTTAGCCTGATAATGGTGGTGGGTGCGGGCGCCGTCTTCGGGCAGTCAAAAACGGGGACAAGTGTCGGGCAATTCCTGCTGATTGAGCCGAGTGCCCGCATAGCCGGCATGGGCAATGCCGGTGCGACGATCTACAACGAGATTCAGGCCGCCTACTACAATCCCGCTGCGATCGGGCACTTTCAGGGTAGTGGTGTTCAGTTCACACACAGCCCCTGGATCGCCGATATTACATACGACTTTGCGGGCGTTGCGGTAGGTTTGGGCGAGGTGGGGAACCTGTACGCGAGCGTGACCTCCCTGAACTCAGGCGAGATCGACGTGCGGACGGTCGAACAACCGCTGGGAACAGGAGAGCGCTACACTGTTTCCGATATTGCGGTCGGACTCGGCTATGGACGGCAGATCTCGGATCGGTTTTCGGTCGGTGTGCAAGTAACATATCTCACGGAAACGATCTGGCACAGTTCGATGAGCGCGTTCAGCTTGAATGTGGGCACGCTGTACCGCATTTCCGAGGATGGCCTTCACATCGGTGCGAGCATCTCCAATTTCGGCACACGGGCAAAGTTCGACGGACGCGACCTGCGCATTCAATACGATCAGAACCCGAACGTCTATGGCGACAACGGAAGCCTTCCCGGAGAACTTTTCACGGAGAGTTACACATTGCCCATATTATTTCGCGTAGGCATTGGGATACCGCTCAAAGTTGGAGAGGACAACAGGATCCAACTGGTTGTGGATGCATTTCATCCGAGCGACAATACGGAGAGTATGAGTCTCGGTGCTGAGTGGATGTTCCAGAACGCGGTGGCAGTACGTGCTGGCTACCAGAACCTCTTCCAACAGGATTCTGAGACCGGCCTCACGCTCGGCGCGGGCCTGCAACATCAAATGGATGACTATCGACTCAACTTCGATTATGGTTGGGCTGACCACGGGCGACTCGAGCAGACACACCGGCTGACGTTGGGAGTGACGTTCTGAGGAGACAAATGGAGGAGCATTGAATGTGTTCCGTTTTGCACGACTCCTGCTTCGCCGTGCAAGAGGCAGCCAATCTAACTGCCCCATGGGGGTGCCTTCTTTCGGACAACGCATGCCACAACATTCATCCAGTTCATTCTTCCCCCCGGGCCCTCACAGGATCACAGAAACAAACGTCTACAACACGATGGCGTTGGGTGAAGGTGCGGGGACGCTGGAGATTTCAGGACATTTATTACAGTGATTAATTATCGGACAAAGTACGGTCGCTTTTCGGATGATGGGAAAGAGTTCATTATTACCACACCCCGGACACCGCGGCCCTGGATTAATGTCATCAGCAATGGAGACTATGGACTGACCGTCTCTCAGGCCGGAAGCGGATACAGCTGGCGCACACATGCGCAGTTGAATCGCCTCACACGTTGGGAACAGGACCTGATCAAAGACGAATGGGGAAAGTACATCTATCTGCGGGACGAAAAGGGGAATATCTGGTCGGCAGGTTGGAAACCGGTGTGCAGCGAACCCGATTCCTATCGTTGCAGACATGGTGTGGGATATACGATCATCGAAGCGGCGAATTTCGGCATAGAGACCGAACTGTTGATATTTGTACCTAACGATGATCCTGTCGAAATCTGGCAACTCACTGTCCGAAATCGCTCCCGAAGAGTCCGTACGCTAAACCTATTTTCCTTCTTTGAATGGGGCCTCGGTCAGTCCCCCGACTCGCACAGGGAATTTCACAAGTTGTTCATCGAAACTGCCTATGACGCGAATGCCTACACCCTCTTCGCGACAAAACGGCTGTGGGAAGTGCCGACCGAACGGGGCCACTGGAACACGAACTGGCCGTACGTTGCGTTCCATTCATCAAGCCTCAAACCTGTCTCCTACGATGCCGACAAGGAGTCGTTTATTGGAATGTATGGAAACCAGTCCATGCCGGCCGGCGTCAAGAGCAAGAAACTCGGGAAGCGGACAGGAAATTGGCTGGATGCCATTGCCAGTCTGCACCACCAAGTAGTCCTGCAACCCAACGAGGAAACGTCGATCTGTTACACACTTGGCTGCGCCGACTCGAAGACACGGGCGTTCGACATGATTGCGCGCTATCGGTCGACCGATGAGGTGGAGGCCGCACTCGACGAAGTGCACACACGATGGAATACGATGTTGGACACCGTTACCGTGTCGACCCCCGACGACGCGATGAACATCATGGAAAATGTATGGTTGAAGTACCAGGCTATATCCGGACGCATGTGGGGCCGCACGGCATATTATCAAACGGGGGGCGCATTCGGATTCCGCGATCAGTTGCAGGACAGTCAGCTCTGGCTGCCCATCGATCCGGATCGGACAAAGGCACAACTGCTGCTGCATGCCCGCCATCAATTTAAGGATGGTTCGGTATTTCATTGGTGGCACCCGTTGTCGGAAGTCGGATTGCGTAACCAAATCTCCGATAACCTGTTGTGGATGCCGTTCGTCCTGTACGCGTATTTGCAGGAAACGAATGACCTCTCGATCCTTGATCTTCACGAACCGTTTGCTGACGATCCGGTGACGATGTCTATCTATGTCCACTGCTGCCGTGCGATCGACAGGGCTCTTGAACAGTTCAGCGATCGCGGGTTGCCATTGATTGGCGGAGGTGATTGGAACGATGGCTTGAGTGCGGTTGGACTGGATATGAAAGGGGAGTCCATCTGGCTCGGTCATTTCACTCACCGTATCCTGCTTGATTTCTCCGAGATTGCTGATCGGCATGGAGATACAGAACGGTCCGTGCAGTACAAAGAACGAGCACACAACCTTTGTAATAAACTCAACACCCTCGCTTGGGACGGAGAGTATTACTACGGTGCCACCAAGGACTCCGGCAAAAAGATTGGAAGTAAGGAAAACACGGAGGGAAAGGTCTGGCTCAATGCGCAAACGTGGGCGATCATCGCGGGCGTCTCCGATAGCGAGCGCGGAGAGCAAATAATGGATGTTGTAGAAGAGAAGCTTGAATGTGAGATTGGTCCACTCCTGCTCTCTCCCGCCTACAAAACAATTGACAAATACGTTGGATACTTGACACGGTACAGTCCTGGCATGCGCGAGAACGGTGGGGTATATACCCATGCCGCAACATGGGCGGTGATGGCAGAGGCCATGCTTGGCCGCGGCGAAAGCGCATATCGCATGTACTCAGAGCTCTGCCCGATTAACCGTGGCAAGCAGCCTGATACCTATGTTGCAGAGCCATACGTGACTGCTGGAAATATCGAAGGGCCGGATTCTACGTTTTTTGGCCGGGGTGGCTGGACGTGGTATTCAGGATCTGCCGCCTGGTTGTTCAAAGTGGGATTGGAGTGGGTTTTAGGGATCCGGGCAACCATGGAAGGTCTGCTCATCGACCCCTGCATTCCGTCGTCCTGGAAAGGGTATTGTGTGAAACGAACATTCCGGGGGGTGGTCTATAATATTGAAGTGAAGAACCCCGATCATGTGCAGTGCGGCGTGGAGGAACTGTGGGTCGATGGTCGGCGGCATTGTATGACGAAAGGGCCTCGCAACAAGACGCTTCCCCTGTATGATGCAGGGACAGCTCATGAAGTCATTGTGGTGCTTGGGCAGTGAACGGGCGCTTCCAGCGCCATCAAGTAGTACTCATCCTCTTCCAATGTGAACGCCATGAAATCCAAACCCTTTATTGCTCTTGTTCTTCTTGCCACATCCCGCCTCTCCGCGCAGATCTCCACCGAGGCGCTGCTCGATACGATTCAACACACGGCATTCAATTTTTTCTGGCAGGAGGCCAATCCTGCGAACGGTCTCATCAAGGACCGCGGGCCGGGGAACGCGCCATCCAGCATTGCTTCTGTGGGCTTTGGACTGAGCGCCATTTGTATCGGCGTCGACCATGGCTGGGTGTCGCGGGAGGCAGCGCGCAACCGCGTCGTGACGACCATGAATACGTTCTGGACCGGACCACAAGGTGGGGGTGCGAGCGGTTACATCGGCAACTTCGGATTGTTCTATCATTTCCTCGAAATGAACACCGCCGTGCGGACATGGGATAGCGAGCTTTCCACCATCGATACCGGTTTGTTGCTTGCCGGTATCATCGATGCGCGCCAGTATTTCGACGGTGCTGATTCTCTCGAGACACGAATCCGCGCACTCGCGGATTCCATCTACCGCCGCATGAACTGGAATCTCATGCGCAACTTCAACCCAGGGATCCTCATGGGGTGGATGCCCGGCACTGGGTTTTTGGGGTATGGACAGTGGGTCGGCTACAACGAGGCATCCATTATGTACATCCTTGCGCTTGGTTCGCCGACGTATCCGGTGGACTACGATGCATGGCTGACCTGGACGCAGGGATATGACTGGGGAAACTACTATGGGTATTCGTACGTCACATTTGCTCCCCTCTTCGGTCATCAGTACTCGCATTGTTGGATAGACTACCGGAACATCAACGACGTCTACATGCGCAATCGTGGCATTACGTATTTTGAAAACTCGCGACGTGCGACACTTGCCCAACGCGCCTATAGCATTGATAACCCACTCAACCATGCGGGGTACAGCGATTCGCTCTGGGGAATCACAGCCAGCGATACACCGACCGGTTATCGTGCACGTGGAGCGCCCCCCGCGGAAAACGACGACGGGACGATTACTCCTACGGCACCGATCAGCTCCATCCCATTTGCGCCGGACGAGTGCATCAAGGTTGCCCGCACGATGTGGGAATATTATCGACCACAGATCTGGTTGGAGCCATACGGTTTCCTGGATGCGTTCAATCTGAATGTCAACTGGTGGGATCCGTGGATTATTGGTATCGACCAGGGGCCGATGATCATTATGATCGAAAACTATCGCACTCAAAGGGTCTGGGATCGCTTTATGCAAAACCCGGATGTTCAAAGGGGCCTGCAACTGGCCGGCTTTACGCCGGTCGTCGATGTGAAAGAACACACCATCCCAGCAGAGTTTGCGTTGCATCAGAATTACCCGAACCCGTTCAACCCTTCGACGACCATCCGATATGACATTTCCTCCAATGCGCCCACAACATTGAAGGTGTACGACGTGCTGGGGAATGAGGTGGCCACGCTGGTGAATGAGACAATGTCCGTGGGGAGCCATACAGTCACCTTTGACTTCCGCTCACTCGCAAGTGGGATGTACTTCTACACCCTTACCGCCGGTCCCTTCTCCCACACACGAAAGATGATGTTGGTAAAATGAAGGAGCGAAGCACCCCACCCGACAGGTATGCGGTATCGCTCATCAATCCCTCCGCACGAATTGAGTACACGCTCCCTGTCCATACGCGGGTGACGCTCGT
>Ga0209640_10002444_pt1 | contig 16171 bp, 12 predicted proteins | sample RifCSP10_1_FD_184018 | JGI IMG/M metagenome (GOLD analysis project Ga0209640, IMG submission 184018) | Soil microbial communities from Rifle, Colorado - Rifle CSP2_sed 10_1 (SPAdes) (version 2) | ecosystem: Environmental > Terrestrial > Deep subsurface > Rock core/Sediment | place: Rifle...
CCGGCACAGAGCAACGACGCAATAAAAGCCCTTCGGCGGTCAAGCAGTTTCAGACCGATGAGGAAAACCATAACACAAGTAAACCCGTGAAGAACAGCCTGTACCAACTGAACGGAAACGGGGTAGCAACTTTCGCATATGGCAAGAACGAGAGCAATAAGCGCTGGATATCCCGGTCCCCTCATAACGGTTGGCTGTTGATCGGGATAGTAGGAGAATGCGCCCAGAGCGTAGATACTTCTGCCAAGACGATCATACCCATCGGTTCCGACTTCGCTGCCAAGAGGATCCGACACTTGTGGAAAAATGAACTGAGAGAATGTCATGGACAATGCGACGGCAATGCAGAAGAGAAGCGAGACCGCTATATTTCGAGATGGGGAAAGGTCCATTGTGGTTTGTAATGAGATTCAACAGGTACGTGAACGGTCGCGAGATTCCCGCAGACAATCAATGGAAGAAACGAAGAGGCCCGCCCAAGAATGAGCGGGCCTTCAGGAAGTGATTCCTTCTGATACGTCTTCTAGTCCATGATCTTTCTGAGGAACGCTGGTTTTTCGGGGTCTCCCTTGTCGATTTTCTCGCGACCGCCGTGCTCATCACCTCGATACGGAATAGCGATGTCCACGCCCCGCCGCGAGAACGCCGGTTCGTCAAGCTTCTGCAGCTCTTGGGCGCCGGTGGGGATGCGATCGATGAGACGAACGCTCTTCGTTGGTCGTCCTGTGGCGAAGCCCGAGCCCCCCCGCTTGTTGAAGCCAGTAGCAATCACGGTGACCATGATCTCTTCGTCCATATCCTGATCCACTACAGCACCGAGGATGACATTCGCATCCTCCCCGGCCGCTTCATGGATGATCTCGGTGGCCTCGTCAATCTCCACAAGCGACATTGATGTACCGCCTGTGATGTTCACGAGCACTCCCTGCGCGCCAGAGATGGAAATGTCCTCCAGCAACGGACTGGAGATTGCAAGGTGCGCGGCCTCAACTGCACGGTTCTCTCCCTTCGCAACACCCGAGCCCATTACCGCATCGCCCATCTCCTTCATCACTGTCCGAACGTCGGCAAAATCGACGTTGATGAGTCCCGGCACGGTAATCAACTCCGAGATCCCACGTGTTGCTCCGTACAGAACCTGGTTTGCAATGTCAAAAGCTTCCTGGAGCGGCGTGTTTCGTTCAACAATGGAGAGGAGTTTCTGATTCGGGATGATGATCAGCGTATCAACCTGCTTTTTCAACTCTTCAAGCCCCATTTCCGCCTGCGCCATCCGTTTCTTCCCTTCGCAATTGAACGGCCTCGTCACGATTCCCACGACAAGGGCACCTACACTCTTTGCGATATTTGCCACAAGCGGGCCACCGCCGGTGCCAGTGCCACCTCCCATCCCGGCCGTCACAAACACCATGTCGCTTCCCGACATGGCACGTGCAATCTCATCGCGATCTTCTTCGACGGCGCGATGTCCGACCGACGGGTCCGCTCCTGCACCGAGGCCGCGGGTCAGGTTCTTGCCGATCTGGATCTTGTTTGGCGCTTCATTCCGTTCCAGCGCCTGCAAGTCTGTATTAACGGCAAAGAAATCCACGCCGTGCAACCCTTTCCGGATCATGCTGGTGATCGCATTGCCGCCGCCGCCGCCGACGCCGACCACACGAATCTTTGCTCCACGATCGAGGCCGTAATCGAGTTCGATCATTGGTTGTGTCTCCTTCTGTTTGGTGGGATGGAATAATGATACACTTGTTGTGCTTTCACTTCTGTGTTACAATTGGTCGAACCATTCTTTCATTTTCCTTGCCATGCCACTCACGGATTTTCCCCGTGTGCCGGTTGGTTGAGCAACGCCGCTCCGATCCTGATGCTTGAACCCGTGATACACCAGGCCGACCGCTGTGGAATAGGCGGGATGCTCAACCTCGCGTACGAGTCCGCCGGAGAACCCGGTGGGTATGCCGATCTTCACCGGCATCCCCAGGACTTCCTGTGCCAATTCGGACGTTCCCCGGATAAGGGCACCCCCTCCGGTCAGAACGACACCACCGGAAAGGTGCTTGGAGTAGCCAGAGCGCTTGATCTCAAGAGCTGCAATCTCGAAGATCTCTTCCATCCGTGGCTGGATGATCTGTGCCAGGAGGCGCTTGTCGATCTCAATCGGTGCACGCCCGCCAACACCGGGGAGAATGATGGGTTCACTGCTCGGGACTGCCGGAACGTAGGCATAGCCGTGATCTTTCTTCAACTTCTCTGCCTGCTCGTTGAGTATGCCGAGACCCTTGCGAATATCGTCCGTCACTTTCCGCCCCGCAATTCCGATGACCGCTGTGTGACGGATTGTTCGCTCTTCAAACACCGCAAGGTCGGTTGTTCCCCCGCCAACATCCAGCAATGCGATCCCTACTTCTTTTTCCTCATCATCAAGAACGGCATAGCTCGAGGCAAGTGGCTCTAACACCATATCGCTCACTTCCAGACCCGCTCGTTGGACGCACTTGTAGATATTCTGTGCTGCGCTGACCAATCCGGTAATGATGTGGACATTGGCCTCCATCCTCACGCCAGACATGCCGAGCGGATCATATACGCCATCCTGCCCATCAATGATAAACTCCTGGGGAATGACGTGGATAATTTTCCGATCGGACGGGAGTGCGACACGCTTGGTATCCTCGATCAGCCGGTCAATGTCGGCCTGCGTCACCTCGTGGTCCGGTCCGCTGATGCCGATGACGCCGCGGCTCTGGAAGCTCTGGATGTGGTCACCGGCAATTCCAACGATGACCGACTTGATCACCACGCCCGATTGTGATTGCGCTTCGGCGACGGCATTTGTGATCGACTTGATGGTCTTGTCGATGTGCGTCACCACGCCACGCATCATTCCTTCCGCCGGGCTTCGGCCGACGCCGAGGATGTTCATCCGCCCATTCTCATCCGCCCCGGCAACGACTGCGCAAACTTTGGTGGTCCCGATGTCGAGACCAACAATGATATTATCCATTTTCATTCCTTCGTGAAGGTAGAACAATCGTGGAGGGGCGTTTCAGCCTCCGGCGGCATCATCGAATGACTGCCGCAGGAAGGATGAGCGCGCTCCCTTTGCGTTTCACATCCACCCGGGGTGCATTCCGGGTTGCTCTTGTTTCTTCCTTATCGTGGTTCCAACGGACCACTACCTGGTCTGCGAACCGGAGATCGATATACTCCAGCTCGTGCGCGCCATGTGTCGCGACGAACTGCTTCCAGAACGCGTCGAACTTGACCAACTTCATACCTGTGTCACCTCGGCCGAAAATCACCGGCACACCAGCCTCCGCCGTATAAGCAATGATATCCTTACCTTCCTCCACGCGAACCTCGGAGATCCGTCGATACAATTCGTCGTCCAGGACCAGCGCAATCGCAAGTATCGCTATCCCTTCTTTTGCGGACTCACTGCTGATCTGTTCACCAGGCCGAAATTCTGCCGATGAGAGTGTTCCGGTTACCACCGGCAGGTCGAAGATGTGCTCTGAGACCGCCGGGGGAAGAACGTAACCTTCAGCATCGAGATACAGAATCCGGTCCATGACCGCGGAGGCGATCGGGACGCGCTCTTCCACCGTGATCGAAACCCGGCCCGGAGCCTCGCGGTTTACCGATGCAGACCGCAAAAACTGATTCTTCATAATCCGCTCTTGCGCGGCAAACAAATCCACCCCAAACAGTTTCTCACCCTTTGCAACCCCGGCCAACGAGACGATTTCTTTCGCACTGACAATACCGTTTCCTTTCACCTGCACATCAAGCACCCGAAGGTCTTCCTTCCAAAGATTCGCCCACACCGCGGCGCCTCCAACTCCCACAAAGAGAAAGAACATGAGCATGAAGCTCGTGCGCGAGCGTTTGGGTTGGGACTCTGCAGCCGCTATCGACATGGCATCATGCAAGATTTCAGAACGCAACCTGGTACCACTCTTCTACTTTCCTTTTTTCGCCTTCAATTGCTTTATGAACTCTTCCCCGAACTTCCAGATATCTCCTGCCCCCATTGTAATAATGATGTCGGCCGGTTGCTGAATCTTGAGGAGAAACCCGGGAACATCCTTCTTGTCCGCCACGTAGTGCACCTGCTTGTGCCCGAACGACTTTGCGGCATTTGCAATCAATTCTCCGGAGACCCCCTGGATCGGTTCTTCCCGCGCCGGATAGACATCTGTGACTACAAGAACGTCAGCGTTGAAGAAGGCACGACCGAAATCCTCGTAGAAGTCCCTCGTGCGCGAATAGAGGTGTGGTTGAAACACGCCTACCACACGTCGCCGCCAGCCGGACTTTGCTCCGGCCAGGGTTGCTTTGATCTCCGTAGGATGATGCGCATAATCGTCTACGACCATGACTCCGTCCACTTCGGCCTTCACCTCCCATCGGCGGAATACGCCGGTGAATTTCTCAATGCCGGTCTTGATCTTGTTAAACGGCACTTTCAATTCAAGGGCAACTGCAACGGCTGCAAGCGCGTTCTGTATGTTGTGTCTTCCGGGTATTTGCAGTTCAATGGCACCAAGTTCTTTTCCCTCCCTTACGACCACGAAGCGGGAAGTGTTCTGCTTGTGGATGATATCGACTGCCTGGAGATCTGCCTGACCGTTTAAGCCGTACGTGATGATCTTCTTTTTGATCTTCGGCATGATGTCCTGCAGAGCGGGCTCGTCAAGACACAGAACGACAAACCCGTAGAATGGGACTTTGGCCGCGAATTGAATGAATGCCCCTTTGATGTCGTCAATATCGCGGTACGTATCAAGATGATCGGTTTCCAGTGTCGTCAACACTGCGATCGTCGGTGTAATCGAGAGAAACGACCGGTCGAATTCATCAGCCTCCACCACGATGAAATCGCCTTTGCCGAGGCGCGCATTTGATCCAGCAAGGCCGCGCAGGCGACCCCCGACAATTACGGTTGGATCAATATTCCCCTCCATCAGTACAAGGCTCACCATGGAAGTTGTCGTGGTCTTCCCGTGCGTCCCCGCAATCCCGATACCGTACTTCAAGCGCATCACTTCAGCCAGCATCTCTGCCCGGCGTATGACAGGAATCTTCCGGCGGTGGGCTTCCACGACTTCCGGATTGTCGGGCGTTACTGCCGATGAGTACACCAACACGTCCACGTCCGCTTCGAGGTTCTTCGCATCGTGGCCGATGTAGACACGCGAGCCAAGCGAGACGAGGCGCTCTGTGTTGTCGCTTGCCGCCTTGTCCGATCCCGTGATAACGAACTTCTGGTCAATCAAGATCTCAGCAATGCCGCTCATCCCGATGCCGCCGATGCCAACGAAATGAAGTTTCCTAATCGATGAAAACACGTGGTTCCTTGTGAATTCTCGCTCTCGCTCGGACGAGACTTACGTATCGGTCACTCGTGGTCGCCGCCACCGCCTGTGTTTCCGTTTTGGCAGATGTACTGCGATTCTATTGACTTCCAGGACCAGTTCTTTCTCCCGTTCGTATCTCCCTACACGTATCCTAAATAGTCGCCGCCGCCCTTTCAGCTTGAAGATGATAGCCTGAAAGCGTCCGCTTGTTTGCACACCGACTTCCCGTCCGATATGAACCCACTCGATCTTGTCCGCCGTGATTTTTCGCTCATGCCACCGATGCCTAAAGATGATGTTGTCCCCGGCGATGACGATCCGCCGGTTGCGAATGTAGTTCAGCGCAAGAGTCGCGAACGACATTACCACGAAGAAGATGATCACGTACATCACCGGGTCATTGAGCACATATTCGAACTTTGCCTCTACAAAATTCCCGCGGATCCCCCCGTAGAGGATCAGGGTAACCAGATACATCAACGCCGACTGATAGTAGAAGTCCAGTTTGTATTTGAATACCTTTTCCGGTTCTGTCATCTCAATTCTTGATGAGCCGAAGAATTGCCTGCGCGATGATCCGGGCCGCGTCCCCCTGGACCAGCGAGCGTGCACGGTCCACCATACCTGAACGACGTTCAGCGCTGCGCATCAGGGTGTTCACGGTGTCCCCCAACTGTGTCTGCAGGTCGTAATCAGCGATCAACACTGCAGCCCCGGTTTCCACCATGGCTCTTGCATTTTCGGTCTGATGGTCGGCAGCAGCATAGGGATAAGGGACGAGAATCGCCGGCACGCCTGCGCGAGCGAGTTCAGCCACCGTTGTCGCCCCAGCGCGGCAAACGGCAAGGTCGCACGCCGCATATGCGTATGCCATCTGTTCGATGAATTTGAACACCTTCACCATTCTCGACGGGGATGTGGAGGTCGCTGCGCTGGCCCGCTCATAATCGCTTTCGCCGGTTTGCCAGAGAACCTGCATTGTGTCAGCCAGCTCCGGCAGTATTCTCATCATCGCATTATTGATGGATGTTGCACCAAGACTCCCGCCGAAGACCAGTAGTGTTTTTCGCTCCGGATCCAGACCGAACCGGCGAATACCTTCTTCTCTTGTTATAGTCCCAACGGTGCTCCGCGTCGGATTGCCGCTCACATGGAGGTTATCCTGACGCGGGAAGTACTTCTTTGAGCTCTCAAACGTCAGGTGCACTTCAGTGGCTCGGCGCGCGAGAAGTCGCGTGGTCACACCCGGATAACTGTTCTGTTCCTGGATCACCGTCGGGATTCCCAGAACCGATGCCGCGTAAAGTGGTGGTCCGCAGACGTACCCGCCTGTTCCCACAACTACATCCGGCCTGAGCTTCCGCATGAGAGTGAACGACTGCACCAGCCCCACCAGCACTTTGAACGGAAAAAGGAGGTTCCCCACGGTCAACCTCCGGCGGAACCCGCTGACGATGATCGGCGCGAAATGGTAACCATGGGCTGGAATCACTCTCGCCTCGATCCTCTCCTTTGTCCCGATGAATGTGATCTCAGCATCTTGCCTCTCACGCTTGATCTCGTCAGCAATGGCAATGGCAGGAAACAAATGTCCACCCGTGCCACCTCCTGCAAAGACGATCCTGAACGACCTATCGTCGACCATGTGTTTCAGTACACTTTCCCAACGGCCGCCGTCTGCCTTGGCTCCAGCGGTCGAACGCCTTCCGGTGTCTGAATCAGCCGTGGATGTATATCCGTTTGCGACGAGATGTTGAGCAGCACACCGATTGCGATCGATGAGAAGAGCATCGAGGAGCCGCCATAACTGACAAACGGCATCGGGAGCCCGGTTGTGGGTAGGATCCCGAGCGTGACACCCGCGTTGATTAGTGCATACAAGCAAATGGAAGTCGTAATACCAACCGCAAGGTAACGTCCAAAATCATCTCGTGCGTATTTGGCGATCTTCATCCCCCGGAGCATGATCGTCAGGAACAAGAGCATGATAAAGAGCGTCCCAATCAATCCATACTCCTCACCAACGATCGAGAACACGAAATCCCCGTATGATTCCGGAAGGAAGAAATCGCGTTGTCGGCTTTGACCGGGTCCCAGTCCGAAAACTCCTCCGTTCCCAAAACCTATGATCCCCTGCCAGAGTTGATAATTGCCCTTGTTCCCGGTGTCGCCGGTCCCGGCAATGAAATTCAAAATCCGCCGCATGCGATACTCTGCGCTGAGCATATAGACAATCAACAGCGGCAGCAAAGCAGCAAAGGTCAGCCCTATATGGGAAAGCTTCGCCCGCCCGATGAACAGCATCACCAGGCTGATCGCAAAGATCATTGCACCGTTGCTGAAGTTCGGCTGCAGCAGCACGAGAAGAGTCACGCTCCCGATCCAGATCATCATTGGGATGAACCCGGTCTTGAAGTCCTTGATTCGCTCCTTCTTTTCGGAGATCAGGACACAGAGATGAAAAATGAGTGCGTACTTTGCAAACTCAGAAGGTTGCAGACCGAAACCTCCAAATCGGAGCCAACGCGTCGCGCCCTTGACTTCCCCGCCCAGAACAAGAGTAATAAGCAGAAGAAGGATCGTCCCGAGCAGAATCGGCTTGGTGATCTTCTTGTAGACTCTATAATCAACGCTCATGAAAATAAAAATCGCTGCGAACCCCGCGACAACCTTGATGGCGTGGCTCCCAAGCAGTTTGCCGCTCTCACCAAATTTTTCCAGCGCCCAGGTGGAACTTGCACTGTACACGACCCCGAGACTCAACACCATGAGTACCAGAACAGCAACTAATGTTGCTAGATCAATATGGTTTCGTTGCGTCTTCACAATGCTCTTACCAATTCCTTGAACACGCGCCCTCGATGCTCGTAGTTCTCGAACCAATCAAATGACGCACACGCCGGGGAGAGGAGGACGACATCTCCGACTGCGGCCAGTGATGCCGCAGCCTGCACCGCCGCCTTCATGTCACTCGCGGTCGTAACCTGTGTGATCGTGCTGAAAGCGTCCACCACTTTGCCGACAGATTCACCGATGGCAACGATTGCTTTCACGTGTTTGCGAACAAGGTCGACCAACCGAGAATAGTCGTTTCCTTTGTCCCGCCCTCCAAGCAACAGCACAATGGGCGATTCGAAGCTCTGTAGTGCATACCAGACCGAGTCCACGTTGGTGGCTTTTGAGTCATTAACATAGCTTACACCCTGAACGCTCTGCACGAACTCCAATCGGTGTTCGACACCTTTGAAGTTCCTGAGGGTGGCACGAATCGACGCAGTCGATACCCCCATGACCTGCGAAACAAGGACCGCAGCGAGCGCATTGGATAGATTGTGCTCTCCCGGAATGCTAATGTCCTTCACCGGGATAACATCAGACTCACGTCCCCGTACACGTGCTTTCACCATGCCCTGATCTACAAATGCACCGACCTCCAGTTGTTTTCTTGTACTGAACGGCAGCAAAGTTACGTCCGCGTTGATTCGTTGGTGGACATGCACGGCTTCCACTTCATCGTCTGCGTTGTACACCAGAGTATCTCCGCGTCTCTGATTCTCAAACACGCGGCGCTTGGCCGCGATATATTTCTCGTAGTTATTCTCGTACCTGTCAAGATGGTCCGGGGTCACGTTCAGCCAGACAGCTACTTTTGGCCTGAACGTCTCAATATGGTCGAGCTGAAAGCTGCTCACTTCAAGAATCGCCGTGCTCTGTTTCGTGACTTGATCTACCACTTGCGAGAAAGCCAGTCCAATGTTACCTGCCACCATTGCCGGTTTCTTCGCATCTTCAAAAATCCTGCCCACCAGTGTTGTCGTTGTCGTCTTTCCGTTTGTCCCGGTGATTGCCACAATTGGTCCTGGACAAAACCAGCTCGCCGCTTCGATCTCGCTCACGACGCTGCGCCCCGCACCTTTTGCCTGTACGACAATCCGCGAGTCCGATGGGACTCCGGGACTCAGCACAACGACATCCGCATCCAGTACCTTTGAAGTGTTACCACCAAACTCATATGCGACATGTAGTTTCTCCAGCTCTGCAATCACTGGTTGCATCTTCGTGGCTGCCGCCTGATCGCTCACGAAGACTTCCGCTCCTCGCGCCTTCAACAGTCTGGCCACCGCAATCCCGCTCCGTGCCGCACCGATCACGCTGAACCGCTTCCCCTGAATCACTCGCTGTTGCAAGGCGTCTATCTCACCTTGAATGTTGCGAGGCTCACGATCATCGTCAGAATTGCAATGATGTAAAAACGCGCCACGATCTTGGGTTCCGGCCAGCCCAGCATTTCAAAATGATGATGCAGGGGAGCCATCTTGAAGATCCTTCGCCCCTCACCGTATCGTTTCTTTGTGTACTTGAAATACGCGCGCTGGATGATCACCGACAGTGTTTCCGCAAGGAACACTCCGCCCAGTGTCGGAAGAAGCAGCTCCTTCTTAATGAGCACACAGATTGCCCCGATTGCACCACCAAGCGCCAACGATCCGGTGTCGCCCATGAAGACCTGCGCCGGATATGCGTTGAACCAGAGAAACCCGAGCGCGGCACCAACGAGGGCAGCACAGTATACGGCAAGCTCACCATTCCCCCGCAAGAACGGGATCGTCAGATAGTTACTCAAAAGAGCGTTCCCGGAGATGTAGCTGATCACTGCAAGGGTCAACGCAACGATACCGACAATCCCAATAGCGAGACCGTCAAGTCCATCCGTGAGATTGACGGCATTGGATGTTGCCGTAATGATGAATACCACAAGGGGGATGTAGAGAACCCCGAAGTCAAACTCCCTGTTCTTAAAGAAGGGCACCGTTGTGGATGAATTGATCTTCCAGAGATCAGGATCGATCCAATGTGGGAAGAAATAAATCACCCCGCCCACCACCAACCCAACGAACACCTGCCCGACAATCTTGTATCGTCCAATCAACCCTTTCGGTTTTTTCTTGACCACTTTCAGGTAATCATCCAGAAACCCAACTGCACCGAGCACCGCGGTGACAAACACGATCATCATGATATATACATTGCCGATGTTCCCCCAGAGAACCGTCGGGATCAGCACCGATGCAAGCACTATGAGGCCACCCATCGTTGGGGTCCCGGCTTTGGTCAGGTGGGTCTTCGGGGCATCCAACTTGGCAGACTCTCCGATTTGCTTTTCCTTCAGCTTCCGGATGATTTTCGGGCCCAACCAGAATGCAATAACAAGCGCCGTCACCGCCGCCGCCGCCGCACGGAATGTGATGAACCGAATCAGGCCGAAGCCGGGAGGATCATACGTCCGTTCAAGAAATTCTAGGAAGTAGTACAGCATTACTCTCCATAAGGGATTACCCGAACGGAACGACTGCCGATTGCAGACGCTCCTCGAGAAAGAAAACGACATCTTCCATCTTCATTCCCCGGGATCCCTTGATTAACACTGCGTCTCCGGGTGCGATCAGCTCTGCCAGGTACTCCGCCAGCATGTTTTTCTGGTCGTAGTGGAACGCATTGGGAATGCCGGCCGCCTCATAAATCTGACGGCTTAAATCGCCAAAAGTCAACAGATAGTTGATGCCGAGCTTCTTCACATGCTCGCCCACCCTGCGATGTTCTTCCGGCGCCGCATCACCCAGTTCACGCATGTCCGCCAGGACGGCGATGCGATTTCCTGAAACCCGGGCATTCGCGAGTGTCTGCAGGGCAGCGACCATCGAGTCCGGATTTGCATTGTACGTATCGTTGAAGATGACAACCCCGCCAAAGTTAAGCACCTCCATCCGTTTGCTTGTGGGGTGAACGGCTTCCAGCGTTTTGGCGATCCTTTTTGCGGGAACCTGGAATGTCAGCCCAACTGCAGCAGCCGCCAGTGCGTTCAGCGCGTTGTGCTCTCCCGGAATGTTCAACTGGACGGCGACGGGTTTCTTCTGACGTCCACCGGAAAACTGAAACCGGACGCAGCCCTCATCATTCATCCCGATTCTCTTCCCACGGACATCAACGCGACGAGCTGTGAACCCGTACGTGATGCGCTTCTTCATCCCCTTGGAGAGCCCAACAACCCGCTCATCGTCGGCATTGACGAAAGCAATTGCTTTCTTTCTGGTTCTAAGGCGTTCAAAGAGACCGCCTTCCTCGGTTGCAACACCATCAAGCGTCTTGAAGAATTCCAGATGCTCTCTCCCGATGTTGGTAATCAATCCATGGGTCGGCTCGATCATCTGACAAAGATAGTTTATCTCACCGGGATGATTTGTCCCGATCTCCACCACAGCAACGTCGTGTTTCTTGCGGAGGCGGAACAGGGTCTGTGGAACCCCGATATGGTTGTTGAGATTCCCTTCGGTACCCAACGTCATGTAGGTCGAGTTCAAAACCTGTGTTACCATTTCTTTCGTAGTGGTCTTTCCGTTACTTCCGCCGATAGCAACCACGGGAAGATCAAACCTGAGGCGATACACATGCGCAAGCTCGCCAAGCGTCCGTGTCGTATCCTCCACAACGAGTAATGTCCGGTCCGGTGTAACCGCGACGTTGGCCGAGGCGTTGACAATTGCAGCCACGGCACCTCGAGAGAACACATCATTGATGAATGTGTGCGCGTCGAAGTGTTCTCCCTTCAGAGCAATGAAGAGATCCCCGGCCGTAACCGTCCGTGAATCCGTGGACACTCCGACAATCTTAGTTTTCTTCAGCCGGTCCTTCCCGTGAAACTCGATATGCTTCAGCGTCGAAAGGTCTTTTGCGTTGAGCTTCACGGATGGTTTCGGATATACTGTTCCACTTCCTCCCGATCATCAAAATGATGTTTCGCTTCCCCGATTACCTGGTAGTCTTCGTGTCCTTTCCCGGCGATCAGGACAACATCCCCCTCCTGCGCCAACTCCAGTGCCATCACAATTGCCTTACGACGGTCGACCTCCATCATTACCGTTTTCCCCTTCACCACACCAATGTTGATTTCATCAATGATGGTTTGCGGGTCTTCCTTTCGGGGGTTGTCAGAAGTAATGATGGTAACGTCGCTAAGGGATGACGCGATCGCTCCCATCGTTGGCCGCTTCCCCTTGTCCCTGTTGCCGCCGCAGCCAAAGACCGTAAGAATGCAATTGCCTCTGCGTTCTGGAAGGATGTCGTGAATCGTCCGAAGGCAGTTCTCCAGCGCATCGGGTGTGTGTGCGTAGTCCACAACGGCTGTCCAACCACGGGGGGAGACAATCTGCTCGAAGCGTCCGCGGACGGAGCGAATCTTCGCGATCCCCACCCGAATGGATTCCGTGGGAATCCCCAGCGCAACACCGGCGGCATAAGCGGCGGAGATGTTGGCCACGTTGAACCTGCCTGTCAACGATGATTGAATCTGTTGCCGACCGCCTTTGTATGCCACCATAAGCGTTGTACCGTGGGCGTTCATCCGAACATCCTCGGCCCGAATATCAGCCACAGAACTTAAGCCATAGCTGAGACGTCCGGCCTGCGTCTTTTCAATCATCTTCATCCCAAATCTGTCGTCGGCGTTTGTCACCGCTGTAGCGCTGCTGTTTAGTTCGTTGAAGAGAATCTGCTTCGCCTTGAAATACTCCTCCATGGTGCCATGGAAGTCCAGGTGATCCTGCGTGAGGTTCGTAAACGCTGCCGTTGAAAAATCCAATCCATGCACACGGCGCATCTGCAGCGAGTGCGAGGAAACCTCCATCACCACAGCAGAGCAGCCATTGTCGACCATTGAGGCGAGCAATTGGTTCAACTCCAGCGATTCCGGTGTTGTGTGTGTTGCTGGGATCGTCTCATCTCCAATTTTGTACTCGATCGTGCCTATCAGACCCACCTTGTCGCCACGCGCTTCAAGAATCGACTTGATCAGATAAGTCGTGGTCGTCTTTCCATTCGTCCCCGTCACGCCGACCAGTGTCAGTCGGCGCGAAGGGTGCCCGTAGAAGTTAGCCGATATCTGCGCAAGCGCTTTGCGTGAATCGTGAACCACGATCTTGACCACTCCCGCATGCATGAACAGAGAGTCCGGTATGGCGGAATCGTCCTCCACCACGACGGCCCTTGCGCCCTTGCCGATGGCCGCGTTGATGAATTTGTGACCATCTGTGGCGGTACCGCGAATAGCTACAAACACTTCATCACGCGCCACCTTCCGCGAGTCGTATTGAATCCCGCGAATCTCCACCTCATGCGTCACCACCATTTTTCCATACATCGTCTGGAAGAGTTTGGTCACGGCAACACCCTCCAGCACCTTTGATAGCGTCATATCTCCCAGACTCTTTTCTCTCCGATACCCTAGCAGGCGGCGGCTTTGCCTGCAACGTACGCTGCATATACACCGTCAAGGAATCTCCAGAGCGCTTCGGTTGTCTCTGTTGACGCGCGCTGCACGGCTTCTGCGAGTTCCGGCGGTGTATTCTTCTCGATCATTTCTCGCTCAGATCGAGAGTGATACACATCTGCTTCCTGGTGGACAGTAAAGAACTTGATCGCGTCAGTATTGGTAATGCCGTAGAATTTCTTCAGTCCTTCGATCTTGGTGCGCGATACTTCAGGGATTTGTGCTTCGTATGCATAGAGCGCCGCCAAACCTTCTTGAAACGAACCCTGACGGCACGTGTTCATCATTGTTCCCACAAGAGCTGTCGTTGTTGGCAATGGTATGGTTCTGTCTAGTTCCGCCTCACTTGCACCCATGGCTGTGGCAAACTTCATCCAGAGCGCAGGATGATTCTCATTCCCCTGTTCCTCGTCTATGAGATTCCTTAACAACTCCTGTCGGGCAGCAAGCTCAGGAGTATTGGAATGAACTGCGCTCACCATGCGGGGAAAGTCCTTCACGAAATGGTAGTACTGACACGCGTAGTCCTTGAGCATCTCCTGCGTGAGCGAGCCATTATTCCATGCTTTGTAGAATGGGTGATGGAGCATGTTTCGTTCTTCGAGCACACGGTCAATAACGGAGAAAAGCGACATAGGGAAACCCCTTCACATTGTGATCAGATAGTGGTTACCAACACATGGCTATCGCCCCGGATCACGAGACCCGTGCCCGGAAAGCTCGGGATTGTCAAATAACAGATAAGGACAGGCGACACTCTTTAGTAGAACGTGAACACACCTAGATTCTTTGGCTCACACCGAGCAACTATGCGCGATCCGATTTTGACTACCTCTCCCGCAGGAGGACTTTGCGACTTGACGATGCCGGAGCCGTGGAGAGTCACATCCAGTTGCTGCGTTGTGAGACGGTTGATGGCGCGGCGAACGGTTAATCCACGAATATCAGGCACGCGGGTGTACCCATGAGAAACGGCCCTGCCAACCTCCTCGGTGGAGAGTTTCACCAATCCGCCTCGTTGGATTTTTGTCCCGGGGCTGGGGGATTGCCTCAGAACGATCTTTCCATCCCCCCGTGTTTCCACGCGGAATCCTCTTGCATCGAGCATCGTCGTTGCCACGTCGGCGCTTAAGCTTCCTACATCGGGCACGGCTAATAACTGTCTTCCCGCAATAACCACGGGGCTGGTCTGCATAAAGCGCTCTGATGTCGACGCGACTTTCTCCGCAATTCCTTTGAAGATTGGCGCGCTAGCGAGCCCACCCGTATAGCCCCCCTCCCGCGGATTGTCCAGCATAGCCAGACATACGACTTTAGGACCGTCGGTGGGCAAGAACCCTGCAAATGATGCCGTGTAGTTGCCTGGTTCATACTTGCCGTCGATAACCTTGCGCGATGTGCCGGTTTTGCCAGCGACCCGGATGTGATCGAGGCGTGCCGACACTCCCGTCCCGTGATCAACTACACCTTCGAGAAAAGAGGTTAGAGTCTGTGCCGTTTCTTTCGAGATAACCCGTCGAATGGTCTGCCGACGCGTTTCAGCAACCACTTCACTATGTTCATCCAGTTCCTGCTTCAATATAAACGGCTTCATCAGCATACCGCCAGCAGCCACCACAGAATATGCCGCCGCGATCTGGAGAGGAGTGACAGCAACTTCGTAGCCATATGCCATACTATTCAACGTCGCACCGGACCACTGACTCGGCCTCTTCAACTCCCCATCCACTTCGCCGCCGAGTTCAATGCCGGTTGCCGTACCAAACCCAAAGTCCCGTGCCGTGGTGTAAAGCAGTTCTGCGCCGAGAATGTCGGACACTTTTGCCATTACGATGTTGCTCGAGTGCTCCATCGCTTCGCGCAATGTAATCATACCGTACTGGTGAGTATCGGTAATGGTCCGTTTCTTTCCCCCTGCAAACGTGACAACATACTCTCCGTTCTCCGCGAAGAATCTCTGATCGGAAGTAATAAGCCCATGCTCCAATGCTGCCGAGACGGTTACTATTTTGAATACAGACCCCGGCTCAAACACATCAGTCAGTGTTCTGTTCTTTAACAGCAACGGATCCGTTTTGCTCACGTTGTTTGGGTCAATGCCTGGGTAGTTCGCCATCGCAAGCACCTCACCGGAGGATGGCTCTATCATTACCACCAACCCACTTTCGGCTTTGTTCCGTTCGGTACCCTTCCGAAGCTCATCCTCTGCAATCGCCTGATAGTCGAGGTCAATTGTGAGGACAATGTTGTGCCCGTTGGCGGGCTCAACGCGCGGGTAATCAACAGAGGGACGCTTTCGACCTAGCCCGTCACGCTGCATGATCACGTACCCATCGGTGCCTTTCAGCAGCCGGTTGAATTGAAGTTCAATGCCGCTCAACCCGTTGTTGTCCACATCGGTGAATCCGATCATCTGTCCACCGACGTGATCGTGGTGATAGATCCGTTTCGGCTCGTCCAACCGAATCACACCTTCGAACTCGCTGGC
>Ga0209640_10002445_pt1 | contig 16170 bp, 13 predicted proteins | sample RifCSP10_1_FD_184018 | JGI IMG/M metagenome (GOLD analysis project Ga0209640, IMG submission 184018) | Soil microbial communities from Rifle, Colorado - Rifle CSP2_sed 10_1 (SPAdes) (version 2) | ecosystem: Environmental > Terrestrial > Deep subsurface > Rock core/Sediment | place: Rifle...
TCAAGACTTCACGCACTCCTCGCCTGCTACCGGGCGCGCCGATGCTGCGCCTCAACCCGACGTGATCGTGATTGGCGGGGGAGGAGCGGGCCTCGCTGCTGCCATCGAGGCGGCATCCGTCGGACGCCGCGTGCTGTTGCTCGAAAAAGCCGCCCAGCTGGGCGGCACGACGGCGTTGTCCATCGGCTCGATCTCGGCGACTGCGTCGCCGCATCAGATCGCGCGTGGCATCAAGGATGCGCCCGCCGATCACTTCGAGGACATGGCGAAATTTGCCGCGCATCTCAAGGCGACGGACAACGACGACTTGCGCCGCGTGCTGACCGGCGAAGTCCCCACGACGTTGCGGTGGTTGATGGGCCTGGGCGTCGAATTCTTCGGCCCGATGTCCGAGCCTCCCCATCGCCGGCCCCGCATGCATAACGTCGTGCCCAATTCGAGGGCGTACATTGCCCATTGTGCGCGGCGTGCGCGGCGCCTCGGCGTCGACATACGCGTCAACGTGCGCGCCACGGGATTCATCGTCGAAGGCGGCCGCGTGTGCGGGGTTCGGGCGACGCTCGCGAGCGGCGAGGCGGTCGAGTTTCGCGCGAGCGGAGCGGTCGTGCTGGCGAGTGGCGACTACAGTGCCAGCCCGGTTCTCAAACGCGATTTCATTTCTCCGGTCGCTGCCACGATTCAGCCGGTTAACGTGAACAGCACCGGCGATGGGCACCGCATGGCGATCGACATTGGTGCCCGGGTGCTCAACAGTCACCTTGCGCACATCGGCTTGCGTTTCATCCCCCCGCCCCGCAGCAGCCTCGCGCAGATGCTTCCCGCGTCCCGCCTGCTGGCGCGTCTCATACGCATGGCGATGCAGCGCCTGCCGATGGCGCTGCTGCGCCCGTTCCTCATGAGGTTTCTCGTCACGGTGATGGAGCCCGCGCCCAATCTTTTCGCAGCCGGCGCGATTCTGATCGGGAGCAACGGGGAACTCGTCGCGGACTGGAACGACGACCGCATGGCGACGCTTGCTACGAGGGACGATCACCAGGGCTACATCCTTTTCGATGCGGCGATCGCGGCAGCCTTCGAGTCCTGGCCAAATTATATCTCGACAGCGCCGGGGATCGCTTACGCTTACGTGTCGGATTACCGCCGCAACCGCACCGACCTGTTTCACAGCGCGCCGACGCTGGAAGCGGTCGCAGCGCAACTCGGTATTGCGGGGAAAACGATCGGGGCTGCGGTGGAGGCAGTCAATGCGCGACGCGAAGGCGCTGGCGATGGTGTCCCAAAACCATTGTCGCAGGGACCGTTCTATCTGCTCGGGCCGGCGCAGCTCTTCATCACGTTCACCGACGGTGGCCTCGCCGTCGATATCTCCCACCGCGTCCTTGGCGCGGGCGGCACGCCTATCCCCGGACTCTACGCAGCGGGGTCCGCCGGCCAGGGCGGCCTGCTGCTCGAGGGACACGGCCACCACCTGGGATGGGCCTTCACGTCGGGCCGTCGCGCCGGGCGTAACGCGGCATTTGAAAGCGTGTCGCCGCCGGCAATGGAGGGCGTAGGTCGGGGTACGCGCAGCGTTCCCCGACATCCGCCAGGCGTCAGGTAGCCGCCGCTGCGGCAACCTGACCTACCGTCTCAACGCCAGCGAGGATTCAACCGCCAAAGCTTTCGGAGCATTGAGTTTGGCGTCCGAAGGTTTGAGCGGGCTCATCGAGTTCGGTGCGCGGCTTGGTCTTCAGAGGGCGTAGGTCGGGGTACGCGCAGCGTTCCCCGACATCCGCCAGGTAGCCGCCGCTGCGGCAACCTGATCTACCGTCTCAACGCCAGCGAGGTTTCAACCGCCAAAGCTTTCGGAGCATTGAGTTTGGCGCCCGAAGGTTTGACCGGCTCATCGAGCTCGGTGCGCGGCTTGGTCTTCAGTTCCGGCAGGTCTTCCTCTTCTTTTTGCGACGGCGGATTGCCGTCGTAGATCAGATTGCGGCGCCGCTGCAGGTAGGCATCGCGTTGAAATTCGTAGGGATCGAGCGCCGCTTCGTCGAGAATTTTGGTCGAGTCGAGCAAGCTGGCGCGGAGATTGACGAAGTACAAACCCCACAGCGAATTACGCGTCGCCACGTGGTCGCGCCAGATCCAGCGAATCGGATCGACTTTATAGTCGCCAAACGCGCCAATCGCGTCGCGGACGGAACTGGGACCTAAAAACGGTATCTGCAGGTAAGGGCCATCGCCGATACCCCAGCGACCGAGCGTCTGACCGAAGTCTTCCTTGTGTCTTTCAAGCCCGATTTCAGTCGCGACATCAATCAATCCGGCCACGCCTACCGTCGTGTTCACCGCCAGGCGGCCAACGTCGGAAACCGCATCGGCGATTTTCCCCTGCAGCAGATTGTTGAGCGCGGTGAGAATATCGTAGAGGTTGTTGAAGAAGTTGGTAACTCCGGTGCGCACGACATCCGGCAGGACTTCCCGGTAGACGGTCGCGACGGGTTTCATGATTGCCTTGTCGAGGCCATCGTTGAAATGATAGACCGCACGATTGAGCGGTTCGAGCGGATCCCGCGGATTATTGGTGCTGGCGCAACCGGCGAACAGGGTGACGGACAGCAAGCCCAGCAAAAGGGCGGTCCGGAACCGGGTTACAAGCAATGTCATGTCGAGTTCCAATTGTTCTTAGCGGGCTGATTTTTAGCCATTATAACAACCAATTCCCGCAAAAAGCCAAGACTCGTTTCCGGTTTGTGACGATTGTCACAGGCCGGCATGAAAAACCTGCGCCTTTCCCGCTCTGGTCTGACGCTGGACACCCACACCGGGTATAACGGCACCCCCGAGCCGTTCCTTTACCCGGTCATCGCGCGAGACCGTGCCGGAGGGGCGGCGCGTTGAGCATCTGCTGCATTTCAAGTCGGTACTGGCCGCTCGCATTCGCTTTCATGCGGATTTCTTCGAGCGTGGCCCGGGTCGCCGGCAGCAGCGGGCCGCCGAGGCTGACCGCGTGCTCGGCAGCGGCGATTGCTTCATCGAGCCTGCCGCCGTCAGCGAGCACCTGTGCCAAGTTGTTGAACGCCGCGGCTGTGTCGGGGTGATCCTGCGCCGCCTGTCTGAAGGCGGATTCCGCAGTGGCGTAGTCTTTCAGTGCATAAGCCGTATTGCCGCGCCCCATCTGGCCGGCGAGGCTGCCTGGCCAGCGTCTGAGCAGTGTGTTGTAGGCCGTATGCGCGGTCCTGATTTGCCCGCTTTTCTCCAGCGCCACTGCGGCATTGGCGTAACGCGGTTCGGTCGCAGTGACCGGCAGCCGGTCGGGCGGCACGGCCACCATCGCCCAACGGCCGTCGTCTTTCCACACGTATTCGAATACTGTAAACGGCATCGTTTGGCGTTGCCTGGTGCCGGAGCGCCGGATCATCTGGCCCTGCTCGAGGTCATATCCGACCACCACGGCGTAGTGCCAGAGCGGACGTATGCGAAACCCGTAGTTCTCGAGCACGATCACCGGCGTTCCCGCGGCGACTTCGCGCAGCACGTCGGTAAGCTGCGGCTCGAGTTCATAGGCGATCAACCCGCGCCGCCGCGTTGCCGCAAGCATTTCTACCTGCAGGCTGCCCTGGCGCGCCGGGATATAGACTTGATTCACCAGCGCATCGGGCGTCACGCTGACACCCGCGGCATTGAGCGCCATCGCGAGTGCCGCGGGCCCGCATTGATACTCCTCCTGCGCGAAGAACGGAACTTCGGTCAGCTCGGCCCGAACCCGCAGATCGGACGGCCGATGTTCCTTCAGCGCGTAGGTTTGCGGCAGAATGACGGCGCAGCCGCTCAGCGCGACTGCCAGAAAAAGAAAGCCCGCCAGGAAGCGGGCTTTTTCGAAACACATCGCAGCGTGTTTAATTATTTATTTATAATACATCATCCAGACGATCAAACCGACCACCAGGACGCCGACAATCCACCACGTGGTGCTGTCGGCGGCGCCGGCGGGCAGCGAGTCGATCTTGCCTGCGATGCGGTTGATTTCCTGCTGCGTCATCGCGTTCACACGCTCCTGCGCGGTTGCCGCGTTGAGCCCGAGTGCTTCGAACTTCTTGATGACATCGCCGCGGCTCATGAAATCGTTCACTTTGTCGCGGTTTGCCAGATCTTGAGCGCTTGCAATGGCCTGATCGGTGCCGATCACGCCTGCCTGCGCCGAGAACGGCAGCAGCATCATGCTTACGATTAACATCTGGCTGATTAGTCTATAGAACAGTTTCATCAAAACCCCCTACGCGTGTGGTTAACGACGTGTTGCGTCCTGAATAGCGCCGGAGACATCATTTCACCGAAGCGTGGATACCATAGTCCACCAGAATCCCAGCGTCAAGTGCGATATTCACGGGCGGGGCCGGCTTTGCGGGGGGCTCGACGGTGCTATAATTTAACGTTGAATTCAGCGCTCCCGGGCGAACCACCCATCGTAAGGACTTCACATCATGCTGACCAAAGTCAAGCCCGCCTTTCAGCTCAAAGACCTGAGCCTGCTTCGCCAGCAGTGCTATATCGACGGCAAATGGGCCGATGCCGACGACCAGAAGACCCTTGTTGTTCACAACCCCGCCGACGGGCAGCAGATCGGCACGGTACCGAACATGGGCGTCGCCGAGACCAAACGCGCAATCGAAGCGGCCAACGCCGCCTGGCCGGCGTGGCGTGCCAGGACCGCGAAGGAGCGTTCGAATATCCTGCGCAAATGGTTCGACCTGATGATGGCAAATCAGGAGGACCTTGCGGTGATCATGACGATCGAGCAGGGCAAACCGCTCACCGAGTCACGCGGCGAGATTGCCTATGGCGCGTCGTTCATCGAGTGGTTCGCCGAGGAAGGCAAGCGTATCTACGGCGACACCATCCCGCAGCACCAGAGCGACAAGCGCATCGTCGTCCTCAAGCAGCCGATCGGGGTGTGCGCGGCAGTGACACCCTGGAATTTCCCCAATGCGATGATCACGCGCAAGGCGGGCCCGGCACTGGCTGCCGGCTGCACCATGATAATCAAGCCCGCGAGCTATACGCCGTATTCGGCCCTCGCGCTGTGCGAGCTGGCCGAACGCGCCGGAATCCCCAAAGGCGTGCTCAATGTGGTGACCGGCGCGTCGGGACCGATCGGCAAGGAATTGACTTCCAACCCGATCGTGCGCAAATTCACGTTCACCGGCTCGACCGAGGTCGGCAAGCAGCTGATGGCGCAGTGCGCGAGCACTGTCAAAAAAGTATCGCTCGAGCTCGGCGGCAATGCGCCTTTCATCGTATTCGACGACGCCGATATCGACGCCGCGATTGAAGGCGCGATGGCGTCCAAATTCCGCAACACCGGCCAGACCTGCGTCTGCGCCAACCGGATCCTGGTGCAGGAAGGCGTCTACGACAAGTTCGCGCAGAAGCTCGGAGCAAGAGTCGCCGCGCTGAAAATCGGCAGTGGTCTCGAGGATGGCGTGATGCAGGGGCCGCTGATCGACATGAAGGCGGTGGAAAAAGTCGAGGAGCATATCGCCGATGCGGTCGCGAAGGGCGCGCGGGTCGTGACCGGCGGCAAGCGTCACGCCAAGGGCGGCACATTCTTCGAGCCGACGGTGCTCACCGACGTCAAGACCAACATGAAGGTGACCCATGAGGAAACGTTCGGGCCGGTGGCGCCGCTGTTCCGCTTCAAGACCGAGCAGGAGCTGATCAAGCTTGCCAACGATACCGAATACGGTCTCGCATCGTATTTCTACAGCCGCGACATCGGGCGTATCTGGCGCGTCGCCGAGGCGCTCGAGTACGGCATGGTCGGCATCAACGTCGGCATTATTTCCAACGAGATCGCGCCTTTTGGCGGCGTCAAGGAGTCCGGTATCGGCCGCGAGGGCTCCAAGTACGGGATGGAAGAGTTCCTCGAAGTGAAATACCTCTGCATCGGCGGCATCGACAAGTAATCTGGCCGAAGGAAACCGTGTTCGAAGGCTTCAAGACATTCGATATCCAGACCAGCGATTCCCAGGTCAAGATTCACGGCGTCGCGGGCGGCAACGGCCCGCCGCTGCTGTTGATCCACGGCAATCCGCTCACGCACGTGCACTGGCACCTCGTCGCGCCGCGGCTGGCGCAACATTTCACCGTGGTCGCGACCGACTTGCGCGGCTATGGAGACAGCTCCAAACCGCGCGGGCTGCCTGATCACAGCAACTACACCTTCCGCCGCATGGCGCAGGACCAGGTCGACGTGATGGCGCATCTCGGTTTCGAGCAGTTCGGTGTCGCCGGCCACGACCGCGGCGCGCGCACCGCGTACCGCATGGCGCTCGATCATCCCGGGCGCGTGCTCAAGTTCGCGAGCTTCGACATCATCCCGACGCATTTCGTGCTGACTCACATCAACCGCGAATGGGCGGTCAACTCCTATCACTGGTTTTTCATGGCGCAGCCGTACGACATCCCGGAGAAGTTGTTGGAAGGCAAGGAGCAGTATTACATCGAGAAAAAACTCACCAAAATGGGCATCGGCAAGGGCGGCTTCACGCCGCAGACGCTCGCCGAGTACGCGCGCTGCTGCACGCCGGAGAACCTGCACGGGGTGTGCGAGGATTACCGCGCCGCGGCGACGCTCGATTTCGCGATGGACAAAGCGGACTTCGAGGCGGGACGCAAGATCCAGTGCCCGACGCTCGTGACCTGGGGCGATCAAAGCCACACCGAAAAGATGTTCAACCCGCGCGAGGCGTGGCCGCTGTACGCGGCGAACATCGTCAGGTTCTGCCCGCTGCCGTGCGGCCACTATCCGGCAGAGCAGGCGCCGGACGAAACTTATGATGCGATGTTCAACTTCTTCAAGGGTTCTTTACGCCAATCTCGCAGCGATCAACGAGAAGCCAATCTATGAGCCAAACCCGAAGTCTCGCCGAGTTCGTCGCGCGTATGCGCTATGAAGACCTGCCGCAGGCGGTTATCGAGCAGGCTTGCCGCATCGTTGCCGACACCGTCGGTTGTGCAATCAGTGCCTGGGCCGAGGACCCGGAGAAATCACGCGTCGCGCTCGAAATCGCGAAGCTGTACCGGACTGATACGGGTGCATCCGTGATCGGCGTCGCCAATTTCAAATCGCAGCCGGCGTTTGCGGCACTGGCAAACGGCATGCTCTCCAATGCCGCCGACAATGACGACACACACAAGCGCGCGCTGCTGCACACCGGTTCGGTGGTCGTGCCGCCGGTGCTCGCGCTTGCTGAAACGCACCGATTGTCGGGACGTGACCTGATTGTGTCGCTGGTCGCCGGTTATGAAGTCGCCGTTCGCGTCGGCATGGCGGTGATGCCGACGCACTATCGGTTCTGGCATTCGACTGCTACGAACGGTACGTTCGGGGCGGCGGCCAGCGCAGCCAAGGCACTCGGGCTTGACGCTGACGGCGTACAGCGCACGCTGGGACTCGCCGGCACGCAAGCGGCGGGCCTCAATACGTTCTTCGAATCGGGTGACATGACAAAAAGCATCCATCCCGGCAAAGCTGCGCTTAACGGCATCCTTTCGGCGCAGCTCGCGCAGATCGGCGCGACCAGTCCGCCGACCATTCTTGAGCATCCCAAAGGTTATCTCAATGCCTATTCTACCGATCCGAAGCCGCAGGCGCTCGTAGCCGGTCTCGGCTCGACGTGGGAAATTTTGCAGAATGGATTCAAGTTTTATCCCACGATCCTGGCGAGTCATTCACCGATCCAGGCAACGTTGGCGATCGTGCGGAAGCACGCGATCGATCCCAAGCAGATTGCGCGCATCACGAACGAAACGTACAACACCGTGAAGACGCATTTTTCCAACCGGGATGTCAGCGGTATCATGTCGGCCCGCGTTTCAGTGCCTTATTGCATCGCCATCTCGGCGATTGACCGTGACCTGACACAGGCGCAGTTTTCGCTCGCGCGCATCAACGATTCACTGGTCCGTGAAGTGCTCGCCAAGACGGAGGTCATCGCGGATGCCGAGCTCAATAAACTTTACCCGGACAAGTTTCCCGCACGCGTGACCATCCACTTGAAAAACGGTGCATCGTTCCAGGAGACGGTGCTGTATCCGAAGGGCGACCCGCAGGATCCGTTGACCGCGGACGACCTGGAGGCGAAATTTCGAGGGAATGTCGCAGCGATGCTCAGTCCTGGCCGCGCCGGCGAGCTGCTCGGCGCAATCTACGCGTTGCCCGGTGCGCGTAACGTGGATCATCTGATGTCGTTGCCGCACGGTTGATACTCGAACCCTGTCGAAAGATGCCCAATGTGCGATAGCGACGAAAGCAAAGCCGGAACCGGGTGGCGCGGCTGGATGGCGCTGCCCCCGCGACGCTCCCTCGTGCAGGTGGGAGACTGGATCGATCTGACGTGGCCGTTGTCTCCGACGGTTCCGCGCATCGCGTCATTTCCGCCGCCGCGCCTCGAGCGGATTGCAGCGATTCCGGACCAGCCGCTGAACATCACTCAATTGCAGATGGTCGTTCACACCGGAACTCACGTGGATTCGCCGCGTCATTTCTACAGCGACGGTCCGGCATTCCAGGACATTCCTCTGGAGCGCCTGATGGGGCCGGGCGTGGTGTGGCGCATGGAAAAACCGCTCTACGGCATGATCGAGCCGGGCGATCTGGAGCGCATGCGGCCCGCACTTGAGCCTGGCGACATCCTCGCGCTCGATACGGGAGCCGCCGATCGCGCAGGCACACCCGATTTCGGCCGCCATGCGGCATTCTCGGTCGCCGCAGCGGAATGGCTGGTAGCGCAACAAATCAAGCTCGTTGCGGTCGACATGCCGACGCCCGATATCGCGATCGACAAGCGTCCTGCCGGGTTCATTTGGCCGGTGCACCGCGCGTTGCTGCGCGACGGCGTACTCATCGCGGAGATGGTGACCAATCTCGGATCGCTGACCGGACGACGCGCCGAGTTCATGTTTTGTCCGCTCAACATCGTGGATTGTGACGGAGCGCCCGCGCGCGTGCTGGCCCGTGCAATTACGAACTGATAAGACAAGGAGACCAAGGTGACTCAAGAACTACCTGCGCCCATTGCCAATGCCGATTCCGAGGAGTACTGGGCGGCCGCCCGCGATGATCGCTTGCTGATCCGCAAATGCCGTTCCTGCGGCAAGACACATTTCCTGCCGCGGCATTTATGTCCCGCATGCTGGTCGACAGACCTCGAATGGATCGAGAGCTCCGGCCATGGCACCGTGCACGGTTTTACCATCATAAGACGCGCGTCGCTGCCTGAATTTGCGACGCGCGTTCCGTACGTCGTTGCATTGATAGACCTCAAAGAAGGTCCGCGCATGATGGCGAACATTCTCGGGGAAGACGCGCTCCAGACCAAAATCGGTGACGCCGTCGAGGTGCGCTTCGAAGCGCGCGCGGAGGGCACAAAAATCCCGCAGTTTGTCCGCAAGGTATGATCGAGACATTGCGCAATCGCGTGGCTATTGTCGGAGTCGGCGAGTCCGACATCGGCAAAGTCCCGCACATGACGGGTTTGGGCCTCAATGCGCAGGCAGCGAAGCGTGCTTTGGACGAGACGGGATTGAAGGTTTCCGACATCGATGGTCTGCTTACGGCGTATTCGTTTACCGAGCCGTACTTCATGCTGGGGACAGTGTTGTGCGAATACCTCGGTCTGCAACCGCGCTTCAACGCATCGGTGATCGTCGGGGGCGCTTCGCCAGCTGTCATGCTGAAACATGCGGCCGAGGCGATCGCTACCGGGCAATGCGCGACCGTGCTCGTGTGCGCCGGGGAGAATCGCGCAACGGGGCAGACGCGGGATCAGGCCGTCGCTGCGCTGGCCGCAGTCGGCCACCCCTATTTTGAACGCCCCTACGGCGCTTCGATCCCCGGCTGCTATGCCATGATCGCACGCTCCCACATGGATCAATTCGGCACTACACCCGAGCAGCTTGCCGCCGTTGCAGTCACCACACGTCAGCATGCGGTATTGCATCCCAATGCGCATATGCGCAAGCCTGTTACCTTGGCGGATGTTCAGAGTTCCAAACCGATTGCCGATCCGCTGCGGATGCTGGACTGCTGCATCATCTCCGACGCGGGCGGAGCGTTCATCGTGACTTCTGCCGAGCGGGCGAAGGACCTGCGATCGAAGCCCGCGTACCTGGCGGGGATCGGTGAGTTTCATACGCACGAACACATTTTGTGTGCACCCAGCCTCACGGAGTTCGGCGCCAAACAATCCGGGATGACGGCGTACCGCATGGCTGGATTGGGACCATCCGACATCGACGTTGCCGAGTTATATGACTGCTTCACCATCGTGCCGATCCTCGAGCTGGAAGAACTGGGCTTTTGCCCGCGCGGGGAGGGCGGTCGCTTCTACGAGGAGGGACACGCCTCGATCGGAGGAAAACTGCCGGTCAACACCCACGGCGGAATGCTCTCGCACGCCCACGCCGGAGCGGCGGGCGGCCTGTTCGGGATCGTCGAGGCCGTGCGACAACTGCGCGGAGGGCTGGGCCCGCGCCAGGTGCAAGGCGCCGAGGTCGCGTTGGTGCACAATGAGGGCGGTATCCTGTCCTCGCATTGCACCGCGATCCTGACGAGCCAGTTGCGGTAGTCGGGTATCGGCGATTAAGCGCTAGCCGGCTCGGTTTCCGGATAACCGAGACGGACCAGCGCGTCAACCGCGACCACGCCGCGGCCGTCTGCTTTGACGATTACGGGATTGAGATCCGCTTCCAGCACGCGTCCTCGAGTGAAGGCAAGCAGCGATACTGCATGAATCGCGGAAGCGAGAGCGGCACAGTCGCCTGACGGGAGCCCGCGATAGCCGCGTATGATTGCAAGCCCGTCCACTTCCTCGATCATGCTACGAGCCTCTGCAAGACTTACCGGGGCGAGCCGCAGCACGAAGTCGTGATAGATCTCAGCCAACCGGCCGCCGACGCCGAGCATTATCACCGGCCCGATCTGCAGATCGTGCTTGTAGCCGATGATTGCTTCCGCGAGGCCTGTTTCCATGGTCTGGACCAGCAAGCCGTTGAGCCGCGCCATAGGATGGTTTTTTTCGATGTCTTTCCACATGCGATTCGCAGCCGATTTGAGCGCATTCTGATCGGGGATGTTGAGCATTACGCCGCCGGCCTCCGTTTTGTGCGGCAGGTCGGGGGACAGAATCTTTGCTGCAACCGGAAAGCAGACCTTGACGGTGTCATCGGGTGACGCAATGACCTGGGTCGCGGCCTGAGGCACTCCGAGCATCTCGAAGAGATCGCGGGAATCCAGCTCGTTGAGCGTGCCTGCGGGATATCTGGACAATAACGTCTCGAGTTTGTCCATGGTCGCGGTATCTGCGTCACCAGCCGCATGCAATGATGCCGGCGGTATCCAGCACGAGAAAGCGCGCATTGCATCCGCGCAGGCTTCGGGCGTACGAAATCCCGCGATACCGGCTTTGCACAACAATTCAAGCGAAGTATCGGCCTGTGGCGACAGAAATACCGCAAGCGGTTTCTCATGTGACGCAGCAACGATCGGCTCCACGGCCTGCTGCGGATGAAATTTGGCTGAACCGCCCACGACCGAAAGCACGATATCGCAATGATCGGACTCAATGAGCGCATTGAGTACCGCGCTCGCCACTTCTTTTTTTGTGCCGGCCATCGTCAGATCGATGATCGGTGTCTTATGAATCGTGATGTTCTGGTGGCGCAACCTTTCGATGATATCGTCGGTCGGCGGGACGACCTGCACGCCCATGACACCCAGTTCGTCGACCACCGTCGCGGCACCGCCGCCGGTAGTCGTCATGACTGCGACGCGCTGGCGCCGGCTCGGCTTCCGGTCAGCCACCAGCGGCGCGATTTCAAGCAACGCTTCCAACGTGTAAACTCTCATCATGCCATGGCAACGGAAAAATGCACTGGCCGCCTCGTCGCTGCCGGCCATGGCGCCGCTGTGAGAGGTCGCCAGCTCACGCCCGACACGTGACCGGCCAAGCTTGTAGACGACAATCGGTTTACCGGCTGCATGTGCCCGTCGTGCCGCCTGCGCCAGACGCCGTGAGTCCCGCAGCGTTTCAAGGAACAACAGGATCACCTTGGTGTCGGGATCATCGACCAGCAAGTCGGTGATTTCACCGACAGCAAGGTCGGCCTCGTTACCGACCGATATCAGTTTGGAAAAGCCGATGCCGCGCGCATGCCCGCGTGTCAGGAGGCTTCCGAGCATGGTGCCGCTTTGCGATACCAGGGCCAGCGGGCCGCGCGCGATCTCGTCCATCTCGAGCACGGCGTTGGTGGAAAGAAAAAAGTTCGCGTGCGTATTGATGAGCCCCAGGCAGTTGGGCCCCAGCAGACGGACGCCGCCGGCTCTCGCCAGCTCGAGCACTTGGTGCTGTTTACGCAGTCCTTGCTCGCCGGTTTCGGCAAACCCGTCGCTGAATATCGTCGCAACGGGTATTTTCAGTTCCCCACACTCACGGACTACCTCCGATACCAGGTCGCTGGCGACCATGATGAAGGCATGATCGATCGGGCCTGATGCCGACGCAAGGCTCGGAAACGCCCGTTCGCCAAGCACCTCCCGCCGATTGGGATTGATCGGAAAGATCTTTCCCCGAAACCCGTGCTTTCTCAGGAATCGTTGCGGGCGGGCGGTGTATTTATCCGGATCCCCGGAAGCGCCGACCAGGGCAATGCTCCGCGGGTTGAGCAGGGCGGTCGAAAATTTAGGATCACGCATGTTATGTTTTTCCTGGAAACGAACCCGGTAACTCGCGTGTCTTCATGGCTTTCGGAATCGCGAATAGTCGGCCCGGCGTTTCTCGAGAAACGCGGTGGTCCCTTCCTGCTGTTCCCCTTCCCGGAATTCGGGGGTTATCAGCAGTCGGCGCAAGAAGTCGGTCTGTCCGATCAGGTCCTCGAATTCCTGAACGAAGGATGCCTTGTAGACTTTGAGACAGGTAGGCGAAACGGCCAGCAACTCGTCGCACCATTTCGCCACTTCTTCATCCAACCGTTCCTTGGGCACTACCGCGTTCACGAGGCCCCACTCATACATTGCGGCGGCGCTGTACCGCCGTCCCAGCATCCACATCTCGCGCGCTCGCTTGTGTCCGACGATGCGGGTCAGATAGTTCACGACCGGACCGCTGGCAGGATAGGCGACACGCGGCTCGCTTTGGCCAAACACGGCATGCTCGGCCGCAATGGTAAAGTCACAGAAGTAGGCGAAGTGGTGGCCACCCCCTATCGCGTATCCATTGACCCGCGCAATGACGGGTTTCGGGCATCGCGAGATCATGAGGTACGGCGGCGTAAAAACAGCGGGACCACTGCGACCCATTTTTCCTTGTTTTTGCCATGACACATCCGCGCCCGCGCAGAAAGACTTGTCGCCTGTGCCGGTGAACACGATTACCCCCACGGATCGATCGTTACCCGCGCTGTCGAACGCACGATCGAGCTCGCGCAGCGTGTCCGCTGTCACGCTGTTCATTTTTTCGGGTCGATTGATGGTGATCGTCGCAACCTGGTCTTTGACCTCGTAAATGATGTCTTGGAATTCGTCAGTCATCGTTGCTTCCCGTCGTTGGTTGCCCGGCCACCTCAAGCTACTTTCGCACCCGGCCGAGACGACGTTATTTCGGCCGGCGCCGGTACATGAGCGCTGTTTCCATTTCCTGCGCCACCGTACCATCGTGCTTGACGAACTTGCGCTGGACTTTGATCACTCCGCGGTCCGGCTTGCTGGTCTCCTTTTTCTCGATGACCGTGATTTCCATGTGCAGGGTGTCACCGTGCTTGACGGGAGCAAGCATGCGCCATTTGTCGACGCCAAGAAGCGCGAGCAACGTGCCGTCGTTGATACCGCTTGCATACTGCAAACCGCCCATAATGGCGTAAACCAGCGGTCCGTGAGCAACCGGCTCGCCGAACGGCGTGCTCTTGCAATATTCCCAGTCCGTATGCACTTCGTTGAAGTCCCCGGACAGGCACGCAAAATTCACGATGTCTGTCGAAGTGATCGTGCGGGCCGACGTCCTGATCGTCTGCCCAACCTCGAAATCTTCCCAATAAAGTCCGCGTGTCTTAGGTGTCATTTCTTGATCCTCCAAAAGTCGTCGCTATCAACGTTGTTCAATTCCAACCGCAGCCATCTTGCTAGGTAAGGACTGTAAGGGCATCGACAGCGATCGCTCTCGCGTCGCTGGCGATGATCGGATTGATATCCATCTCCGAGATGGATCTCTTCTGATCGGCGGCGAGCTCGGAGATACGGCAAATCGTGTCCGCGAGCAAACCGATGTTGACAGGTGGCTTACCGCGAAACCCGGTCAGCAACCGATATCCCTTGAGAGATTTTAGCATTGCAATTGCCCCCGCTTGGGTGACGGGTGCGAGCGCGCAGGCAGTATCGCGCAGGAGCTCCACCAGAACGCCGCCCAGACCGCATACGATGAGTGGCCCGAACTGACGGTCGCGGCGTACGCCAACCATGATTTCAATCCCATCGTCAACCATCTCCTGCACGAGCACACCATTCACCAGTGGACTGCCGGGTAAGCGCGCGGTTGTCCTCAGGATTGCCCCGAAGGCATCGCGGACTTCTTCGTCGTTATTGAGGTGAAGACGAACGACACGCGCTTCCGTTTTGTGTGATATGGCCGGCGCTTCGGCCTTTAGAGCAACCGGATAGCCAATCTCGTTGGCGAGCTGTACTGCGCGATCTTCGGTCGTCGCGAGTTGTTCGCGCGTGACCGATACCCCGTACGCCGCAAGCAGTTGTTTCGAGGCGCGCTCCGTTAGCACCTGGCCGGCCTTGCATTGCGACAGCAGCCCTGCCGCCTTGCTCGAGCAGTCGTTGCCGGTGATGCGGGGTTCCCGTGGTGAGAGGAGTCTTTCCCGTTCATCGTAGTAGTTCAGCCACGCTTTCAGCGTTCGCAGACAGCGTCGCATGGAACGGAACATCGCAAGCTCGCGACAACGATCGTACGCCTCGCTCCCGGGACCCTGGTACCATTCGTTCAGCCACACGATACATACCGGCTTGCTTAATGTCCCTGCAAGTTCGCACAGATACTCCGCGCGCTCCACCGTTGCAGGTGCGTAAGCCGTCATCATCGGTACCACCACCGCGGCAAACGACGGGTCATCCGCAAAGGCGCGGATGCAATGCCCATACATCGTTTTGTCATGCAATGACGCCGACGTGATATCGCAGGGATTTGCGCTCGATCCAAAGCCGGGTATTTTTTCCCGAAGGTGGGCGGCGGTCTGAGGCGCCAGCGGCGGTAGCGCGAGGCCGACCTCTTCCGCCTTGTCGGCGGCCATAATGGCAGCGCCACCGGAAGCCGACATGACCCCTACGCCGTGCGCCGAAGGTTTTTTGGCGGTCGAAAAGAAAGCGACCGTTTCCAGGACCGCCTCAAAATCGTCCACGGTAATTGCGCCAGTACTTTCGAATGCGGCCTGGTAAGCGGCCAGTGAACCGGTCAGTGTGCCGGTATGGGAGAGGGCGGTCTGGCGGCTTAGATCGTTGTTCCCCATCTTGTAGACAACGAGCGGTTTTCCGGCAACCAGCGCCCGGCGCGCCGCCTCCAGCAGGCGTTGCCCGTCCTGCACGCCTTCGAAAATGCATGCGATCGCTTGAGTGGTATCGTCTTCGACCAGAAAATTAACCAAATCACAAATATCGACATCGCAGGAGTTTCCCGGGGCAAAGTTATAGCTGAATCCCAGTCCGCGTTGCATGCCCTGTGTGATGATGAAGCCCAGCGCGCCGCTTTGCACCACGAGCCCGATGGGTCCGGTGATCATCGGTAGCTGATTGAGCCCCGGCTGGAACGACATGCCGACGCGATTGACAAAATTCATGATGCCGATGCAGTTCGGCCCCAGGATGCGCATGCCGCTGGAGCGGGCAATTGCGGTGAGGCGATGCTGTTCTTCGGCACCTTCGGGAGCGCCGGTTTCGATGAAGCCGGACGAGTAGACTACCGCGCCACCCACACCGAGAGCGGCACACTGCTCGACTAACGGCGATACCTGCTCGCGCGGAACCGACAACACCACGCAGTCCGGAGTCTCGGGAAGGTGCGCTATATCCGAGTAGCATCTGTGCCCGAGTATCTCCAGGTGTCTGGGATTGACGGGATACACTCTGCCTTCGTACCC
>Ga0209640_10002447_pt1 | contig 16165 bp, 18 predicted proteins | sample RifCSP10_1_FD_184018 | JGI IMG/M metagenome (GOLD analysis project Ga0209640, IMG submission 184018) | Soil microbial communities from Rifle, Colorado - Rifle CSP2_sed 10_1 (SPAdes) (version 2) | ecosystem: Environmental > Terrestrial > Deep subsurface > Rock core/Sediment | place: Rifle...
GGCGCGCGTGTCGTACTGCTGGGGCCTCCCGGCGCCGGCAAGGGAACCCAGGCCAAGCTGCTGCAGGAAAAATTTGCCGCTTGCCAGATTTCGACCGGCGATATTTTGCGCCAGGCGATCGCCGATCAGACGCCGCTCGGCAAAGAGGCGGGGCAATACGTCAGCCGCGGCGCTTTAGTGCCGGACGACGTGATCGTTAAATTAGTCGCCGCGCGGCTCAAAGAACAAGACTGCGCGAAGGGATTCATTCTCGATGGGTTTCCGAGAACCATCCCTCAAGCGGAGAATCTCGATAGGATTCTCAAGCAAATGGGGCTCGGCCTCAACCGCGTCCTGTCGGTACAAGTGCCGCAGTCGGTTATTATCGAAAGACTGGCCGGCCGGCGCACTTGCAAGAACTGCGGTGCGCTGTCGCATGTGGCGTTTAGCCCCACCAAGAAAGCCGGTGTTTGCGACCAATGCGGCGGCGAGATCTACCAGCGAACTGACGATCAGGAAGAGACGGTCGCCCATCGTCTCAGGGTTTACGAGAATCAGACCGCGCCGTTGATCGAGTACTACCGGCAGCGCAATCTGCTGCGGGAGCTCGATGGAGTGGGCACGGTTGAGGAGATCCGTCGCCGGGTCGTCGACGCCTTGGGAGATGTGGCGGCGTGATTTCGCTCAAATCGGCTCGAGAAATCGAGATCATGAAACGGGCGAACTTGATTGTCGCGGAAGTTCTGCAAGAGTTAAAGCGGCGAGTGGCGCCGGGCGTGACGACTCTCGACCTCGACGCGATCGCCGAAGAAATGACGCTGAAAAAAGGCGCTATTCCGGCTTTCAAAGGTTACAACGTTGCCGGCCGGATTTATCCCCGTTGTTTGTGCGCCTCGGTCAACGAGGAAATCGTTCACGGGATTCCGTCAAACCGCGTGCTCCGGGAAGGGGATATTATCGGACTCGATTATGGCGTGATCTACGAAGGTTTTTACGGCGACTCGGCGATCACGGTGGGGGTCGGCAAAGTCAGTGAGGAAGCGCAGCGACTGATGGATGTCACCGAGCAGTCGCTCTACAAAGGCGTTGAGCAACTGCGCGACGGGAAACGGCTGGGCGACCTGGGCTCGGTCGTTCAGAAGATCGCGGAAGATGCGGGTTTCTCGGTGGTGCGGGCGTTTGTCGGGCATGGCATCGGCAAGAAGCTTCATGAAGAGCCGCCGGTGCCGAACTATGGCGAGCCCGACCGCGGGCTTCGGCTCAAGGAAGGCATGGTTCTGGCCATCGAGCCGATGGTCAATGCCGGCAGCCATGAAGTGGAAATAAAGGAAGATGGTTGGACGGCGGTAACGAAAGACGGCAGCTTGGCCGCCCATTTCGAGCATTCGGTGGCGATCACCAAGACCGGGCCGGTCATTCTGAGTCAAATTTAGTTGCGGGGAGAAAGCGCACTTAACCCAGGGCTCCTATGCCAAAAGAAGACGCCATTGAAGTGATGGGAACGGTACTGGAGACGCTGCCCAATGCGATGTTTAGGGTACAACTGGAGAACGGGCATCGCGTGCTCGCGCATATTTCCGGCAAAATGCGGATGCACTACATCAAGATTCTCCCGGGCGATAAAGTGAAAATCGAGCTGTCTCCTTATGATCTGGCGAGGGGACGGATTATTTTCCGCGAGCGCTAGGATTAGGAGCAGACGTGAAAGTTCGAGCATCGGTAAAAAAAATTTGCAGCAAGTGCAAGGTGATTCGCCGCCGCGGCGTGGTGCGAGTATTGTGCGAGAATACCAAACACAAGCAGCGGCAAGGTTAAACGATTGGCGATTTTAGATTGCCGTTGTTGGATCATCGTTCGACCGAGCTCACGACGAAAATCGACAGTCGGGAAGCAATAACAGGAGGGGAGTTATGGCACGTATCGCAGGCGTAGACTTGCCCAAGAGCAAGCGAATGGAAGTCGCGCTGACTTATATTTACGGGATCGGCCACAGCGCATCGCGAGAGATTCTCAATCTCGCCGGCGTCTCCTTGGACCTTAAGACCGACGATTTGAGCGATGACGACGTCGTCAAGATTCGCGAGATCATGGATCAAAGTTACAAGGTCGAAGGCGATCTCCGGCGCGATGTGACCGGCAATATCAAGCGCCACCTCGACATGGGGTCCTATCGCGGCCTGCGCCACCGCAGAAATCTACCGGTACGAGGCCAGCGTACACATACCAACGCGCGCACGCGCAAAGGGCCGCGTAAAACCGTCGCCGGCAAAAAGCCAGCGCCGTCAAAAGGCTAACAGGAGAGGAATATGGCAGAGGCCACCGACGAGAAGCAGAAAGCCGAGGGGCAAGCCGACGCGAAGGCCGGCGAGCGAGCAGCGCGCCGTAAGCGCGGCCGCAAGAACATTGCCGAAGGAGTGGTGCATATCCACTCGACGTTTAATAACACCATCGTCACGATCACCGACTATCAAGGCAATGTGATTTCCTGGTCCAGCGCCGGGGCGATGGGCTTTAAGGGCTCGCGCAAAGGCACGCCGTTTGCGGCTCAGCAGGCGGCTGACAGCGCCGCCAAGAAAGCCATGGACCACGGTTTACGGAGCGTGCAAATCTTCGTGCGCGGTCCCGGAGCGGGCCGAGAATCGGCGCTGCGGGCGCTGCAATCGGCGGGGATCAACATCAGTTTGATCAAAGATGTCACGCCGATTCCGCATAACGGCTGCCGGCCGCCGAAGCGCCGGCGCGTTTGATCACGACGAGGAGGAATAAGATTGGCTAGATACACGGAATCTGTGTGCCGGCTTTGCAGGCGCGAAAATTTGAAGCTCTTTCTCAAGGGCGAGCGCTGTTATACCGACAAGTGCGCGATCGAGCGACGCAACTACCCGCCGGGACAACATGGCCAAGGCAGGCCGAAGTTCTCGGAATACAGCATTCAGCTGCGCGAGAAGCAAAAGGTCAAACGCTTGTACGGCCTGCTGGAGAAGCAGTTTCGCCGCACTTTTGCGCAGGCCAATCGCACCAAGGGAATCACCGGCGAAACGTTGCTGGTTCTGCTCGAGCGCCGTCTGGACAACGTGGCTTATCGGCTCGGGTTCGCGAGCTCGCGCGCAGAAGCCCGTACTTTGGTGCGCCACGGCCATCTTCTGGTCAACGGCCGGAAGGTGAATATTCCTTCTTATACGGTGCGTGCCGGCGACGTGATTTCAGTGAAAGAGCAGAGCCGCCAGATGGGGCGGGTTTTATCGGCGATGGAAGGGTCGCAGCGGCGCGGCGTGCCCGACTGGGCGGAGGTCGATCGCGAAGCGTTCAGCGGCAGGATCAAAATTCTGCCGGCCCGCGGTGATATCACCATGCCGATCAACGAAAAACTGATTGTCGAATTGTATTCGAAGTAAGCTCGATATTGGGAGACGCTATGTCGACAATGTACATGCATTGGACGGAATTGATCAAACCCAAACAATTGGAGGTCGACGAGAAAACTCTGACGCCGACGTACGGGAAGTTTTACGCCGAACCGTTTGAACGAGGTTTCGGCCAAACTATCGGTAATTCGCTGCGCCGCATTTTGCTGTCCTCGCTGATGGGCGCGTCGATCGTCGCCGTGCGCATCAAAGGGATCCTGCACGAATTCTCGACGGTGCCGGGCGTGACCGAAGACGTCGCCGACATCATTCTCAATCTAAAAGAAATCCGGCTCCGCCTTAACGACGGCGAACAACAAACGCTCAAAATCGAGACCAAAGGTCCCGCGACGGTCTACGCCAAGGACATCGTCGCGCCGCCGTCGGTGGAGATCTTAAATCCGGAGCACAAGATCGCCACCCTGTCGCGCGATGCCAAGCTCGAGGTCGAAATGTTAGCCAAGCTCGGGCGCGGCTACGTCCCGGCGGAGAGAAACAAGGAGGAGGGCGCGCCGGTCGACACGATCTTTATCGACGCGGTTTTCTCGCCGGTTCAGAAAGTGAACTTTGCGGTGACCAACGCCCGGGTCGGCCAGCGCACCGACTATGATCGCGTCGTCTTCGAGGTTTACACCGACGGCAGCGTCAAGCCCGACGACGCCATGGCCTACGCCGCCAAGATCCTTCAGGATCAACTAGGGATTTTTGTCAACTTCCAAGACGAGCCGCGCGCGGAGAAGAAAGACGACGGTCCGCCGGTGCCGCTTAACGAAAATCTATTTCGCAGCGTCGATGAGCTCGAGTTCTCGGTGCGCTCGCAGAACTGCCTACAAAACGCCGACATCAAGTACATCGGCGAACTGGTGCAAAAAACCGAACAGGAGATGCTGCGGACCAAGAATTTCGGCCACAAGTCGCTCAACGAGATCAAAGAAATCCTCAAGGAAATGGGTCTCGAATTGGGCATGAAAGTCGATCATTTTCCATCGCGGGAAGAGATCGACGCGCGCCGGCGCGCCGCCGAGAAGGAAACCGTTTAAGTCATGCGCCATCGGAAATCAGGAAGACAACTGAGCCGCAATTCAGCGCACCGCTGGGCGCTGATGCGTAATATGATCACGTCGCTCTTGCGCGAGGAAAAGATCAAGACCACCGACCCCAAAGCGAAAGAGCTGCGGCGGTGGGCCGATCGTGTGATCACTCTGGGCAAGCAGGGAAGCCTGCATGCGCGGCGCCAAGTTTTGAGCATCGTTCAGGACAAAACCGTAGTGCGAAAGCTGTTCGACACCATCGCGCCGCGTTTTAAGGATCGCCCCGGCGGCTATACGCGGATCATTAAGTTGGGGCTTCGGCGCGGCGACGCAGCCCAGATGGCCGTGATCGAGCTGGTGGGCGCAGAGGATAAAAAGCAAGCCGCTGCGGGCGGAGCTCAGAAGCGCCGCCGGGCGCGGCGCAGACAGGCGGCCGCAAAAGAAGAGGCTGCCGCGTAAACGCATTAAAACAGATTTTATGGAATAGCCCGCCCGGGATTTAAACGATCCGGCGGGCTGTTTTCATTTCGCCTCCGCGTGGCATGCTGGCCGAAACGGACGGCCGAGGCCTGGCGGTTTAGCCGCTGCGCTAATCCCGCGCGGCTGGTACGTGGCCCATTCCTCATTCCCGCATGCATTTAGCGGGAACCCAGGCGAACTCTGACTGGACCCCCGATAAACGTTCGGGGGGAGACATTTTTCGGGTCGATGGTAGAGGTTTGTCGGTAGCCAAAGCTTGCTGCGGCGTAGTTCAACCGCTGCTGTTGTGCCGGCGGCCTTCACATCCTTCCGTTAGCAAATCAGCCATGATATCTAACCCCAGTGGATCACGGCAAAGCGGGCGTGTTGCGGCGTTCGCTGAACGATTTTCTCAGCTTCGCGCTTGATGAAGCGGCACTGGCGCGGCTGTCATGGCGCGATTTCGGCAATGGTTTGTCGATGTCGCGGCTGGCGCGCGAGGGCGAGCGCGAACTGGTGCTCTACCGGATCGCCGCCACGGCTTCCGCCGCCGCGTTCCTTAAACATGAGCACCTCGGCGGCGAGTTTTATCTGGTGCTCAAAGGGCGCATCGCCGACGAAACCGGCGAGTACGAGAAGGGCGATATCGTTTTTTTGGATCCGCACTCGGTGCACACGCCGCGGGCGCTGGGCGAAACCCTCGTTCTGGTGCTCTGGCCGGGTGGGGTGCGCCTGGTCGATTGAATTATCGGAGCGGCGAGCTCGGGGCACGGAGGCAAAAAATGAAAACTCTAGGATTCATCGGCACCGGCGGCATGGGCAGCGGCATGGCGGCCAACTTGATCAAAGCCGGCCACAAGCTCGTCGTCAATGATTTACGCCGCGAGCAGTGCAAAGGCTTGGAGAGCCAGGGAGCGGTGTTCAAAGAATCGCCCCAAGCTGTTGCCGAGGCTTGCGAAATCGTCCTATCGATGTTGCCTTATAATGAAGCGGTGCGCGCCGTCGGCCTTGGCTCAGGCGGCCTCCACGAAGCCGCCAAGGGCGCCAAGCTCTGGGTCGATTTCAGCAGCATCGACAAGAAGACGATCGTCGGCGTCAATACCGAGTTGGCCAAGAAGGGCTGGACGATCCTCGACGGCTCGGCCGGCGGTGTTGAGGAGGCGGCCGCGGCCGGAACCTTGTCGCTCTGGCTCTCGGGTCCGGAAGCGGTCTTCGATGAACATCAGGCGATTTTCAAAGCGATGGGCAATAAGGTTCTGTATGTCGGTGAATTGGGCAACGCGAAACTAGTCAAAAACGCCATGGCGATGTTCGCCGCGGTGACGCATCTAACCCTGGCCGAGATCTGCGCTTGGCTAAAAAAAGGCGGCTTGTCGGAAGAGACCTTTCGCACGATCTTAAAGAACTCGCAGCAAAATTCTGTCGCCATCGATCGGATTATGGAAATCGTCGTCAGCCGCAAGTATAAGCCGCGCAAGTCGTGGATGCCCAAGGACGTGGGTTTCGGTCTGGACATGGCGCGCGAGATGGAAGTGCCGATGCCGTTCGTTGCGCTGGCCTATCAAATGTTTTCGATCGCGCAGGCGACCGGAATGGACGACTACGAAGCCACAGGAATCGCCTGTAATGTCTACGACGTGATCACCGGCCGCAAGCGGGGTGTCTGACGGATGGCAGGACTGCCGCCGGAACGGATTTCGCGATTTCTCACCTACCTTTTGCGCCATCGGCCGAAAGAGTACCCGCTGGTGTTCGATCAGCGCGGCTTCGTCGAGTGGCGCGACGTGGTCGCGATCGTGCAAGAGCGCTACTATGAAGTGACCGAAGAGGACATACGCGCCGTCGTCACCGACTCGCAAAAGAAGCGCTTCGAGATCGAGGGGGACAGCGTGCGCGCCACCTACGGCCACTCGTTTCCCGTGGATCTTGGCCGTGAAGCGGCAGAGCCGCCGGACCAGCTCTATTACGGCGCGGCGCGCGATTTGGCGCAGTCGATGCTGCGTAACGGTCTCAAGCCGCGCGACCGCCAATATGTTCATTTAAGCCTGACCGCTGAAGAGGCCGAATCAGTGGCGCGCCGGCATGACCCATCGCCCGCCGTTCTCGTCGTCGACGCCCAGGCCGCCAGTGCGGAAGGAATCCAGTTCTACCGGTCGGGGCCGCTGTTTCTGGTCGAAAACGTGCCGGCGAAGTTCCTGGCGTCGAGATAGTTCAGCGCGGCGCTTCCGTCGCTTCTGCTCCGACAAACCCGTTCAGTTTTCACCGGTTGATTGCACGGACGAACTCATTGCGATAAATTAGCGTCGATAACAGCGATCATTCCCCCAACAGCTTCAATACGGTTGATGATCTATCCCGGGACAAGCACGCCAGCTGACGCGAATGATCAAAGGACGCAATGCGCAGTCATCTTAGGGAGCTATTGACCCGAGCTATCGAGAAGACGGCCAAGGGGGGAGAGCTGAATTCATCAGAGCTCCCCCCTTTGCTTCTCGAGCCGCCGAAGCAGCGGGAGTTCGGCGATCTGGCAACCAACGTGGCAATGATCTGGGCCAAGAGCGCGAAGAAGCCGCCGCGTGCGATTGCCGAAGCGATTCTCAAAAATATCGATGATCCCGACGGCGTGCTCGCGCGGACGGAGATCGCCGGACCGGGCTTTTTAAATTTTACTTTTTCGTCCAAATTTTATTTGCAGCAGCTGCGAGAGCTGGCGACGGGGAAAGGCTCCGCTCTGGATCTCGGTCACGGACGGAAAGTCCAAGTGGAGTTTGCCAGCGTCAATCCGACCGGGCCGCTGCATGTGGGTCATGGACGGGTGGCGGTGATCGGCGACGTGTTGGCGCGCCTGCATGAAGCGACGGGGTTTACCGTCGAGCGGGAATATTATGTGAACGATGCCGGCAATCAGATGGAAAACCTCGGACGGTCGCTCTACGCGCGCTACCGCGAACTATTCGGCGAGCCCATCGCGTTTCCCGAGAACGGTTATCCCGGCGAATATGTCAAAGATCTCGCGCTTGCGGTAAAGCAGCAGTACGGCGATCAATACCTGAACGGTGACCGTGACACGGCGCTCAAGTTCTTCACGGAATACGGCGGCGATGCTCTGCTCGGCACGATTCGCGCCCAGTTGCGAGATTTCGGCATCGCCTTCGATTCTTTCTTCAGTGAGAAAGCGATGCGCGAGCGCGGCGAGGTGGAGCGAGCGATGACTGAGCTGCGCTCCAGAGGGCTGCTCTACACGCAAGACGGAGCCGAGTGGTATTGCTCGACGCGGTTCGGCGATGATAAGGATCGCACCGTCATCAAGAGCGACGGCGAGCTTACCTATTTCGCCAGCGACATCGCCTACCATCGAAGTAAATGCGAGCGCCGGTTTGACAAGCTGATCAACGTCTGGGGCGCCGATCATCACGGTTACGTGGCGCGCTTGAAGGCGGCCATGCAAGGGCTCGGCTACGATCCCAATGTTCTGCAGGTTGTCCTGGTTCAAATGGTGCAGCTGACCCGCGGCGGCGAACCCGTGCGCATGGGTAAGCGCACGGGCGAGTTCGTTTCCTTGGAAGAAGTCCTCGAAGAAGTGGGTCGGGACGCTGCGCGCTTTTTCTTTTTGATGCGTAAATCGGACAGCCATCTCGATTTCGATTTGAATCTGGCCAAGCAGCAGTCGAGCGAGAACCCGGTCTTCTACGTCCAGTACGCTCACGCCAGAGTCTCGAGTATTTTCGAACAGGCGGGCAAGAGCGGCATGGATCTCGGTGAGCGGGCGGCGGTGCCGCTGGAGCGTTTGGAACTGGCCGAGGAAATGGAACTGATCCGCAAAATGATCCAGTTCAATGATGTCCTGGAGGAGAGCGTGCGCGATCTCGAGCCTCATCGGTTGGTTTTTTACCTCCTCGATCTGGCCGGTGAATTTCATCGCTACTACAACCGCCAGCGGGTGATTTCTGAGGACCTCGGTTTGAGCCGCGCGCGCTTGTTGTTGATTGAAAACGTGCAGAAGACGGTGCGGCGGGGTTTGGAGATCCTGGGCGTCGAGGCGCCGATAAGAATGGCCGCGCGGCCGGAAGGGGATACTTGTTAAGTTTGCGTGGAACCTCTAAGTGCAGCCTGCGCAAAAGATCTCCGAGGCGAGGCGCGAGCACAAATGGAGCGTTGGAGTAATGGAATATTGGAGTATTGGGTCTTGAACCATCACTCCATTACTCCACTACTCCAATGTGTACGTTGTGAGGGGATCGAGCGCACCCTCTCCTTAGTCATTACAGACTCTCGAATAAGAGGAACGATCCATGGCGGAAAATCGCAGAGGCAAAGACAATCGCTTCTATTTTAGCCGCGGCCAGATGGTGCTGCTCGGCGTTTCGTTTACCTTCGCCGCGTTGATTATTTTCGTCCTCGGCGTGTTCGTCGGCCAGGGCATAGAAAGCAGAAAGCTTGTAAAAAAAGAGGAGCCGCTGGTGAAAATTCCGGTCAAACCGGGAGCTTCGGAATCGAGCGCGGCGCCGGCGCCGCAAGCAAAGAACGAAATCACCTTCAATGAATCGCTCTCCAAGCGGGGCACCGCGCTGGCCGCGGCGGAAGAGAAACCTCGAGCGGTGAAGCCGCTGGAAAAAGTCGCCAGGGTCGAAACCAAAGAAGCCCCAGGCGCCGCTCGGGCCGAGGCCCCTGCGAGAGCGGGCGCCAATCGGGTCGAGAAAAGCGCCCCGGCGCAAGCCGCCGCAAAAAAGACCGACGCGGCGGCCAATGACGCGAAAGATCCGGGCCAGGCTTGGCGCGCCCAGGTCAACGCTTTCCCCGAGGAGAATTCGGCGAAGCTGATCGTTGATCGGCTGAAAAATAAAGGCTACAACGCGTACGTCACGGCGGTCGAGAATCGCGGCAAAACCTGGTATCGCGTCAATGTCGGCAAGTTCGGTTCGCGCGACGACGCGGAAAAGATGGCGGAAGTGCTGCGCAGCAAGGAAAACTTCCCCAAGGCGTTTGCCGCGAGCAAGTGAGTCGATAACGAGCACATGAATATTCGTGAAGCGATCGAGAAATTGGTGAATCGCGTCGATCTTTCCGAGGCGCAAACCATCGAGGTCATGAACCAAATCATGACCGGCGAGGCGACGCCGCTGCAGGTGGCGGCCTTTCTCACGGCGCTGCGCATGAAAGGCGAGAGCGTCGACGAGATTACCGGCGCGGCGCGGGTGATGCGCGAGAAAGCCCACCGGGTCAAGGTCGGCGCGAAAACCGTTCTCGATACCTGCGGCACCGGCGGCGACCAGAAAGGAACGTTCAATATCTCGACGACGTCCGCGTTCGTGCTCGCGGGCGCCGGCGTCATCGTCGCCAAGCATGGCAATCGTTCCGTGTCGAGTCAATCCGGCAGCGCCGATGTGTTGGGCGCGTTGGGCGTCAAAGTCGACGCGCCGAAGGAGCGCGTCGAGCAATGCATCGCCACAATCGGCATCGGCTTTCTGTTCGCGCCGCTGCTCCACGAGGCGATGAAGTATGCGGTTCAACCGCGCCGCGATATCGGCATTCGCACGATTTTCAATATTCTCGGACCTCTGACCAACCCGGCCATGGCGACCCACCAGCTGATCGGTATCTATAGCGGCGAGCTCGTGGCCGTGATCGCTCACGTGCTCAAAAATCTCGGCAGCGCGCGGGCGATGGTTGTGCACGGGTTGGAGGGTCTGGACGAAATCTCGCTTTGCGGCTCGACCCGAGTCGCCGAGCTGCGCGATGGTGAGGTCAAAGAATACGCCGTCGAGCCCGAGCAATTCGGCCTCAAACGCTGCGCGCTCGAGAAACTGCACGGCGGCAATGCCGAGCAGAGCGCTGGGATCGTGCGCGGCGTGCTCGACGGCCGGCAAGGCCCCGCCCGGGACGTGGTGTTGCTCAATAGCGGCGCCGCGCTCTACGTCAGCGGCAGCGCGGCGACGATCCAGGATGGCATCCGCCTCGCAGCTGAATCCATCGATTCAGGCAAGGCGCGGCAGAAACTCGCAGATCTGGTCGTCATGACCAATGCCGCCTGACCGGGCATGGCTGAAATTCTCGCCACTATCGCCGACCACGTGCGCAGCGTGGTCGAACGTCGCCGCCGCGAGGCGCCGCCGGAACTCTTGCGTGATCGCCCGCTTTTCCATCTGCCGGCCCGCGGCTTCTCTCAGAGTCTGAGCGGAAACCGGCGCCGTATCATCGCCGAGGTCAAGAAGGCATCGCCGTCCAGGGGGCTCATCCGCGCCGATTTCGACCCGGTGTCGATCGCCAGGGATTACGCCGCGCATGGCGCGAGTGCAATTTCGGTTTTGACCGAGCCGCGCTTTTTTCAGGGCAGCCTGGGCCATTTGGAAGAAATTCGCGAGGCAGTGAAGGTTCCCTTGCTGCGCAAGGATTTCACTCTGGACGCGTACCAGATTGTCGAAGCCAAGAGCTATGGCGCCGATGCGGTGTTGTTGATCGCGGCGCTGCTCGATCCCCGCCTGATGGGCGATTTGCGTGCCCAGGCGGCTGAGCTGGGGCTGGATTCGATCATTGAGGTGCATACGGAAGAGGAATTGGAAGCCGCCGTCGCAGCCGGCGCCCAGGTGATCGGCATCAATAATCGCGATTTGAGGACTTTTGAGGTGAACCTTTCGACCACCGAGCGCTTGGCACCGCAGATCCCGTCCGGCACGCCGGCGGTATGCGAAAGCGGCATCGACAGCCGCGACCAAATCCGCCGTGTGGAACAATGGGGCATTCGCGTGTTTCTGATCGGCGAGTCGCTGATGCGCGCGCCCGAACCGGGAAAGAAGCTGGCAGAATTATTAAACGCGTCCTGAGCGCTGAAAAGGTGCTGGGGACTGAGCCGATGGTCAAGATCAAGGTTTGCGGGATTACTAGCTTAGACGACGCGGAAAAGGCGCTGGAGCTCGGCGCGGACATGCTCGGGTTTAATTTCTACGCGCCAAGCCCGCGCGCCATCGCGCCGGAGAAGGCGAGCGAGATCATCGAGCGCTTGCCGGCGGATGGCTTCAACATCGCCGTGTTCGTCAACGAGCCCAGAGAAAATGTTCGGCGAGTGCTGGCCGCGGGACGGCGCGCGGGCGGCGGCCAAGGGTACAGCGGGGTGCAATTTCACGGCGAGGAATCTGCCGACTATTGCCGCGGCTGGAACTTGAAAGTCATCAAAGCGATCCGCCTAAAAGACAAGACGTCGCTCACGCGCATGGGTGAGTTTCCCGCGGATTTTTATTTGCTCGACTCGTGGTCGGCGGGCTACGGCGGGTCGGGAGAAGCGTTTCCGTGGGAGTGGCTGGAGGATCTCGATACCGGCAGGCTCATTCTCTCGGGCGGCTTGCGTGTGGACAACGTCGTGGACGCGATCCGCCGGGTTCAACCGTTCGGCATCGATGTTTGCAGCGGCGTGGAGGCCCGGCCGGGTATCAAGGATCATGGCAAACTCAAAGACTTTATCGCTGCTGCCAAAGCTGCCTGACCGGCGCGGCCACTTCGGCGTTTACGGCGGGCGTTACGTCGCCGAGACGTTGATGCCGGCGCTCACCGAGTTGGAGCGGGCCTACGCCTTGGCGCGACGTGATCGTGCATTTCGCAAAGAATTTCAATTTTATCTGCGTGAATACGCCGGACGCGAGACGCCGCTCTATTTCGCCGAGCGCCTCACCGAGAAGCTCGGCGGCGCGAAAATCTATCTCAAGCGCGAAGACCTGTGCCATACGGGCGCGCACAAAATCAACAACACCATCGGTCAAATCCTGCTGGCGCGGCGCATGGGTAAACAGCGCATCATCGCCGAAACCGGCGCCGGCCAACATGGCGTGGCGACGGCAACGGTGGCGGCACGCTTTGGCCTTCGGTGCGAGATTTTCATGGGCGCAGAAGACATCGAGCGCCAGTCGCTGAACGTCTTTCGCATGAAGCTCCTGGGCGCGCAGGTTCGCGTTGTCACCGCGGGTAGCCGGACCTTAAAAGACGCCATGAACGAGGCGCTGCGTGATTGGGTGACTCATGTGCGCAACACTTATTATTTGATCGGTTCGGTCGCCGGGCCGCATCCCTATCCGATGATGGTGCGCGATTTTCAATCGGTCATCGGCAGGGAGGCGCGCCGGCAGATTTTGCAAAAAGAGGGCAGGCTGCCGGATTTGCTGGTGGCGTGCGTCGGCGGCGGCAGCAATTCCATGGGGCTTTTCTATCCATTTGTGCGCGATCGCAAGGTTAGAATGCTCGGCGTCGAAGCCGCCGGCCACGGGCTTCGCAGCGGCAAACATGCAGCGTCGATCCAGGGCGGCGCCGTCGGTGTGCTGCACGGCAGCAAAAGCTACGTGCTGCAAAATGAGCGCGGCCAGATCACCGAAACCCATTCTATCGCCGCCGGCTTGGACTATCCGGGAGTGGGCCCCGAGCTGAGTTATCTGCGCGATTGCGGCCGGGCGGAGTTCGATGTGGCAACCGATCGCGAGGCGATTGCCGCGGTCAAGCTGCTCGCCGAAATCGAAGGCATAATTCCCGCGCTCGAAAGCGCCCACGCGATCGCGGCGGTGGCGCGGCTGGCGCCAACACTGCCCAAGCAGCAGATCATCATCGTCAATCTCTCGGGGCGGGGCGACAAGGACATGCTGACGGTCGGCGACTATCTGGGGGTAAAACTGTAGAAAAGTTTGTTCCAAAGTTCAAAAGTTCAATGGTATCAAATTTAAAGTCCTCACCGCAGGGAACCCTTGAACTGTTGAACCTTTGAACTGTTGATCTTTGAGCGATCGATTGACATGAGCCGCATAAAAAGGACTTTTAGCGAATTGAAAAAGCGCCGTGAAGCGGCGCTCATTCCTTTCATCACCGCCGGGGATCCCGATCTCGCCACGACGCTAAAGATCATGCGGGCGCTTGAGCAAGGCGGCGCCGATTGCATCGAGTTGGGCATCCCATTTTCCGATCCAACCGCCGACGGGCCGACCATCCAGCGCGCTTCCGAACGCGCGCTCAAAAAGCCGATCTCTTTGCCGGCTATTTTTCGTCTGCTGCGCCAGTTTCGCGCCGGTTCCAAGGTCCCGGTCATTCTTTTTGGCTATTTCAACCCGATATTTCGTTTCGGCCTGGAAAAATTTACCCGCCAGGCCGCGGAGGCGGGCGCCGATGGGGTCCTTTGTGTCGACCTGCCGCCGGAAGAGAGCGCTGAGCTGCAGCGCTGGACGGACGGCGCCGGACTCGATTTGATTTTTCTGTTGGCGCCGACCAGCGGGCCCGACCGCATCCGGCTCGTGGCGCGCAAAGGCCGCGGTTTCATCTATTATGTTTCGGTCACCGGCGTGACCGGAGCGCGCCGCGCGCTCGACGATAACCTGCGCGCGCAAATCGAGCGTGTGCGCAAGGCTTCGGCGCTGCCCGTGGGCGTCGGTTTCGGTATCTCAACGCCGAAGCAGGCCGCCTGGATCGCCGGCTTCGCCGACGCGGCGGTCGTCGGCAGCGCGTTGGTCGAAAGAATCGAAAAAGCCAAGGGAAGCAGTGAAAAGGCCAATCAAGCCGGAGCGTTTATCGCGCAGCTCAAACAGGCGATTAGGCGCGCCGCACGCGCCTAACGCAGGCTGCTGAAAAAGACTCATATGCTTCGTTGCGCTCAATCGCCTCGCTACAACGTACTCGCTAAGTACGCCTCCGCTCGTCGATTCTTCGCGCGCCTCGCCTCTGAGATCTTTTTGAGCAGCCTGCAATCCGGGCTGCTAACTAGCGGAAGCTCGAATGTTTAACGGAACCAAATTGTTGCGCCGAGTCGCCAAGAAGCATTAGTAAAGAGCATCGTGCATGGCCGATAGGGCTAGCTGCCGTTCGAAAGCATTTTGCGCTTTGCTCCAGGCGCTTGGCTCTCTGCTCCCTGTGCTCGACCGGCAGGCGCACCATGGCTAGCTATTCCGAGACGCTCGATCGTATCTACAATCTGCGCGGCGGGATCATCGATCTGCGACTCGACCGTATGCAGCGTGCGCTGGAGCTGTTTGATCAGCCCCACCAAGCCTTTCCATCGATTCATATCGCCGGCACCAACGGCAAGGGGTCGACGGCCGCCATGTTGCACCGCATCTTATCCGACGCCGGCTACCGCACGGCACTTTATACTTCACCCCATTTGGTTTCTTTCACCGAGCGCATTCGTATCGACGACGAGGAGATCGCCGCCGAAGACGTGGTCGCGCTCGCCGACGAGATTTGGCAGAAGACCGCTGCCCTTAACTTGGACTTGACGTATTTCGAATTCATCACCGTCATGGCCTTCGTCTATTTTGCGCGCTGCCGCGTCGATATTGCGGTGCTCGAAGTCGGGCTCGGCGGCAGGCTAGACGCGACGAACGTAGTCACGCCGCTCGTTTCAGTGATCACGACGGTTGCCAAAGACCATGAGGCGTATCTCGGCCCCGACGAGTTTTCGATTGGCCGTGAAAAGGGCGGCATCATCAAGCCTGGAGTGCCGTTGGTTTGCGGCAAGCTTTCCGCAGAAGTCACTGAATTGTTAGATGAAATCGCCCGCCAGACACGGTCCCCCGGGTATGCGCTGGGCCGTGAATTCAGTTTTTTCTTGAAACCTGACGGCCTCTTCGATTATAGAGGTATAAAACAGCATTTTTTTAATCTCGAAGTTGGGTTACTGGGCCGTCATCAAAGAGCCAACGCAGCGGTTGCTCTAGCAGCCCTGGAGTTGGTCAGCGAACGATTTCCGGTTACCGAGGGCACCCTGCGGGAAGGTTTACGCCGGGTGCGCTGGCCGGGTCGCCTGGAAGTGATGCGCGAGCGCCCCACGGTCGTCCTTGACGGCGCCCATAATCCCGAGGGCATCGCAGCTCTGGTCGAGGAGTTGAACGACATACGCCAGGGCCGAAGAATCAAATTGCTATTTGCCACCATGGCGGACAAGGAATGGGGATTGATGCTGCGCGAGTTGGCGAAGGCCGTGAATGAAATAACTCTTACCAAGGTCAACATGGAGCGCAGTGCCGATCCGGAGATAATGGCGGCAACCTTGAGCGCGCCAATTGCTCACCGGGTGATTGCCGACGCTCGACACGCCCTGCGCACGCTTTTGGATGAGGCCGATGAGCGCGATGTGATCGTGGTGGCAGGCTCGCTCTACTTGCTCGGAGAAGTGCGTCCCATGCTCCAGCAGGTTGCAGAAAAACTCTGATTGCAGGCTGCTCAAAAGATCTCAGAGGCGAGGCGCGCGAAAAATCGACGAGCGGAGGCGTACTTAGCCAGTACGTTGTAGCGAGGCGATTGAGACTTGTATGATGGATGTCGCTCCTC
>Ga0209640_10002449_pt1 | contig 16157 bp, 20 predicted proteins | sample RifCSP10_1_FD_184018 | JGI IMG/M metagenome (GOLD analysis project Ga0209640, IMG submission 184018) | Soil microbial communities from Rifle, Colorado - Rifle CSP2_sed 10_1 (SPAdes) (version 2) | ecosystem: Environmental > Terrestrial > Deep subsurface > Rock core/Sediment | place: Rifle...
CCCTGCCGCTAATCCTGCCGCCGACGGTCCTCGGATTCTACCTGCTGGTGACGTTGGGCCGGCAGAGTGCTGTCGGGAGCTTCATCGAGCGGGTGACCGGCATCTCACTGGTCTTCACGTGGCAGGGCGCCGTCGTGGCCGCCGTCGTCCCCGCGATTCCGTACGTGATTCGCACGGCGCGGGCGGCATTTGAGGAAATCGACGTCTCGGTTCGCGAGGCGGCCCGCATCGACGGCGCCAGCCGGCTGCAGCAATTTCTGCTTGTCCTCCTACCCCTTGGGCGCCGCGGTATTGCGGCGGGCATCGCCTTGGCCTTCGCCAGGGCACTCGGCGAGTTTGGTGCCACGCTGATGGTCGCGGGGAACATTCCAGGGCGGACTCAAACGATGCCAATCGCCATCTATGATGCCGTGCAGGCCGGATCGTACGATCTCGCCGGGGTCCTCGTGGCCATCCTCACGGTCGCAGCGCTCGCCGTCCTCCTGCTGGTTGGGAGGCTTGGTTCACACCCCTGATTTCGCATCCAGTACGGGAAGAGGAATCCCTAATATGCAACCGGAAATACCGGGGAATTCCCGGGACGGTCGAGAGACTTCTGTTTCGAGTGACTAGGAGGCGTTATCGGATGCGTTGGTTGACGGTTCTCCTGATGGGAGTGCTGGTCGGGTTCCTGGCCTTGCCCGCAGTGGCGGACCATACTGATGAGGTCTCATACAGCACGCAGGTGGGCGAGACGTTTAGCCTCTTTGACAAATGGCGAGGAGGGGGAGGAGGGCTGGAGGGAATTACCAGCCTCAGAGCTGATCCACCTGGAATCGTAGAATTCGAGACCCGTGGTGCCCCCCCTTCGACCGTCTTATGGGCCACGTGTATTGTTGCTGGGCGCACGACCGTGACGATGAAGTACACACGGGGAGGTAAGGAACATACGTTGCGGATTGCCATTACCTGCGTGGCGGAGACGGAAAAATAGCAGAGACAGTCGTGCTACCGTTGTGGTGACAACTGCAGATGACCTTCGGGGCAGGGTGGGGCAGAGCCAGTAGGCAGTAGACGGTATGACTCCAGCCTCGGCGAGATCAGCATCGAACCCCGCGGAATATTGGAGGTCGTCCTTCCCAGACCAGGGGACAAGAGGGTGCAATTCAGATGTGTCCAATCCGGCGTCGCAATCGTCCGATTCAAATACCGGGTCAGCGGTATCGGTACGGTGCATCAGGCCGCCGACAAAGTCACCTGCACAGAAAAGGATACAGAGAGATAGGTTTTCGCTCGGTTCACACGCCTGATTCAATCCACGATTGAAGGAACAGCGGAGCAGCGCTCGAACGAGACGTGAAACCTGCTCGTTCGGGTTAAGGTAATCTCATAGAGGTGAGATGGGATGAACATGCGTGCCCCTCTGCTATTGGCAGTGTTAGTCGGGTTGCTGGCGTTGCCAGCTTTCCCAGCGCTGGCAGGTCATACCGTTACGATAAAGGCCCAGGCTCAAGTCGGGGAATGGGTAGACGTCAGCAAAGAGGTTGGGGGCGGCTTGGGCTTCTATGCGATCCTGAACTTCCGGTATGGTCCCGATCCCGGCCGGGTGCTGGGCGCCGCCGAATCAGACTCCGATAAGGGTATTGTGCGGGCTAAGTGTGCGCGCCCCGGTACAGTGTTGTGGGAGATAGCATACACGTACAGTACTCTTGGTCAGAGAGCACCAAAATCAGATAGACATTACTTGCGCGTTGAGGTCACCTGCCTCGAGCAGGCAAAAAAGGAAGGTTAAGCTTCTAAGTGACCGAGATGCGTCTGCGGACGGCATTCTTCTTGATCTCGCTGGTCGGATTGCTCGCCCCACCCGTCGTGGCATCTCACACAATCAGGACCGCCATCGAAATCGACATGGGAGAGTCATTCGACCTGCTGCGCGGAGCGGGTGAACTGGTCGATGTCGCGGCCGATCCGCCGGGCATCCTGGATATCCGACCGGCAGGAAGGCTGCGGGTGGAGGTCGAGTGCGCGCGGGTCGGGAAAACTGTCGTAACACTCAGATACCGTGCGGCCGGCGAGGTCCATACCTCCGTCATCGCCGTGACTTGCGTCCAGAGGGAGCCGTGACCGCGGACGCGCCGGCAACTCGTGTTACCATTGAGATAACAACTTCAGACGACCTTCGGGGCAGGGTGAGGTCGTAAGACCAATTCCCGACCGGCGGTACAGCCCGCTACCCGTCGCGCTCGCGACGGTGGATCCGGTGAAACTCCGGGGCCGACGGTATAGTCCGGATGGGAGAAGGTCAATTGACGGGAACCGGAAGCCGGTAGCCGGGAACCGTACGTGTGATTCTGCCCCGAAGGTTGCCGCCAACACGGAGGGGCAGGATGAGACGGCTCACGCAGGTGGCAGTCCTCGGCGCGGTCGCGTTCGCCTTCATGTACGTCGAATTCCCGCTGCCGCCGTTCCCGCCGTATCTAAAGTACGACCCCAGTGAAGTCCCGGCACTGATCGTGGCGTTTGCCCTCGGCCCCGTCTATGGCCTCGCTGTGGAGGCGATCAAGGCCATCCTCATCGGCATCTTCCGGTCCGGGTCGCTGGGCGGGCCGTTCGGCATCTTCATGAATTTCCTCGCCGGTATCACCGTGGTCGGCGTGGCCGGAACGTACTACCTGTTCGAGCACACCAAGGCGGGCGCCATCAAGGCCCTGGTGCTCGGGGTGTTGGCCATGACCGGCGTCATGATCGTGGCGAACATTGTGCTGACCCCGATCTTTTTCGGCATTCCACGCCCCCAGGTGATCGGGCTGGTGCTGCCGGCGCTGCTGCCGTTCAACCTCCTCAAGGGAGCCCTCAGTTCAGTCGCGACATACCTCGTGTACAAGCGGGTGCGTGCGTACCTCTATGAACGGATCACCGACCGGGGAGCCTGGTAACCGAAGGTTCCGAACCCCGAATCCCGAACACCGAACCCCGTCATGCCAAAAGGCACCCTCTATACGGGCGGACGAATCTACACGCTTGATCCGGCATCGCCTGTCGTCGACGCGCTGGCGGTGTCCGGCGGCCGCATTGCCGCCCGCGGTTCTACCGCCGACCTGCTCCGCGAGTTTTCCGAGTTCGAGCGGGTCGACCTTGCCGGACGCACGATGCTCCCGGGATTTGTCGATGCGCACATCCATCTCGCGTCGTTAGGGATCGCCCTCAAGCGGGTCGAGCTCCGGGAGGCCCGCACACTCGCTGACGCGGTCGCCCAGGTCGGCGTGGCGGCGGGCCGGAGCCGGCCCCGCGAGTGGATCCAGGGCCGCGGCTGGGACAAGAACTTGTGGCCGGACGGGAGGTTTCCCACGAAGGATGATCTCGACCCGGTCGTGCCCAACAATCCGGTCGCGCTCACCAGCAAGGACGGCCACCTGCTGTGGGTCAACTCCGAAGCCCTGCGGCTGGCCGGAATCAGCCCGTGGAGCACCGACCCACCGGGCGGCGCGATCGACCGCGACGGCATGGGGGAGCCCACGGGGCTACTGAAGGAAGAAGCGAAGGCGCTGGTCTTCCGCGTCATCCCGCCGATGCTCCCGCAGGCGGTCGAAGACGGAATCCGCGAGGCCACCGCACTGCTGCACAGTTACGGCGTGGTCGGTGTCCACAATTTCGAAGGGGCAGAGGTCTTTGCGGCCTGCCGGCGCATGTCGGCGCGAAACCAGCTCCGGCTGCGCGTGTGGCACGCGATTCCCGAAGCCGGGTTCATGTCGGGAATCGCCACCGGTTTGCGCACCGGGGCCGGCAACGACTGGATGCGCATCGGGCCCGTGAAAATCTTTGCCGATGGCACGCTGGGATCGCAGACCGCGAACATGCTGGACCCGTTCGAGGGACAGCCGCTCAACACCGGGATCGCGATCCACTCCCGGGAGGAACTGAGCGAGCTGGTCGGCCGCGCCGTCGGGGGCGGCTTCTGGTGCGCGATCCATGCCATCGGCGACCGGGCCAACCGCTGGGCACTGGACGCGTTCGATCAGCATCTCGCCGCCTCCCGGCAGTTGGGAGCGCGGCACCGCATCGAACACGTCCAGCTGCTGCATCCGGACGACATCACCCGCCTCGTCCGAGCGGACGTCATCGCCTCGATGCAGCCCATCCACGCCGCCGCCGACCGCGAGATCGCCGACCAGTACTGGGGACCCCGCTGCCGCCACGCCTACGCTTGGCGCGCACTGGCAGACGCCGGCACCCACCTCGCCTTCGGATCGGACGCGCCGGTCGAGACGCCGAGCGTGGTCACGGGACTGTACGCGGCGCTCGCGCGACGCCGTCCCGGGCAGCCTGAGGCCTGGTATCCGGGGCAGGCGCTGGACATCGCCGCGGCGGTCGCCGCCTACACGACCGGCGCCGCGTTCGCCTCGGGGACCGAACAGCAGACGGGGACCCTAGCCGCGGGCAAGTGGGCGGACCTCGTCGTCCTGGATCGCGACCCTTTCAGTGCGCCGGCCGAGGAATTGCTGCGCACGTCGGTCGTGACCACCGTCATCGGCGGCGAACTCGTGTACGACGCCGAGGGTATAATGAACGTATCCCCGCACGCATGAAGGAGGCGAAATTGATGGCATACCCCAAGTACGAGGCCAAGAAGTTTCCGGCCTTCGACATGGCGCTGACCGGCATTTCCAAAAAGACGATGGAGGAGCACTACAAGCTCTACCAGGGGTACGTCAACAAGGCCAACGAGATCCACGAGAAACTCACCGCGGTCGACCGTGATCCGGCCAAGGCCAACCCGACCTATTCCGAAATCCGCGAACTGAAGGTCGAATTGACGCGGGCCGTGGGCGGCGTGAAGAACCACGAACTCTACTTCAGCCTGCTCGGCGGGTCCGGCGGCGCCCCGTCGGGGAAACTGGCTGACCTCATCAAACGCGATTTCGGATCGGTGGAGGACTGGCAGAAGGATCTCAAGGCGACCGGAATCGCCGCGCGGGGCTGGGCCTGGACGGCGTACGACTGGAACACCGAGCGGCTCTTCAACTACATCGGGGACGAGCAGAACACGTTCCCGGTCTGGGATTCATCCCTGCTGGTCGCGCTGGACGTCTTCGAACATGCGTACTGGGCCGACTTCTACACCAACAAGGGCGGGTACATCGACACGTTCTTCAAACTCCTCGACTGGAAGTACGTCGAGCAGCACGCCGAGATGATCGGCATGTTCGCCCGCATGTAGGCGGGGACTCGCGGACCCGGGGGAACGCGGAGTCGCGGAAATGCGTTCCTAAACCAGCAGCAGGACCACACCGTCGTACAAGGCGAGGCATGGACGCGGAAGACCAGGCACTGGTCGAAGCATTCAAGGGCGGCGAGGAGAGCGCGTTCACGGCGCTCGTGATCAAGTATCGCGAGGCCGTCTACCGCATCGCCCGCCGCATGCTGCGGAGCCACGAAGAGGCCTCCGACGTGGCGCAGGAAGTCTTCATCCGCGTCCACCGGGCGCTGCCCCGGTTCGAGGCGCGGTCCAGCCTGAAGACGTGGCTGTATCGCATTACCGTCAACCTCTCGCTGGACCGTTCCGCGCGCGGCTCGCGGTACGTGCTGTCGGGACTGCGCGAACTGGGATGGGAGCCGGTGTCGGATCAGGATCCGGCGGCGACGGCGGTGGGGAAGGAACTGGGACGGATGATCCGGGCGGCGGTCGACGCGCTGCCGCCGCGGCAGCGCGCGATGATGCAGCTGCGGTTGTATCAGGACCTTCCGTACGCCGAGATCGCCCGCGTCATGGGCTGCGCCGAGGGGACGGTCAAAGCGACGATGTTTGCGGCGATGGCCAAACTGCGGAAATCGCTGGCGCCGTATGTGGGGCGCCACGCGGAAACGGGGACACGCGGACGCACAGACCCGCGACAGGCCGATCGATGATGCACTGCCGGGACGCGCGAGAATTGATGCTGGATGTGCTCACGACGGCGGCGCCGCCGGATGCGCGGCGGGTGCTGCTCGCGCATCTGGACGACTGCGCGGCCTGCCGGGCCGAGGCTGCCCAGTTTGAACGAACCGTGGTCCTGCTGCGCACCCTGCCCGATCCGGCACCCCCGCCCGGGTTCTGGCCGGAGTTCATGACGGTGCTGGAGCGGCGGGTCGCCGACGACGGGTCGCTCTGGTGGCGCGCCGTGCGGTGGCTGCGCATGCCGCGCGTGTCATGGACGGCGGCCGTGGCCGGCGCGGTGATCGCGGTGATCATCGCCCTGACGTTCTCCGGTCCGGTGCCCGAGAGCACGCCCGTCCTCTCCCCGGTGACGGGTTTGGTGACGGAGTCGGTGAGACAGACCGTGCCGTCGGTGCAGGGGACGCTCACGCTGTGGAACAACGGTTTGACCGGGGTTGAGGTCCCCTACGACTTCAGGCCGGGAGGCCGGTAGCGATGGCGTGGCGCCGGCCACTGTCGGTGCTCGTGGCCGCGCTCCTGGTCTCAGCCATACCGGCCGCCGGACAGGTCCCGTTCCGCGATCCGCGGGCCGAACGGATCATCGAAGCGCTGATGATCTGGCGGCTGGTGGATGAGGTCAACCTCACCGACCGGCAGATCGCCCGGATCTTCCCGCGCATCAAGGCGCTGAAAGAGATCCGGTTTGACATCGCCCACCGCCGGAACCAGATCCGGAACGAACTCAACGCCCTGCTCGCCCAACAGCCGCGCAACGACGACCTGATCCGGGCCAAGATTGAGGAACTCGATCAATTCCGCCGCGAGATCGAGCAGCGGCGCCAGCGGATCCTCCAGGAGATCTACGCCGCGCTGACGATCAGCCAGCGGGCGAGGTTCGCGCTGATCCAGGAGACGTTTGAGGCGGAAACGCTCCGGCTGTTGGAAGAAGTCCGCCGGATGATCGAGCAGCAGCAGCGGCAGTAACTACCCGGGTCCGGTCACCCCTTCGTCACGCACAAGGTAGTCCGCTTTCCGGTACGTGCGCCGTTCACCGCAGTGCGGGCACGTGTGGTAGTTGGCGGCCAGCGTGCCCTTCTCAAAACTCTTGCGGTCCACTCTCAGGGGGGCGTCGAAGGCCTGTCCGCACGCTTTGCACACCACGGTCAGGCGGAGTTTGCTCATTGCCTCAGGTAGCGGACCACATCGGCGCGCCGCCACAGGCGTCGGTGATCCTCGGCGAAGACCGGACTCGGGAAGTCGCTCCTCGAGGCGATCTCGTCGAGGAATTGCCGCGGAGCCAGGCCGGCCATCTCCGCGGCTTCCACGGCGCTGACCACGTCTTCACCATCCCGCACCAAGGCGGCCACGGTCTCGACGAAGCCCGCGGCGTGCGGGCCGCGCAGCAGGTGGTCGACGGCCGAGCGTCCTCGGGGATGCGCCTGCTTCATGAGGTTGGCGTAGCGGGTCAGATCGTCGGGATACCCCCGCAGGTGTTCGAGGACCAAGAAGTCCAACGCGAAGTCGGTTTCAGATCCCATGCTATAGTAAATCGTAGCATGACGTTTCTGAACCCACAGGATGCGGACTTCATCCGCAGGCGGTTCGCGTCTGAACTCCAGCACGACGTGACCCTCGAGTTCTTCGCCCCCAGCACGGGGGGTCTGGTCCTACCCGGCCCGGACGGGGAGACCGCCGAGTACACCCGCCGGATCCTCGAGGAAGTGACGACGCTGTCCGACAAGCTGCACCTGAACGTGCACAGCGTCGTGTCGGAACCCGAGGCCGCGCGGGACTTCGGGATCGCGCGTACGCCGGCGATCGCCTTTGTGGGCGCGGAAGACTATGGGATCCGGTACTATGGGATCCCCGGCGGATATGAGTTCGCCACTCTGCTGGAGTTGATCATCGCGGTCTCGGCCGGTGCGGCGGCCCTCGCGGAGTCCTCGAGGGAGATCCTCGCGCGGCTGAAAGATCGCGCGGCCATCCAGGTGTTCGTCACCCCGACCTGACCGCACTGTCCTCGACCGGCCAGGCTGGCCGGCCTGCTGGCGATCGAAAGCCCGAACGTGACGGCGGACATCGTGGAAGTGAGCGAGTTTCCCGATCTCGCCGAGCGCTACGCCGTGTACGCCGTGCCGAAGATCATTATCAACGACGCGACGGAGTTCGTCGGGGCCCAGCCCGAGCCGGTATTTGTCGCCTACCTCGCCGACGCGGCGGGGGTCATCGAGGCGCCCTAAATGCGCATCGAGTTCGACCACGTGTCGTGTACGTACCCGATGGGCATCGTCGGGCTGGACGACATGACCGCGACGGTCGAGGGAGGCCTGATCGGCGTGCTCGGCCACAACGGGTCAGGCAAGACCACGCTGATCCGGATCCTGGCCGGCGTGATGCCGCCGTCGTCGGGTGAGGTCCGCATCGACGGCTCGCCGCCGGTCGTGGGGCGGCGGACGAGACTCTCGTTCTTCCCGCAGGAGCTGCCCAACTTTCCGCTCGCCCAGACCCCCCGGCAAACGCTGGAGCATTCCCTGCTGCTGGCCGGCGCGTCCGATGAGAGCCGCCGGGCCCAGATGGCGGCCGACCTGCTCGAGCTCGTCGGCCTCCTGGCAGTGGCCGATCGCGCGGTCGGGACCTTCTCCGGCGGCATGAAGCAGAAAGTGCGCATCGCGCAGTCGCTGGTGCACAATCCATCGGCACTCATCCTCGATGAACCGACGACCGGCCTGGACGTCAAAGAGCGGTTGATCATCCTGCGCTTGCTCCACCGCCTGAGTGAACGGATTCCGGTCGTCTTCTCGACGCATGATTGCCACGATGCGGCCGCCGTCTGCGACGCGCTGCTCATTCTGTCCGGCGGCACCCTCATCGCGACCGGGACGCCGGAAGCGCTGACCGCTCGGGCCGCCGGCAAGGTCTGGGAGTGGTGGGCCCGCGACATCGACACCGTGCAGGAAGACGGCCCGTTCGTGACGAGATTGCACAGGTATGCCGCCGGCATCCTCGTGCGCGCGGTGACCGCGACCCCCCCGCCGGAGGCGCTCGAGGTTACACCCACGCTGGAGGATGCGTACGCGCTGCTCACACACGCCCGCTCGTAGCGGCCGCAGGCCCTGAGCGAGCGGAGCGAGTCGAAGGGAGTCGCGAGGGAGGACCGGATGGAAGATATCTTCGCCTACATCGACGCGCACCGCGAGCAGTTCATCGAACGTCTGCAGGGGTTGTGCCGGCAGCCCAGCATCGCCGCCCAGAATGTCGGGATTCAGGACACGGCCCAGATGGTGGCCCGGCTCATGGGCGACGTCGGCGTCAGACCCGAACTCTACGCGACCGACGGCGCGCCGGTGGTCTATGGGCTCTGCGGGACCGGGAAGAAGACCCTGCTGATTTACAACCACTATGACGTGCAGCCGCCGGAGCCCCTGGAATTGTGGGAGTCGCCCCCGTTCGCCGCCGCGATCCGCGACGGCAAGCTCTATGCCCGCGGCTCCGCCGACAATAAGGGGAACCTGGTGGCGCGGTTGTGCGCGATCGATGCGTGGCTGCAGACGCGCGGGGCCCTGCCGCTGGAGGTCCGGTTTGTCGTTGAGGGGGAGGAGGAGGTCTCCTCAGCCCACCTGCACCAGTTCGTGCGCGACCATCGCGATCTCATCCGGGCGGATGGGTGTCTATGGGAGGCCGGCGGCAAAGATATCCAGGAGACGCCCGGGTTGTACATGGGCGCGAAGGGCATCCTCTACGTGGAACTGGAGGCGGCCGGCGCCAATCGCGACCTCCACAGCAGTATGGCCACGTCGGTGCCCAACCCGGCGTGGAAACTGGTGTGGGCGCTTGGGACGTTCAAGGACCGCCACGAGAACATTCTCATCGACGGCTTCTACGACGACGTGCTCGAGCCCACCGCCGAAGAGATGGAATACCTGCGCCGCATCGCGGCGCGGCGAGACGACGACCTGCGCCGGCGCGATCTGGGGATCGACCAGTTCCTGCTCGGCCTGTCCGGTGTGCAGCTGGTGAAGCGGAACCTCTATCAGCCGACGTGTACGATCTGCGGCCTTGTGTCAGGCTACACCGGGGAGGGCTCCAAGACCGTCCTGCCCAGATCTGCAACGGCCAAAATTGACTTCCGGCTCGTGCCCAACCAGCGGCCGGACGACATCGTGGAGAAAGTCAAGGCTCACCTCGCCAAGCATGGATTCGCCGACATCGAGGTGCGGGTCTTGGGGGCAGAGCATCCGGCGCGCACGCCGGTGGAATCCGATCTGTCGAGGGTGATTCAGCAGACGACCAAAGAGATCTACGGAAAGGAGCCGGTGGTGTCGCCCCTGATGGCCGCCACGGGCCCGATGTACGAGCTGACGGCCCAGTTCGGAATTCCCACGGTCGGCACCGGGTGCTCCTACGCCCAGAGCAACGGGCACGCGCCCAACGAGAACATCCGGCTGGAGGATTTCTTCCAGCACATCCGGCACGTCGCACTGATCTTCGATCGCTTCGCCAAGTCTCCGAACGAGGCGGGGTAGCCGGCCCCAACGTGTCAGGGCCGCCGGATCCGGCGGCCCTGATGATCGCGGAGAAGCCGCGGCTACATGTCCTTGTGCGCGGTCTTCATGACCTCGTCGCGCGAGATGTCCATGCCATGTTCTTTCTTCATGTGCTCCTGGGCCGCTTTGACGAGTTCATCCTCGCTGTCGGCGGTCACCGGATGGCCCATCGAGCACGCCCAATGCATCTTCGCCATATTCCCACCTCCTGAGAATCCGATATCTTTAGGTTACCCACGTACCGGCATTAATCCTGGCATCTACAGAGGCCGTCGGACTGTGGGCTGGGATACACTGGGGCCACCTTGACCGGTCCTCGCGGCCCCGGTATCGTAGTGTTGCCCGAGTGCGGAAGTGGCGGAACTGGCAGACGCGCAGGCCTCAGAAGCCTGTGGGGGAAACCTCGTGGGGGTTCAAATCCCTCCTTCCGCACCACCAAGTCTGCAGACCTGCGTTGTGTGCGGGCCTGCAGTTTTTTGCGTCATTGGCCCAGGTGGGTCAGAACATCCGTTTGGCAGGAGGGGCCTGTCCCCATCCCAGGGAGGGGGACAGGCCCTATGCAACGTAGGGGACTGTCCCCTCCTGCTTTCGAGACGCGAGCCGCCACTTTATGACGGTCATCGAAGGCCGGCCGGTCGGCAGGGACTGCTTCCCCGGATCCCGTTCGGAAGTGTTCTTTTTCACACGGTAGCCTACACTAAGGGCGAAGCGCGAACCATGAACGTGCGAGAGATCCTCCAAATCCTCAGAGAGCGGCCCGGCTACGCCGGCCAGCTCGTCCACGAGCGGTTCATCCCTCCTCGGAAGGCCCGTTACGCCGAGCTGCGGCCGGCGCTGCCCGACCCGCTGTCCCGCTCGCTGGGGACGCAGGGGATCAGGCGGCTGTACAGTCACCAGGTCGCCGCCATCGAGCGCGTCCGCCGGGGCGAGCAGGTCGTCGTGGTGACCGCCACCGCGAGCGGGAAGACCCTGTGCTACAACCTGCCGGTGCTGGAGGCGTTGCTCGCCGACTCCGGATCCCGCGCGCTGTACCTGTTTCCCACGAAGGCGCTGGCCCAGGACCAACTCGGTGCGCTGGCCAGGTTCGCGCTGCCGGGGATCGTGGCCGGGACGTATGACGGCGACACACCGCAGCCCGAGCGCCGGCGCCTGCGCGAGCAGGCCCGGGTGGTGTTGACGAACCCGGATATGCTGCACGTGGGCATCCTCCCGCAGCACCACCGATGGGCCCCGTTCTTCGAGCGGCTGACCTACGTCGTCATCGACGATCTGCATGTCTACCGCGGCGTCTTCGGCAGCCACGTCGCCAACATCATCCGGCGGCTGCGTCGCGTCTGCCGGCTCCACGGCTCCGAGCCGGTGTTCATCTGCGCGTCGGCGACGATTGCCAATCCCGGGGAGTTTGCCGGCGCGCTCACAGGCCTGCCGGTCGCGGTCGTCGACGAGGATGGATCGCCCAGCGGCCCGCGGTGGGTGACGCTGTGGAACCCGCCGCTCATTGACCTGGCACGCGCGCGGCGCCGCAGCGCGTATGGTGAGGCGTCCGCGGTGCTGACCGAATTCATCCGGCGCGGCGTGCGAACCATCGCGTTCACCCAGGCCCGCAAGATCACCGAACTCGTCTACCGTTATGCGCGGCTGGCGCTCGAGCGGGACGCGCCGGACCTCGCCGTCCGGATCAGCCCCTACCGGGCCGGCTACCTCCCCGAGGAACGGCGGTCCATCGAGCGGCGGCTCTTCAATGGCGATCTGCTCGGGGTGGTCAGCACCAGCGCGCTGGAGTTGGGCATCGACGTCGGCGAACTCGACGCGGCGATTCTCGTCGGCTTTCCGGGGACGATCGCCAGCACCTGGCAGCGCGCGGGGCGCGCCGGACGCCGGACCGATGAGGCGCTGGTCATGCTCATCGCGCTCGAAGACGCGCTGGACCAGTACTTGATGCGGCAGCCCGACTATCTGTTTGCCCGGCCGGTGGAGCATGCCGTGATCGATCCGGACAACCCCTACATCCTCGCCCGGCATCTCCGCTGTGCGGCCCTGGAGATGCCGCTCGACGACGGCGATGCGGTGTTCTTCGGCGGCCACACCACCGCGATCGCGCAGGTGCTGGAAGAACACGGCGACCTGGTGCGGCGGCGGAACCGCTGGTACTGGGCCCACCAGAGCTATCCCGCCGGCGACGTAGAAGTCCGCTCCGCAGGAGAACCGTTCCGCATCGTCGAGGCGGGCAGTGGCCGGATCGTCGGCACCGTGGATGGGGCCCGGGCCTTCGAACAGGTCCATCCCGGGGCCATCTACCTGCATCACGGCGAGTCCTACCTGGTGTCCGGTCTCAACGTGCCGCAGCGCACGGCCACGGTCGTCCCGGCGAACGGCGACCACTACACGCAGGCCCGCTCCACCACCGATCTGGGCATCGTGGAAGTGCTTCAGCGGCGTGCGTGGGGGCCGACGACCGCGTCGTTCGGCGACGTCGATGTGAGCACGCAGATCGTATCGTTTGTCCGCAAACGCCTGTTCAGTGAAGAGGTCCTCGGCGAGGACGCCCTGGACCTTCCCGAAGAACGGCTGCAGACAAAGGCGCTGTGGTTTCCAATCCCGCGCGCCCTGGAGGCCGAGGTGCACCGCCGCGGGCTGGACCTGGCAGGCGGCGTCCATGCGGTCGAACACGCCGCCATCGGCCTGCTCCCGCTGTTTGCGATGTGCGACCGGTGGGATATCGGTGGGGTGTCGTACCCCCTGTATCCAGACCTCGGCGGCCCGGCCATCTTCATCTACGAGGGCCATCCGGGCGGCGTCGGGATTACGGAGAAGGGGTACGCGTTGCTGGACGACCTGATGCGCGCGACACTGGAGGCGATCGAGGCCTGCCCGTGCGAGGCCGGTTGTCCGTCCTGCATCCAGTCACCAAAGTGCGGCAACATGAACGAGCCGCTGGACAAAGCGGCGGCCGTGCTGCTGCTGAAAGGACTCGTGCATGCCGCGGATCATCGGGGTCATCGGCGAAAGCCGGTTCTCCGATCCCGCCAATGAGGCGCTGGCCGAGGCGATCGGCCGGCTGATTGCCGCCGCCGGCGACGTGCTGATCTGCGGAGGGTTGTCCGGGGTCATGGAGGCCGCCTGCCGCGGGGCCAAATCTGCCGGCGGCATCACGATCGGCGTGCTGCCCGGTTCCGACCGCGGCCAGGCGAACCGCTACGTGGATTACGCGGTGGCGACCGGGATGGGCGAGTCGCGCAACGTGGTCGTCGTGCTGACCGCTGATGCCCTGGTGGCGATCGGCGGCGGGTTCGGCACGCTGTCGGAAATCGGCCACGCCCTTCGAGCCGGCAAGCCGGTGATCGGTCTTGGGACCTGGCAGGCCACCCGCGGTGCATTGACCGCGCCGGTCACGGTTGCCACATCGCCGGAAGACGCCTGGCAGCAGTTGCGGCAGGCGATGGGGCGATGACCCCGAACCACTCGCTCCGCTCGGGTTCAGGGCAAGCGAGTTCGGCGCGCGCCGGCACGCTCTACGTCGTGGCGACACCGATCGGAAATCTCGAGGACATCACCCTTCGGGCGCTGCGGGTCCTGCACGATGTCGATCTGATCGCCTGCGAAGATACCCGCCACACGCGAGGATTACTCACCCGTCATGCCATCCGGACGCCGGTGGTGAGTTATCACGAGCACAATGAATCGCGCCGGACGCCGGAGCTCATCGACCGGCTGGAACGCGGGGAGAGTGTCGCGCTCGTCGCTGATGCGGGCACGCCGCTGCTCTCCGATCCCGGAGCCATCCTGCTGGCGGCGGCCGCCGCCCGCGGGTTGTCGGTCGTGTCCATCCCGGGTCCCAGCGCCGTGACCGCGGCGCTGGCGGTGGCGGGTTTTCCCGCCGACCGCTTTGTCTTTTGCGGATTTCTGGCCCGCCGCTCGGCCGAGCGGCGCCGCGCCCTGGAGGCGCTGTCCACCCTTCCCTACACGCTCGTGTTCTTTGAGGCGCCTCACCGCATCGGCAAGACGCTGGCCGACCTTCACGCCGTGTTAGGCAGTCGACCGGCCGCCATCGTCCGCGAACTGACCAAGCGGTTCGAGGAAGTCTTGCGGGGAGACCTCGCCGGCGTCATCGAACAGATGAGTGGGCGGACGCCCCGCGGGGAGTTTACGATTGTCGTGGCCGGCGCCGGTGCTCAAGGCATGGGGCCGCGCCGCGGCGGCGCGGGATCGATCCAGCCCACGGACGAGGCGGTGCGGGCCCACCTGGAGACGCTCCTGGCCGGCGGCGTCGGTCCCACCGCCGCGGCGAAGATCATTGCCAGGGCACATAATGTGCCGCGCCGGACGGCGTACCGGCTGGCCCTTCAACTGCGGAATCAGGAACCAGGCACCAGGGAAGTGTAAGACCATATGCCTATGGGCATCGGCGATCTGCTGCCCCACGACTATGCGAGAGTGCACCAGGCGGCCACCGAGTCTGAGGCCATGTTCGTGCAGCGCGTCCTCGACGAAGCGGGCATCCCGGCCGTCGTCCGCAGCCGCCAGGTGCCCGGCTACGCGGAGATCATCCGCGGGGCGATCGGGTACTGGGGAGACGTGCTGGTGGCGGTGGACGACCGGGAGCGTGCCGAAGCGCACCTCGGCACGTACCTGCGCATGATGAAAGGAGCCTTGGGCGTGGCGCGATTCGCCGGCATCATCCCCCCGCTGGTCACGCTCTTCGATCAGACCGGACGGATTGACGACGAGGCCAATGAGCGGCATGTGGACGTCGTCATTGACAGCGGCGTGCATGGTCTGTTTGCGATGGGCAGCACCGGCGAGGTGATGCACCTCAGCGCCGACGAACGCCGCCGATGCGCCGAACTGGTCGTGCGCAAAGTGGACGGGCGCGTGCCCGTGCTGATTGGATGCGCCAGCACGTCGACCGAGGAGGCGGTCTCCTTCGCCCGGCACGCCCAGAGTATCGGCGCCGACGGCGTGGTGGTCCTTCCTCCGTACTACTGGGCACCCAACGACGCGGCGATCGAAGCCCACATCGGGGCGGTCGCCGAGGCGGTCGAGTTGCCGGTGATCATCTACAATTTCCCTGCCGTCGTCGGAACGAACATCAGCCCGGTCCTCGTCGCCGGAATCGCGACGGCGCACGAAAACGTGGTCGGGATCAAGGACACCATTGACAGCATCGCTCACATCCAGGAAGTGATCGACCGGGTCAAGCCCATCAAGCCGGAGTTCAGCGTCCTGTGCGGCACTGAGTTCCACCTGCTCAACACGCTGCTGTCCGGCGGCGACGGTGCGATCCCCGCGGTGGCGAACTTCGCCCCCCAGCTGCCCGTGCAGGTGTATGAAGCATTCCGGCAGGGCCGGATCGCCGACGCGGCGGCTGCGATGCGCAGCCGGCTGGGGCTGGCGGCCCTGTATCAACTCGACGCGCCGTTCTTCGTCGTCGTGAAGGAAGCGATGGTGATGTTGGGGCTGATCGCACACGCGACCGTTAGACGGCCGGCCGGTCCGCTGACCGACGCCAACCGGACCCGGCTGCGGGAGATGCTGGTGGAAGCCGGATTGCTGTAGTCGTTTCGCCAAGGCCGCACTCGAACTGGCCTTCGACAGGCTCAGGCCACCCTGAGCGAGCGCAGCGAGTCGAAGGGTGGAGGGCTTCGGGTGAAGGCACACCATATCGCGACTCTTGTCGCGTTGCTTCTGGCCGGCGCATTAGCTCCCGGGCCCGCGGCGCG
>Ga0209640_10002450_pt1 | contig 16144 bp, 14 predicted proteins | sample RifCSP10_1_FD_184018 | JGI IMG/M metagenome (GOLD analysis project Ga0209640, IMG submission 184018) | Soil microbial communities from Rifle, Colorado - Rifle CSP2_sed 10_1 (SPAdes) (version 2) | ecosystem: Environmental > Terrestrial > Deep subsurface > Rock core/Sediment | place: Rifle...
AAATGTTGTTGATGCGGGTGGTGAGATCCCGAACGACCACGGGCACCTGCTCGTTGCGGGCGACGTTGTGGCCGAAGACGTAGTCAGCGCACGTCACGGGCCGGCCGTCGCTCCAGTTGCGGGGTTTCACCCGCCAGACCAGCGTCATCTTATCGCCGTCGAGCTTCCACGTCCCGTCCTTGAGGTTGGGCAGATATGCGACGCCCTGGGCGAACAGTTTCCATGTGTTGTCCCGCTGGACGTCAAACGTGAAGATCGTCGCCATGACGGAGTTCGATACCGCCATCTCGGCGAACATCGGGTTCAGGAAGTCGGGCTCCTGTGACGTGCCGATGACGACTGTGTCACGTCCCACGGCGGGCTGGCTGGTCTGCTGCCCCGACGCCAGCGGCACCAGTGACAGCGTCAACAGCGCTGCCAGCAGGAGCGTTAACCATTTGCCGATCGATCGCATTGTCTAACCTCCCTGTGTAGTCTTCAGCACCCAACACGAGATCAGCCGGCCGTCCTGCCGCACCACCCCCTCTCCCCGTGGGTAGCGTTTATGCGTCTCCATGCTTAGTGAAGGCCGCGGATGACCCACTCCATCGGATTGAGGCTGGGCGCATGCGCCTCGGGCTCCTTGCGACGCTGTGGGCCCACATAGACGTCCTCCGCCCGTCTGGCGGGAACCGCCACAGTTCTCCCATGCTGCGGCCGACCGCCCGGGCGCTCCGCCGCCGCCGCCCGCCGCGGGCCCTGTTTGGCCTTGTCGAGGAACCAGTCCACGTCGGACTTGCGGATGCGGTAAGACTTGCCGAGTTTGGAAGCCGGAAGGCGGCCTTCGCGGAGGTACTTGTAGATCGTGAGCTTGTTGAGCTGGAGGTAATCGGCCACCTGCTCGACAGTCATGATCTCGGTGGGCAGATCCGACATCTTCTTCATCGCCGTTCCTCCTTGGCTTACAATACTATACGATACCATACAATACGCATAGCATTTATTCCTTTGTTTCTGTGACTTGACGGGCGTCTGGCGGGTTTACCCAGGCCCTAGGCCCGTTCCAACGCGACAGTTGTCCATGGTCCGATCCCATTGCATCTCGCGGGTCGCGTTGGAAACGGGCCTATCCGGTTCGCAGGCGTGGGTCGAACGCGTCCCGCAATCCATCGCCCAGGAAGTTGTAGGCAATCACGGCCAGGATAATGAACCCGCCGGGAATCAGCAGCCAGGGGTACCGGCTCAGGTTCACCAGGTTGGTGCCCGCCGACAGCAGGTTCCCCCAGCTGGCGCATGGCTCGCGAACACCCAGCCCGAGGAAACTCAGCCCGGACTCGCCGAGGATCGCTCCAGGAATGGCCAGGGTGGCCACTACGATGACCAGCGAGGCCGTGTTGGGCAGCAGGTGCCGAAGGATAATCCGCAGGTCATCCAGCCCCATCGCCTTGGCCGCCAGGACGTACTCTCGCTGTTTCAGCGACAGCACAAACCCACGGATGAGGCGTGAGAACCCCGCCCACCCGATGAAACTCAGGATGAGCACAATCATGTAGAAGCGGGTGGTGCACCCTACATTGCTCGGCAGGACGGCCGACAGGGTCAGCAGGAGGTAGAACCCGGGGAAGGCGATGATCACCTCAGCCATCCGCATCATGATATTGTCGACCCGTCCGCCGAAGTACCCCGCGATTCCTCCGTACACCATGCCGATGGGAATGGTAATGCTCACGGCCAGGATGCCCACCAGGAGCGAGACTCGTCCTCCAAACAGGATCCGGGATAACTGGTCCCGTCCGTACTGGTCGCTGCCGAACAGGAACAGCCGCCCGGGCGCGTCCACCCCGATCAGATGGACGTTGGTTGGGAGGAGCCAGAGAAACCGGTACGGCTCACCGGCGGTGAAGAACCGGATGGGGTATTTCTGGGTCGGAATGATGGCGTAGCGCGTCAGCCCGAGCTCGACGAGTTCGGAGCCGTACACGAACGGCCGCTGCCACCGGCCCTGCTCGTCGACGACCCGCGGGGCCGTCGGCGGGTGGAAGAACTTTTCACGGTCGGTGAAGTCCAACGAGTACGGCGCGAGAAATTCGGCAAACAACGCCATCGCGAACAGGGCGATGAGGATCCCGCCGCCGATGAGGGCGACCCGGTGTCTCCGCAGCTGGCGCCACGCGAGCTGCATCGGAGTGCGCGCCCGCACGCGTTCCACCCGCGCGGCAACACGCCCGATGCGACCGGTGATGTCCTGGGTGGCCATGCTCAGACCCCGGACCCCGGACCCCGGACCCCGTCAGTCATAGCGTATCCGCGGGTCAGAAGCCGCGAGCAGCACGTCGGCGACCAGATTCCCCACCACCAGGGTGACGGTGCCCAGCATCAGGCTGCCCATGACCACATAGAGATCCTTGCGCAGGACTGAATCCAGGATCAGCTGGCCGAGCCCAGGCCATCCCACGACGCTTTCGAGGATCGCGGCCCCGCCCAGCAGCCCGCCGAGCTCAAATCCGAAGATGGTGATCAGCGGGTTGATCGCGTTGCGCACGGCATGCCGGTTGATGACGACGCGCTCCGCCAGGCCCTTGGCGCGCGCGGTCTTGACATAGTCCTGACGCAGGACCTCGAGGAGGTTCGCGCGCATCTGCCTCATCAACCCGGCGACGGTGAGGAATGCCAACACGGACGCGGGAATGACGAGGTGCCTAGCCACGTCCAGGACCTTCCCCACGGTCGACATGTCGTCGAACTCCAGGCTCGTCATCCCCCCGATGGGAAACCATCCCGTCACGAATGCCACATAGAGGAGCAGGAGTCCGGAGAAGAACGTCGGGGTGGAGATGCCAATGTACGAGACGAAGGACAGGGTGTTGTCGGACCATGAGTACTGGCGTGTGGCGGCATGGATCCCAATAGGAATCGCGATCAGCCAGGCAATGACAAGCGACACGATGCTGAGGAGCAGCGTGTTGAGCAGCCGGGAGTTGATCAGCCACCACACCGGCACCTGGTAGGCGAACGAGTAGCCGAAATCGAGGCGGAGGATGGACGCCAGCCACTTGACGTACTGGATGTACAACGGCTTGTCTAGGCCGAGGTTCTCGCGCATCCTGTCGACCGTCGCGGCATCGACCACCGGATTGAGCCGGATCTCGGCCAGGAAGTCTCCCGGAGAAAGCTGGACCACAAGGAATGACACCAGCGAGACCCCCACCAGCAGGGGGATCATGTTCATGATGCGGCGGGCAATGTAGCGGATCATTGAGGTGAACGCGGGGGCGGGCACACTGCCCGCCCCCGCAGTGATCCTACGGCCGGTACGGTCCCTTGTAGTACCGCGTGCCGAGCGTGCCGGTCGCGCCCTGCAGTCCGAGCTTGACGTTGCCGATGGTGTTCCGCAGCGCCGGCTGCGTCTTCTGGTACGGGAAGTACAGCATCGGCAGGTTGCGGTAGACGACCTGCTGGAACTGGGTCATCAGGGCCTTCCGCTTCGCCTGGTCCGGCTCACAGGCATACTGCTCAAAGACCCGGTCGACCTCGGCCTCCCACTGCGTGGCAGGGGTCGTCTGATTCGGGTTCCACATGTGGAGGTCGCCGGTGGTCAGCCAGAGGTTCCGAGCAGTCCCGTGCTCGATGCCGCCGGTAAACCCGATGATGATCGCCTCCCAGTTGTAGGTCCCCGTCAGCTTGCCGACCAGCGAGGGGAAGGACTCGGTCACAAACGTCGCCCGGATGCCCAGTTTCACGAAGTCCTGCCGCACGATGTTGCCGTAGGCTTCGCGGTCCTGGTTGCCGGCGTTGGTCACGATGGTAAACTCGACGACGTTGCCCTGCGCATCGCGCAGGAACCCGTCGGCTCCCTTGCGGTAGCCGGCCTCGGCCAGCAGCTGCTGCGCGCGGTTCAAGTCGTACGGATAGGGCTGGAGGCTCGCATCGTAGTACAGTTTGTTGCCCGCGCTGATGTCGCTGGTGGACGTCGTCGCACGCCCGGCAAGGACCTGCCGGGACATGGTGTTCTGGTCGATCGCGTGCGCCAGCGCGATGCGGAACTTCACATCCGAGAACCAGCTCAGTTTCGGCGCCCGGACGCCTCGTGGGTTCTGGTTGAAGACGATGAACTCACGGGTGAACGTCTCCGGCCCATCGTAGATCGTGAAGTCCCCCTGCTTCTCGAGCCCCTTCAATTCGGCGAACTCCCGTCCTCGCGCCCCGTAGGCGTCGATCTGCTTGGCCAGAAACTGCAGGCGGGCGGCGTCCTGGTTGGGGACGGTGACGATGATGTACCGCACCAGGTAGGGCAGCCGCTGGCCGCGTTTGTCGACCTGCCAGTACTTCTGGTTCTTCAGCATGATGACACGCTGGCCGGGGGTGAAGGACTGCAGGAGGAACGGTCCCGAGCCGACCATCGTCTTGGGATCGACGTTGACGCCCCACGTCCGGCTGAATTCGGCGCCACTCCTGGCCAGGACGTCGGCCAGCTTGTGTTTGGGAACAATCGGGAATCCGATGAACCGTAGGAACAGGCCGACCGGGCACAGCGATGTGGGGGTCGTGAACTGGATCCGGCGTGCGTCCAGTTTCCGCCACGTGACCTGCTGTCCGGAGAACGTCAGCAGGCTGCGGAAGCTGTTGTCAACGCCCGGCGTGAAGATCGCCTGGATGGAAAATACCACATCATCGACCGTGAGCGGCGTGCCGTCGGACCAGACGAGCCCCTGGCGGAGCGTGAAGACCCAGGTGCGGCCGTTCGAGGACACGGTCCACGACTCGGCCAGACCCGGCTCGATCTCGCCGGTGATGTAGTCCTGCTCGACGAGACCGTCGAACATGACGTTCGTCACGGCGCCCGAGGCGGTGTCCTGCACGATGATCGGGTTGAACGTCCTCGGGTCGGAGATCGACGACACCACGTAGGTGCCGCCGTACTTCCCGACCTCCGGCGGGAACGTTGCAACCTTCGGGTTGGGAATCCCCGGCAGGGTGAACTGACTCTGCGCGCCCACCATGGATGCAAGCGCCATGAGGAGCGCGCCCACTATCAGGAATGCTGTTGCCCTCCGTACCATCTGCCCCGTCCTCCTTTGCCTCGAGGGATTTATACAATAATATACTCGGGCATAGTGGTTTGAATTAAGTTTCTATTCCACCCGGGGAGGGACGTTCCTCCCCCCTGACCGGCGCCGGCATGAATTGTTACAAATCAGACGCGTTCGAGGGGGGCGTAGTTGAGTGCCAGCCGTTTGACCCCCCGCTCAAACTGGACCGTGACCACGGTGCGGACCCCCTCGCCCTCCACCTCAAGGACCCGGCCCTCACCGAAGCTGGCGTGGCGGACCTGGTCACCGATGGCCAGCACGGGCAGATCTCGCTCGGGCTCCTCCTCCCAGGCGACCGGCGGTGGAGCGGGGACAGTGGGGTGGGCGATCAGCTCGGCGGGGACCTCGTCGAGAAACCGCGAGGGGACGGCGGGGACGGTGGTCCCAAAAATGGCCCGGTTCCGCGCGTAGGTCAGGTACAGGCGTACTTTGGCGCGGGTCATCCCGACGTAACAGAGGCGCCGTTCCTCCTCCATCCCGCCTTCCTCGTCCAGCGACCTGGCGTGGGGGAACAACCCTTCCTCCAGACCGGCCAGGAAGACGACGGGGAATTCCAGGCCCTTGGCGGCGTGCAGCGTCATCAGCGTGACCCGGTCGATCTCCTCTGACCAGGTATCGAGGTCGGTGACCAGCGCGAGGTGCTGCAGGAACGCATCCAGGCTCTCCTCACCCGTCGTCTGCTCGAACTCCTGGGCGACCGTCACGAGTTCCCGGAGGTTCTCCACCCGGCTGTAGGCGTCGTCGGTGTCCTCCGCGTCCAGCATGGCCTGGTAGCCGGATTCGGCGATCGCCATCTCGATGAGGTCAGCGGCCCGGACCCGCCCGGCGCGGTCGCGCAGCCGCTCGATCAGACCCACGAACTCGCCGGCCGAGCGCTGAGCCTGCCTGGGCAATTGCTCCAGTCCTTCGGGGTTGGCCATCGCTTCGTACAGGTTCAACCCTCGCGCAGCGGCGAACGCGTCCAGCCGTTCCAGGCTGACATCGCCGATGCCCCGGCGGGGGACGTTTACCACCCGCTTCAGGCTCACGCTGTCGTAAGGCGCGAGCGACAGGCGGAGGTAGGCGAGCACGTCCTTGATCTCCTTGCGCTCATAGAACCGCAGCCCGCCGACGATGGTGTACGGGATGCCGGTGCGCAGGAACTGTTCTTCAAAGAGCCGGGACTGCGCGTTGGTGCGGTAGAGGACGACAACGTCGTTGTAGCGACGCGGTTCGGGGTCTGGCTCCCGGAGACGCTTGATCTCGCTGGCGACAAACCGCGCCTCGTCGTGGCCGTCGTAGGCCTCGTAGAGGGTCAGCGGCTCGCCGGTCTCGTTCGCCGTCCACAAGTGCTTGCCGTGACGGTGAGGGTTATGCCGGATCACACCGGACGCCGCCGCGAGGATTGTTTTGGTAGACCGGTAGTTCTCCTCGAGCTTGACAATCCTGGCATCGGGGTAATCGCGTTCGAACTCGAGGATGTTGCGCACATCGGCTCCCCGCCACCTGTACACCGACTGGTCATCGTCGCCGACGACGCACAGGTTCCGGTGTCTTTCGGCGATCGTCTTCACGATGAGGTACTGGGCGCGGTTGGTGTCCTGATATTCATCGACCAGCACGTGGAGGAACCGCTCCTGATACTCTTCCTTGATCTCGGGCGCCTCATCGAAGAGGCGGATGACGCCCAGGAGCAGGTCGTCAAAATCCAGCGCGTTTCGCTCCTGCAGCGCCCGCTGGTACCCGCGGAAGACGCGGGCGACGATCTCCTCGAACCACCCGGTCGCCTGCTCCGCGTAGGCGGCGTGGTCGACGGCGTCGTTTTTCGCGCGATCGATCAGCGAGAGCAGCAGGGGCGGGGGGAACCGGCGTTCATCCAGACCGAGGTCATCCAGCACATCCCGGACCACCCGGCGCTGGTCGTCGTCGTCGTAGATGAGGAAATTGCGCGCGACCCCGATGCGGTCGCCGTGGCGCCGGAGGATGCGGCTGCAAATGTGGTGGAAGGTACCGATCCACATCGCGCGGCCGATCGCCGCGCCGACCAGTCGGTCGACGCGGGTCCGCATCTCGTTGGCGGCCTTGTTCGTGAAGGTGACCGCCAGGATGCGCTGCGGAGCGACCCCACCGTTCCGGACGAGGTGTGCGATCCGGTAGGCCAGCGCGCGAGTCTTCCCGCTGCCGGCGCCCGCCAGAATCAGCAACGGCCCCCCGGGATGCTCGACGGCGTCCCGCTGCGGAGGGTTCAGATCTTTGAGGAAGTCCACCTACGGTTGTGTTATTCCCACTCGATGGTGGCGGGCGGTTTGCTGGTGATGTCGTACGCGACGCGGGTGATCGCGGGAACCTCTCGGGTGATGCGGCTGGCAAGACGCTCGAGGAGGTCGTCGGGCAGGCGGGCCCAATCGGCGGTCATGCCGTCCTCGCTGGTGACCGCGCGCACGATGACGGCGTGGCCGAACGTCCTCGCGTCGCCTTTCACTCCCACCGTGCGGACCGGCAGCAGCACCGCAAAGGCCTGCCAGATGTCTCGCATCTGCCCGGCGGCGCGGACCTCGTCGACGACGATCGCGTCCGCCGCACGAAGGATATCGAGCCGCTCCGCTGTCACCTCCCCCAGGATCCGCACGGCCAGCCCTGGACCGGGGAACGGGTGGCGCCAGACCATTTCATCGGGCAGCCCCAGCTGCCGGGCGACCTCACGGACCTCGTCTTTGAATAACTCCCGGAACGGCTCCAACAGCGCCAGGTGCATCGTCTCGGGCAGTCCCCCGACATTGTGGTGGGTCTTGATCCGCGCGGCCGTCCTCGTGCCGCTCTCGATCACATCCGGGTACAGCGTCCCCTGAACGAGATATTCGATCGCCCCCAGCGTGGCCGCTTGTTCTTCGAAGATCGCGATGAACTCCTCGCCGATCCGCCTGCGTTTGACCTCCGGGTCCACCACCCCGGCCAGCCGCTCAAGGAAACGCTCGCCCACCTCGACGTGGACCAGCGGGATCTGGAAGTGATCCCGGAAGGTCCGGAGCACCTGGTCCGCCTCCCCACGCCGGAGCAGCCCGTGGTCGACGAAGATGCACGTCAACTGGCCCCCGATGGCCTGATGGACCAGGGCGGCCGCGGCCGCAGAGTCCACCCCACCCGACAGGGCGCAGATTGCCCGGCCCGAGCCGACCCGCCGGCGGATGCGGTCCACCTCTGCCTCGATGAACGAGGCCATGGTCCACTGCGGGCGGCAGTCGCAGACGTGGTACAGGAAGTTCTGGAGCACCTGAGCGCCCCACGGAGTATGCGTGACCTCCGGGTGAAACTGCAGGCCGTACAGCCGGTGCGGCGGATCGGCCATCGCGGCGATGGGGCTGTTGTCGGTATGGGCAAGAGGCCTGAAGCCCGCCGGAACCTCGACGACTGAGTCGCCGTGACTCATCCAGCACAGCAGTTTGGTCTCCAGCCCGGCGAAGAGGGCCCCGCGGTCGTCCACGTACAGTCGCGTGCGCCCGTACTCCCGCTGTCCGGCCGGCGAGGTCCGCCCGCCGAGTTCGTATGCCATGAGCTGCATGCCGTAGCAGATGCCAAGGATCGGAATCTCGCTGTGAAAGAGCGCCGGATCGGTTCGCGGGGCCCCATTCTCGTACACGCTGGCCGGCCCGCCCGAGAGAATCAGACCTTTGGGCTGCAGAGCCAGCAGGTCGGCCACGGGCGTATCGTGGGGGAGGATGAGACTGCGCACCTTCGCTTCACGAACGCGCCGGGCTATCAGCTGAGCGTACTGCGCGCCGAAGTCGAGGACGATAACGGTGTCCGGGGTGACCGACTGCCGGGCTTTGGGCTCCGTCCTTCGGGCTTCGGTCGTGCCGGCGGGCTTGACGCGACGGTGCCCGATGCCCGGTATCCGATGCCCGTGGGTCATCGGCCTTGGCCGACCCTCTGGGAGAATTGCAGAGCCTTCCCCTCCGTCGCCAGGGCAGGGGCAATGAGGATTTCCACTGCATGCATCTCCTGGATTGTCCGCACCCCACACATACCCATGGCCGTGCGCAGCGCCTCGGCAAGGTTCTGCGTGCCGTCGTCGGTTTGCGCGGGGCCCAGCAGGATCTGCTCCAGGGTCCCCGTCGTCCCGACTTTGATGCGCGTCCCGCGCGGAAGCGCCGCGTGGGGGGTCGCCATGCCCCAGTGATACCCGCGGCCGGGCGCTTCGCTCGCGCGGGCCAGCGCGGATCCCAGCATGACCGCGTCGGCCCCGCAGGCGATCGCCTTGGCGACGTCGCCGCCGGTCGCGATCCCGCCGTCGGCCACGATCGGGATGTACCGGCCGCTGCGCGTGTGGAACGCATCGCGGGCCGCCGCAACGTCGGCGATCGCCGTCGCCTGCGGGACGCCCACGCCCAGGACCCGGCGGCTCGTACATGCCGCTCCCGGGCCGACACCGACGAAGAGACCCGCCGCGCCGGCGTCCAGCAGGGCCGCGGCCGCGTCGAAGCCGACGCAGTTGCCCACCATCACCGGTACGTTCGCCTGGGCGATCACCTCGCGGATGGACACGGACCGGCCGCGCGATGACGAGTGCGCGTCGGTGACGACCGTGGATTGGATAACCAAGATGTGGGCCCCCGCCTGCTCGGCCGCCGGCACCAGACGCGCCGCCGAGCCCGGGGTCATCGACACGGCGGCGAGTGCACCGGCGTCGACCAGCGCCCGGATCCGCGCGGCGATCAGCTCGTCGCGGACAGGGCGCTGATAGCACCGCTGCATCAGCGGGACAACGTCCTCCCCGGAGGCCGCGGTCAGTTCCACCAACACCGCCGCCGGGTCATCATAGCGGGTCTGAAGGCCTTCCAGGTTGAGCACGGCCACGGCGCCCAACCGCGAGAGCGCGGTGGCCGAGTGGACGTCGACCACGCTGTCCATCGCCGAGGCGATAAACGGCAGCGCCACGCGGTACCGCCCCACCGACCAGGCGAGATCGACGTCCGAGGGGTCTACCGTCGCCGACGCAGGGGCCAGCGCGATCTCGTCGAGACCGTATGCGCGGCGTGCGGGACGGTTCCGGCCGATCGCGTCCGGCTCCGCCGGTGTTCGCAGGACGTCCTTCGTGGGGGCAATGGACTCAATCATCGCACGGAGAACGGCGCCGGCTGCGCGGTGTCGGCGAAGGGCCGGGCGCCGTAGACCTCGGATTTCAGCACGCAGATGAACGGCAGGTTGCGGTAGCGTTCACCGAAGTCCAGACCGTAGCCGACGACGAATTTGTCTGGAATTTCGAACCCGCGGTAGTCGATGGGTACGTGGCGCCGGCGGCGGGAGACTTTGTCCAGCAGGCCGCAGACGCGCAGGCTGGCTGGATACCGTGGCTTGAGCGTCTCCAGCAGGTAATCCATCGTCAGCCCGGTGTCGATGATGTCATCGACGATGATGACGTGGCGGCCCTCGATCGGCTGGTTGAGGTCTTTGAGGATGCGGACGACGCCGGTGCTCTCGGTGCCGTCGCCGTAGGCACTCGTCGCCATGAAATCCAGATGGCAGGGGATCGAGATCCGACGAATGAGATCCGACACAAACAGAACCGCTCCCGTCAAGATCGCGACGAGGAGCGGTTCCTTTCCTTCGTAGTCCCGGCTGATCTTTTCGCCCAGCTCCCGGACGCGCGCAGCCAGCGCGTCGGCCGGGATGAGAATTTCGTCGATGTCATCCAGCAGCGCCAACGCACCGCCTCCGGGGGGTTTTGCTCATTATAGGTACGGCTTCGAAAGGGTGTCAACGAGGGAAAGAGATTGGCCGCTCCGCGGCCTCTGATGTTGCCGCGAGCGGACCCTGCGGGCTGCGGCTGCCCGGCTTGACCAGCGGGACGCCGGCGGCGCAGAGGGGGCAGACGGCGGCGATGTACGTGTCCACCTGAATGGTCAGCAGGGCTTCGAACGGCACGTCAAACCCCAGCGGGCCCTCGGAGCGGTCGACGAGCGCGCCGATCCCTATCACCCGGCCTCCCTGGCGTTCCGCCAGGCGTCTCACTTCCAATGTGGATGACCCCGTGGTCACCACGTCCTCGACGACGAGGACGGGCTCTCCGGCGCCGATCGTAAACGAACGCCGCAACTCGAATTTGCCTTCGACCCGCTCGGCGAACAGGGCCCGCGCGTCGAAGGCTCGAGCCACCTCGTGGGCGACGATCATCCCGCCGTAGGCGGGGCCGATCACCACCGAGGGTGCGGCGGTGCGGAACCTCTCCGCCAGGGCCCGGCCGACCCGCTCGGCATGACGCGGGTATTGAAGGAGCAGCGCGCACTGAATGTAGTGGGTACTGTGCATCCCCGAACTGAGGAGGAAGTGCCCCTGCTGGATGGCTCCCACCTGCTGGAGAAGGGCCTGGAGTTCGGAGGGTTCCATACGTTGGAATTCTCGACTCGGGCCGTGCGTACCTAGCGGTCCAGAGCAGCATCCATGTCTTCGAGGATGAGGGCGGCGGCTGCCCGAGGCTCAGGCGATTGGGTAATTGGCCGCCCGACGACGAGGTAGTCACTGCCGGCGGCGAGCGCCTCGAACGGACCCATGGTACGGCGCTGGTCGTCTCCGGCTGCGGCCTTCAGCCGGATGCCCGGGGTGACTACGATGAAGTCCCGGCCGCAGGCGGCTTTGACGGCGGCCGTCTCGTGGGCCGAGCTGACAACGCCGTCGAGGCGGGCAGCCTTGGCCTTGCGCGCCCTTTCGAGTACGACGGATCGGGCCTGGGGATCGGAGTCGCTCGTGAGGAGAGTGAGGCCCAGGATCAACGGACGGGCTCCGGACTTCGGACTTCCGGCTTCGACCGCAGCCCGCAGCATCTCTGGGCCGCCGGCGACGTGAACGTCCAGCATCGAGACGCCGAGCGCCGCGGCGGCGGCGACGGCGCGGCCGACGGTATTGGGGATGTCGTGGTATTTGAGATCGAGGAACACCTGCCCGCCCCGGTGGAGGACCATCCGGACCGCATCGGGCCCGGCGGCGGTGTACAGTTCGGATCCAATCTTGAACCAGTTCACCAGCGGACCGAGTTCGTCCACCAGCGCCGCGGCCTCATTCAATGTGGGGACATCGAGGGCGACGATCAAGCGCGCCCGCCCTCGGGCGCGCTCGGGGTCCGATGTCCGATGTCCGGTGTCCGGAACAACTGAGCTCATGGGTTCTCGGACCCCGGACCCCGGACCCCGGACACCGGCATTTCCAGGCTACCAATCAGTCCGCGGACGTCGCCAATGCCCTGCTCGATGAGATAGGCTTCGAGCCCGTCCCGGATTTCGGCGGCCACCGCGGGCCGGTCGATCGCCGCAGAACCGACGGCCACAGCGGTCGCGCCGGCGATGAGGAACTCCAGCGCGTCGTCGGCCGTGGCAATCCCGCCCATCCCGATCACCGGAACCCGGCAGGCGCGCGAGACTTCCCAGGCCATCCGCACGGCGACGGGACGGATCGCGGGGCCCGACAGGCCCCCCAGTCCGGCACCCAGCTTCGGCCGGCGCGCGCGGACGTCAACGGCAAGACCCTGCAGCGTGTTGATCAGCGACAGGGCATCCGCGCCCGCCTCTTCCGCGGCCCGGGCAATCGCCACAATGTCGGTCACATTCGGGGTGAGCTTCACAAACAGCGGACGCGAAGTAGCGCGGCGCAGTGCCGTGACGAGGCGGTGCGTGGCGGACGGGTCCGTGCCAAACACCATGCCGTCGGCGACATTCGGGCATGAGACGTTGGCCTCGATCGCGGCAACGCCGGCTTCCTGATCGAGCCACTCGGCCAGCGTCACGAAGTCGGCCTCAGAGTCTGCGGCAACGCTGACAATGATCGGAATCCCCAGCGTCCGGAGGAACGGGAGATCCTTGGCGATGAACGCCGCCAGCCCGTGGTTGGGCAGGCCGAGCGCATTCAGCCACCCACCGTCGGTCCGCGCGATCTGCGGATAGGAGTGGCCGCCTCGGGCCTCCACGGTGACCGACTTGGTGATGAATCCGGCAAACGCGCGGAGGTCGACGATCGACTGCACCTCGCGGCCGAACCCCAGCGGGCCCGGAGGCGACAAGACCGGGTGCTCAAAGGTGATGCCGGCGACTTCAACCGCCAGAGACGGGCTTCGGGCTTCGGGCTTCGGGCCTGGTGGGATCGCTGCAGGCGATTCGCGCTTCATGACTCGCGATGCACAGGCGCCGGCACTCGTGCCTCCCCCTCCAATTCGCTGAACTTGATCTCGCCGCCGACAATGGTGGCCACCGCCTTGCCTTTCAGGCTCCACCCGGCAAACGGCGTGTTCTGCGATTTCGACGCGAAGGCCGCCGGATCAACGCTCCATGCCCGGTCGAGGTCGAGAATCGTCACGTCGCCGGGTGCTCCAATGGACAGTGTTCCGCCGGGCACTCCGAGGATGGACGCCGGCGCGGTGCTCATCATCCGGACCAGATCGGATACCCCGATGATACCGGGGGCCACGAGGGTCGTGAGCACCACGCCCACCGCCGTCTCCAGCCCGATCACGCCGAACGGCGCCTGGTCAAATTCCACCATCTTCTCTTCGATCGTATGTGGCGCATGGTCTGTGGCAATCGCGTCAATCGTCCCGTCGGCCAGCGCCTCCCGCAGGGCGGCGACGTCGGCGGCCGACCGCAGCGGCGGATTCACTTTGAAGTTCGTGTCGAAACCCTGCACCGCTGCGTCGGTGAGAACGAGATGGTGCGGGGTCACTTCCGCCGTGACGCGGACGCCGCGGCGTTTCGCCTCGCGGATGAGGCGCACGCTCCCCGCCGTACTGACGTGCAGGACGTGGAGGTGCGCTCCCGCGGCCGCGGCCAACAGCAAGTCGCGGGCGACGATGGTGTCTTCGCTGACCGTGGGGATGCCGTGCAGACCAAGCACGGCCGACCACTCCCCTTCGTGCATGACGCCCGCTCGCGCCAGCGTGCGATCCTCACAGTGCTCCATCACCGGCAGGCCGTACATGGAGGCGTACGCCATCGCCTTGCGGACCAGCTCCGCGTTCGCCACCGCGGACCCGTCGTCGGAGAACCCGATGGCGCCCGCGGCCGCCAGCCCGCCGATCGGGACAAGTTCTTCGCCTGCCAGGGCCTTGGTGATCGCGGCGATGGGATAGACGCGGCACGCGCCGGTCTTCGATGCCATGCTGCGGACGTACTCGACGATCGTCGGATGGTCGATCGGGGGCACGGTGTTGGGCATGCAGGCGATTGCCGTGAACCCCCCGCGTACCGCTGCCGTGGTGCCGCTGGCAATGTCCTCCTTGTGGGTCTGTCCAGGATCCCGCAGGTGGACGTGCAGATCAATCAGGCCGGGGACGACCACCCGCCCACCGGCATCGATGACGCGATGCTCACCGGATGGGATCGCTCCGGCCACGGCGGCGATCCGGCCGTGCTCGATCAGGACGTCGGCCATCCGGTCTGTCGCCGTGGACGGATCGACGACCCGACCGCCGGTGATGAGAAGGGAATCGGGAATCGGGCGCGCGTCAGTCATTGCGAATCGTAGACGCGGGCTCAGCGAGCGGAGTCTGGGTGCGCGACTGGTCAAATTCGAGGAGCCCGTTTGCCACGAAGGTCTTGCGCCGGTCGCGCCGACGAGCAAGTGACGGACGCAGCAGGCGCTCCCGGCCGAGGGCCCATGCCAGGACCGCCATCCGGACGTCTACGCCCGCGGCGACCTGCGCGGCGATGCGCGACTGCGGTCCGTATGCGGCGTCGGCGGTCAATTCGATTCCGAGGTTGGCAGGGCCCGGATGCATCAGGATGGCATCGGGTCTCGCCGCGCGCAGCACCTGACTGTTGACGCCCCACCCCCGCGTGTACTCGGCCAGGGTCGGGACGTCTCCGCCGGCCTGGCGCTCGCGCTGCATCCGCAGCACCATCACGACATCCGCACCTTCGAGCCCGTCGCGGAGCGAGGTAGTCAGGTGCAGCGGGAGGCCGTCGCCGGGCGTCGGCAGCAGCGTCGCCGGCCCGACCGCGACCACCGATCCCCCGAGTTTCGAGAATCCCCAGGCGGCGGATCGGGCGACACGGGAATGCCTGACGTCGCCGACGACGGCGATGCGCAGTCCGGCAATCCGCCCCTTCGCCCGGCGCACGGTCAGCAAGTCGAGCAAACCCTGGGTCGGATGCTCGTGCATGCCGTCGCCGGCATTGATGACCGCGCAGCGCACGTGCGCGGCGGCCAGGTGGGCGGCACCGGCGGAGGGATGCCGGATCGCGATGGCATCGGCACCCAGACCCGCGAGCGTCCGCACGGTGTCCACGAGCGATTCGCCTTTCTGCACGCTGCTGCGATCCACATCGCAGCGCACGACGCCGGCGCCCAGTTTCCGGGCGGCGAGCTCAAAGGAGATTTCCGTCCGTGTACTCGGTTCGTAGAACAGCGTGGCCAGGGTCGTCCCGCTCAGCTGTTCACCGCGTCCCGCCACGGCCGATAGCTCGGCGAGATCGAGCAGGTCGGTGATCTCCTGGGGAGACAGTTCGCGGAGGGCGAGGAGGTGTCTCATGTCGCACATCCGCGGTATCCGGTAGCCGGGAGCCGGTAGCCGGCGATTGCGCAAAGAAAAACGGGGTAGAGGACATATCCCCTACCCCATTGTGCCTGCATGTTCGGTTGCCGGTTTCCGGCTCCCGGTTTCCGGTATCTCATCGCATCCCTTTCCGGTCTCACAGGACCGGTTTAAAGGTGGGGCGTGTTCGTCAGGACTCTATCACCTGACCCTCAGCCTGTCAATCTATCGCGCCTTCCGGATGATGGTCCAGATCCCCTTGCTGAACCGGACGAGGTCACCGATGCCGACCCTGCGGTAGAAGTCCCAGGGCACCTGGTACTCGGTCGCCCCGATCACGATGTAGGGCGCCGGCGGACCGTCGATGGCCGCGATGTACTTATCGTCGACGAATCCGACGATGTCCCCCGACTCGGTCACATTCGGATTCCCGAACCCGAAGCCAGCACAACTGGGAAACTGGGCCACCACGGCCAGCACGAGCATGAGCAGCGCGATCTTCATAGCGTCGTCCCTCCGACCGCCATTGTAGCGCACACGCTTCCGAAGCGGAATACATTCAGGAAAACGAAAAGGGCCCGGG
>Ga0209640_10002452_pt1 | contig 16136 bp, 12 predicted proteins | sample RifCSP10_1_FD_184018 | JGI IMG/M metagenome (GOLD analysis project Ga0209640, IMG submission 184018) | Soil microbial communities from Rifle, Colorado - Rifle CSP2_sed 10_1 (SPAdes) (version 2) | ecosystem: Environmental > Terrestrial > Deep subsurface > Rock core/Sediment | place: Rifle...
TCAAAGCGCGGTAGCGTGGTTGAAAATCCGCTCTGCAGCCGCTGGCGAATGTGGTTCTCGATGAGACTGGTGCATGCGAACAGGCGCAGCCACAGGCGCAACGATTGATGATGGTCGTCCCGCACGCGTGTTTCGCTGTCGATCGCCGGCGGTTCGAGCTGTTGCGAACGAGGCTTGTGCCCGGCCGCCATTTCACTTCACCTCGCCGCCACGGACATGACTGAATCAAACCGGCCCGATGGCTTGAGCGGCGCGCTCGAGATTGCGCTCGAGCTGACTCTTGCCTGAAAGATAGGGATCCGGCCACCACTGGTCGTGATAGTTTTGTTTGGCGGCTGCTTCCAGGGTCCAGGCGGGATTCGCGAGGTGCGGTCGTGCCAGCGCGCACAGATCGGCCCGGCCCGCAGCAACGATGGAGTTGACGTGATCCGCCTCGTAGATGTTGCCGACCGCGATAGTCGGAATACCGACCTCATTGCGAATCTTGTCGGAAAAAGGCGTCTGCCACATGCGTCCATAGACGGGATGCTGCTCCGCGACCGTCTGCCCTGTGGAAACGTTGAGCACATCAGCACCCGCTTCTTTCAGCCCGCGCGCGATGACAAGCAGTTCGTCCTCCGGAAGACCGCCCTCTGCCCAGTCACTCGCGGAAATGCGCACCGAGACCGGGAGTTCGCGCGGCCAGGTGGATCGCACCGCGGCGAACACCTCGAGCGGATATCGAAGCCGATTCACGGCATCGCCGCCATATTCATCCACGCGTTGATTGGTGAGCGGCGAGAGAAAACTGCCGAGCAGGTAACCATGCGCCATGTGCAGCTCAAGCATGTCGAAGCCGGCATCGAGAGCAAAGCGTGCGGCGCGCACGAATTCCTCGCGCACGCCATCCATGTCCGCGCAATTCATCTCTTGCGGCACCTGGCTGACACCCGCAAAGTAAGGTAGCGGCGACGGCGCAAGGACCGGCCAGTTGCCAGCCGCCAGCGGGTGATCCATCTCCTGCCAGCCGAGCTGCGTCGAGCCCTTGCGGCCCGAATGGCCGAGCTGCATGCAGATCTTGGCAGCCGACTGCGTATGCACGAAGCCCACGATCCGCCGCCAGGCGTCCCGATGCGCTGCGTTCCAAAGTCCCGTGCATCCGGGAGTGATGCGGCCTTGCGGTGAAACGCAGGTCATCTCGGTGAATACAAGACCTGCACCGCCGACCGCGCGCGCACCGTAGTGCATGAGATGCCAATCGTTGGGCATTCCCTCCGTCGCCTTGTACTGAGCCATCGGCGAAACGACCACACGGTTCGGCAGCCGCATACCCGCGAGCACAAACGGTAAGAACATCGGCGGCCGCGGCGCGGCGACGCCAGCGCGACGCGCCAGCTCGGTCTCGACCTGCTTCACGTACGTCGGATCTCGCAGACGCAGATTCTCGTGCCCGATGCGCTGGCTCCCGGTCAGCAGACTGTAGGCGAACTGCCAGGGCTCGAGGTGCGTGTAGCGCGCAACGTTTTCGAACCACTCCATCCGATTGCGTGCGGCGCTCTGCAGCTTCAGCGCCTCGAGCGATCGCTCCGCCTGATAGCTCGCAAGACCCGCTGGCACATCGCGCACAGTGGCGACGTGACGCACGAGCGATACGGCGTCTTCCATCGCGAGCTTCGTCCCTGATCCAATGCCGAAATGGGCGGTGTGAGCGGCATCGCCGATCAGCACGATGTTTCCATGATGCCAGCGCTCGCACAGGACGCGATTGAAGTTAAGCCACGCCGATCCGCGGAGGTGCCGGGCATTGCTCAAGAGCCGGTGCCCGCCCAGGTACTTCGCGAACAACTGTTCGCAGAACTCGATTGACTGCTCCGTGCTGTATCGGTCGAGCCCGAGCGCCTTCCAGGTCTCCTCGCGCGTCTCGACGATAACGGTCGAGAGCTCTTTACTAAACTGGTACGCGTGGATCTGGAACCAGCCGTGCTCGGTCGGTTCGAACGCGAAGGTGAAGGCCGGGAATCGCTGAGTCGTGCCGAGCCAGATGAAACGGCACTTGCGCACGTCGATGTTCGGGCGAAACACGGCCGCGTGCTGCTGCCGCGTCCTGCTGTTCACGCCGTCGGCGGCGATGATCAGCTCCGCATCCCGATAAGGCTCTTCCGAATTCACCTCGCACTCGAATCGCTGCTGCACACCGAGCGCGTCGGCTCGCTCCTGCAGGATGTGCAGCAACCTCTTGCGCTCAATGCCGCAGAACCCGTGCCCGCCGGAGCGCAGGGTCGTGCCGCGAAAGTGCACGTCGATGTCATCCCAGCGGTAGAAGCTGCCGGTGATTGCATCATGCGATTCCCGATCGATTTCGCGAAATCCCTCCATGGTCCTGTCGGAGAACACGACGCCCCAGCCGAAGGTATCGTCGGGTCGATTGCGCTCGATGACCTCGACCCGCGCCTGCGGCAGGGACCGCTTGAAGAGTATGGCCGAATAGAGCCCCGCGGGACCCCCACCAACGCAGACGATTCGCTTCATGCGCTAGACTTTTATATCTCTATTATTTAGATGTCAACTACATGCCGCCCGGTGGCAAGCGTGGGCACAGCCGGCAGCACCACGCTCGTGCTTCAGATTGCCCAACGCGAACTCGCCGTGCTGCGCGAGCGGCTCGGGTTGCCGGAGGATTCTTGCAGTATCCGCGACGTCGTCGCGCTCGGCGCCGGCAAGGCTTTGCACGTCCGCATCGACTCAATGAATACCACAGCGATATTCGCCGGTTTCGGCACGCGTGGCGTGACCGCGGCAAAGCTTGCGACCGCCTGGCGCACGAGGTCGAACGGTACCTGGGCGCGAATGTCGCCGTCGAAGGACTGGATCTCGATCGTTTGCGATCGATCGTCGTAACCGGCGACCTGAAATACCTCACCCTCATCGCGATGCCTGTACCACTGACCGATCTCCGGCAGCTTGGGTTTGGCGATCATGCTGTGTTCCCTCCTGTTCGGAGTGTCTCGAGCAAGATGCTGGGCCGAATGCGCGTTACCGCGTACTATTACACGCAGCTCGTGCCCCACCAATCCATGAACTCGCCGCGGTCGGTCGCCCCGTCGGCTGTAAAGGTGCACTGATGTTTCTCAGAAATTGCTGGTACGTCGCCGCCTGGGATCATGAGCTGATCGACGGCAAACTCCTGCGACGCACTCTACTGGAAGACCACGTGCTGCTCTACAAGGGCGAAAGCGGCAAGATCGTTGCGCTGAATGACCGCTGCCCGCATCGCGGGGCAGCGCTGTCAAAGGGACGCATGGAAGGTGATTCGGTGCGCTGCATGTACCACGGGATCAAGTTCGACTCCTCAGGACGCTGCGTGCAGATTCCGGGTCAGGACATGATCCCGCCGAAACTCCGGGTGCGTAGCTACCCGGTGGTTGAACGCGGCCACCTCGTCTGGATCTGGATGGGCGATCCGGCCAGGGCTGATCCGGTGCAGATCATCGATTTCCCCTATCTGCACGATTCACGTTGGAAGGGCATCCCGGCTTACCTGCATTACGATGCCAACTATCTATTGATCGTCGACAACCTCAGCGATTTCGCGCACCTGGCATTCGTGCACACGAAAACCCTGGGCGGCTCCGAGGAATATGCATTCGTGACCAAGCCCGCCGCTGTCGAACGACTCGAGAGAGGCTTCAGAGTCGAGCGCTGGCACATGAACATTGACCCACCGCCGTTTCACCGCAAGGTCATCGGCAACAAAACCGACAAGGTTGACCGCCGAAACATCGCCACCATGCACATCCCGGGAATTTTCCACATGGAAACGATGTTCGCACCGGCAGGCAGCGGGGCGGAGAAAGGCAACCTGTCCGGCGCCAGGCAGTATCGGAACTGCCAGTTCATGACACCGGAAACGCGCCGCTCGACGCACTTTTTCTGGGCTTACCTCAACGACTTCGAAGGAGACGACACGAATATCTCGCGGTCGTTACTCGACAGTCTCATCGAAGGCTTCATGGAGGATAAAGCCATCATCGAAAGGCAACAGAAAACGCTCGAGGAGGATCCCAGCTTCCAGATGCTGGCCATCATTGCCGATGCGCCGCTCGCGCATTTCCGTCGGGTGCTGAGCAAGCTGATCGAGGCCGAGCAGACACCCACGGCCGCCACCGGAACCAGCCCGTGACGGAACGACAACCCCCTACATGACGACAGAAATCACTTTTTCCTCGGTACAGGCGTCCAGGCCGCGCCAGCCCAGCTCGCGCCCGATGCCGCTCGTCTTGAATCCGCCCCAGGGCAGGCGCGGATCGATAGCGCCCCAACCGTTGATCCACACGGTGCCGGCGCGCACTCTTGACGCGAGAAAGTGGGCCGCGTTGATATCGCGCGTCCAGATCGACGCGGAGAGACCGTAACGCGTGGCGTTGGCAAGACGCACGGCCTCTTCCGTGTCGTCAAATGCCATGACCGCGCCGACCGGGCCAAAGATCTCCTCCTGAGCGATCCGCATCTCGTTGCTCACACCCGAAAGAATGGTGGGGCGGAAAAAATACCCTTTCCCGGTCCGACGATCGCCACCCGCGACAATCTTCGCACCCTCCCCGACGCCCAGCTTCACGTATCCCGTGACTCGATCCATTTGCTTCTGGCTGATCAGCGCACCCATGTTGGTTTCCGGGTTGAACGGGTCGCCCTGCTTCACGCCTGCAGCGGCTGCCGCGAGACCGCCGAGCACTTTTTCATAGTTGGAACGGTGCACGAAGATTCGAGTACCGGCGGCGCAGATCTGTCCGGAGTTGGCGAACAGGCCCATGGCCACACCGGCGATCGCCGCTGGCAATTCAGCGTCCGCCAGCACGATGTGCGGCGTCTTGCCTCCCAGCTCGAGCGTCACACGCTTGAACCCGTCGGCCGCGGCTCTCTGAATTTCACGACCGACTTCAGGACTGCCCGTGAAGCTGATCTTGTCGATACCCGGATGGCGTGCCAGAGCCGCCCCCGCGACTTCACCGATTCCGGTGACCACGTTGAAAACCCCGGCGGGTATTCCCGCTTCTTCCATCAGCCTGGCGATGTGCAACGTCGAGAGCGGCGCCTCTTCCGAGGGCTTCATAACCATCGTGCAGCCCGCTGCCAGGGCCGGAGCAAACTTCCAGGCAGCGATCATCGTCGGTGCGTTCCACGGCGTTATGGCCGCGATGACGCCCACTGGCTCGCGGACGGTGTAGTTGAACACCGGCCTGCCGAACGCGCCGGCGGTCGGAATCGTACGTCCCTCGATCTTGTCGGCCCAGCCGGCGTAATAGCGCACGGTATCGATCGTCATCGGGATGTCGAGCATCGTCGGCTCGAACAACGGCTTGCCCACATTGGCCGACTCGAGCTGAGCGAAGTAGTCCTTGTCGCGCTCCAGAAGGTCGGCAAGCCGGTTCAGCAGACGCCCGCGTTGCGCGCCCGGCATCTTCGACCATTCGCCACCATCGAACTGGGCGCGGGCCGCTTTGACCGCGGCGTCCACATCCTGCGCGGTACCTGATGCAATCTTGCTGAGCAAGGCCTCGGTCGCGGGGTTTATGACGTCAAAGGTTTCTCCACTGCTCGCATCTGTCCACTTGCCGTTGATATACATCTGGCGAAAGCCGGAGCCGAGATTTGCCACCGATTGATTTACTGTCGTCATAAACTTCTCCTTACGCGCTTCAGGCATCATAAACCAATGCCATGCGCACCAGTTGATTCAGGTTCCCGGATTCATCAGCCATAATCGGCAAGTTTCCCGGGTATTGCGTTAGCCCAGCGGATCTTCGATGTCCACACCTGCTCCTTCGCCTGATGTCGTGGCTCCCGCTCAGCTGGCGAGAGACTTCGACTTGCGGCGCTTATCCGCTGACTTCTATGAGAATCCATACCCTTATTACGCTGCGCTTCGGCAACATGAACCCGTCAAACGCCTGCCCGATGGCGGCTATCTGTTAACGCGCTATCGGGACGTCGAATACGTCTACAAGAATCCGAAGCTCTTCAGCTCGGACAAGAGGGTGGAATTCAAACCCAAGTACGGCGATTCCCTCCTCTACGAACATCACACCACCAGCCTCGTATTCAACGATCCGCCCCTGCATACGCGCGTCCGAAAGTTGATCAATGGCGCACTCACTCCGCGAGCCATCGCGGAGATGCAACCGGGTCTCATAGCGCTCGTGGACAAACTCCTGGCCGCAATGGCAGAGAAAGGCGAGGTCGATCTCATAGACGACTTTGCGAGCGCCATACCGCTGGAAATCATCGGCAATCTACTGGCTGTACCGCACGAGGAGCGCGGCCCGTTGCGCAAGTGGTCGCTGGCCATACTCGGGGCATTGGAACCGGTCGTGAGCGCAGAGGCCGCTGCACGCGGCAACAACGCCATCCAGGAATTCACTATCTGTCTGGAACGTCTCATCGCGGACCGACGCGTGAAACCAGGCAACCCGGAGCGCGACGTACTGACGCGCCTGATCAACGGGGAAGTCGGTGGAGAACAGCTTACGAGTAAAGAGTTGCTCCACAATTGCATCTTCCTCCTGAACGCGGGACATGAGACTACGACCAACCTGATCGGTAATGGCCTGGTGGCACTCTTCGACAATCCGGACCAGAAAGACGCCTTGCTCGTGCAACCGGACCTGATAAAGACAGCGGTTGAAGAGGTGCTGCGCCTGGAAAGCTCTAACCAACTGGGCAATCGCATCACCACCCAAGCGGTGTCGATAGACGGGCATGCAATTGAGGCTCAGACGTCGATCACGCTCTGCATCGGTGCCGCGAACCGGGACCCCGAACGATTTCCAGACCCGGACCGAATGGACATCACGCGCTCGCCCAATCGGCATCTCGCATTTGGCTCCGGCATTCATCAATGCGCGGGCATGAACCTGGCGCGGCTGGAAGGCAGCGTCGCGATCTCGCGCTTTCTGCAACGCTTCCCCGGCTACTCGATCGCCGGCACGCCGACGCGCGGCGGGAGGGCGAGATTTCGCGGCTTCCTGAAAATCCCATGCCGGGTCAGCGCATAGGCCGTACCCATTCGGAAGCCGCGCCCGTGAGCGATCCCGGGCAACTCGGCGATGAGTTTACATTGCGGTGCTCTTACCTGGTGTCAGGCCGATAAATAGTCCTCCGCCAACTCACAGGCGCCATCCAGCAGCATGATTGTCATTTCTCTTGCAGTTTCCGTCTCCGGGCGTGTGTGAACCCAGCCCACGTAGGTCAAGCCACGCGCCAGCAGAAACAGCTGAAAACTCTCGAGTCGCTGATCCGGCAGCTTCCGATGCGTTCGATAACCCTCTAACAGTGCTTCCTTGGCTTCCGCAAAATACGGCTCGCCGCTGATGAAATACAAGGCGGTCGCCAGTTCGAACAAGTGCCAACCGAAACCCGCATCGTCAAAGTCGATCAAACGCACCCGCTCGCCGTCGACAAGCAGATTCTCCGGGCAGAAATCCGCATGAATCATGCTGAAGGTATCTCGGGACTTATCCAGGCGAGCGAGATCACGATACACGCGATCACGTGCGCGAGTGAGAAGCTCGCGTTGACTCGGGGAGGCGGAATCCAGCTCCCAGAACCGACCCCAAAAAGGCTTATCACCTGCCAATCCTTCCGCATCCCACGAATGGCGGGTAAAACCGGCAGGCAGTGTCCAGGCGGACGATTGATTGTGAACACGCGCGGCCAGTTCGCCGATCGTGCGATAGACGTGCGCGACCGCGCCGCCGTCAGTGACACCCTGTTCTACCGATCCCAGCTGCTCGCCGGAAATCCACTCGAACAGATCCATCTGCACGGCCCCGGGTAACCCCGGTGCCTCGTATGTGATGAACAGCTCGCCTGATACGGTGGGTTTTGCGACCGGAACCGGAATGCCGGAATCGGCGAGCGCTCCCATCCATTGCAATTCCGAACGAAGCTCCGAGTCGGAATGGTAGCCGCAGCGATGTACCCGAAGCGCCGCGAGCTGGCCGTCGTGCTGCACACGAAACACGGCGTTTTCACGATACTTGATGAGCTCCAGTTCGGCATCAGCTATCGCCCACTGTCGCAGCGCGCTCTTTCCCGCATCCAGTAGGCGAGCGGCCCGCTGATCGGGGTTCAACTGGAAAAATCCACTCATCGCGCCCTATCCGTGCAGGCTGCCAAGCACATCGTCCAGCGTTGATGTCAGCAGATCCGCGTTCTCGGTGGAGAAAGGCAACGGCGGCCGCAGTTTCAGCACGTTGCCGTGCTCGCCAATATTGCCCATCACGATTCCGCGATTCCGCATGCCATTCACGACCCGCCGTGTTTCGGCAGCCGCCGGCGTCTTGGTGGCGCGATTCGTCACCAGATCGATGCCGAAAAAAAGTCCGCTGCCACGCACGTCGCCGATGATTTCGTGCTTCGACTGGAGATTCCTGAAGCCCTGAAGCACGTACTCGCCAACGGTCGCCGCGCGCTCCACGAGGCTTTCCTGTTCGATGACATCGAGCACCGCCAAGCCGGCGGCGCAGGAAACGGGGTTGCCGGCGAAAGTGTTGAAATACATTTCACTACGGCGAAACCTATCGATAAGCTCGCCGCGGGCCACCACACCGGAAATCGGGTGCCCGTTACCCATCGGCTTGCCTAAGGTCACAATGTCCGGGAGCACGCCACTGCGCATGTGGCCCCACCAATGGCCGGTTCGGCCGAAACCCGACTGGATCTCATCGGCTATGTAGAGACCGCCGGCCTTGTGCACGTAAGCAATGGCCTTGTCCATATAGGCGGTCGGGACGTTCGGCAGGCCTTCATTGGCGAAGATCGGGCACACCAGCATGCCCGCGAACTTGATTCCGTCTTTCGAGAAGGATTCGATCGCCTCGCGCACGGTGTCGGCGTAGGCGTCTGACAACGCGTCACCCGCGAGATCGCGCAATGCGCGATATGAATCGGGCCAGGGCACCATTCGAATGTTTCTGCCATAACCCTCGAACGGCGTAAAGATCGAACTGAGCTGGGCGACAGCGGCTGTATTGCCGTGGTAAGTCGCGTTCGTACAGATGAAACCCTCGCCTCCCGTATTGAATCGAGCCAGCCGGAGCGCAAGATCATTCGCTTCGCTGCCTGTACAGGCGAGCATCAGGCGGTTCAGCGACGCGTCAAATTTGCCCAGCAACCGTTCCGCATAGTCGAGAATGTTCTCGTGCAGGTAACGGGTGTGTGTATTCAGTTGCCCGGATTGCCGGCAAATCGCCTCCACGACGTGCGGATGGCAGTGGCCAACGCAGGGGACGTTGTTGTAGCAGTCCAGGTAGCGCCTGCCATCGACGTCATATAGCCAGACGCCCTCGCCTCGTACGAGATGCAGCGGATTGTCATAGAACAGCGGATTGCCGGGGCCGAGCAGCTTCTCGCGTCGTTCAAGGAGCGATGCAATGCTCATGCTCGATCCACTCACGGGTCATTTAGGAAGATCCAGCCAATTCCTTCACTCCGGCCAATCCTTCCAGGAAGACGGGGCTCTCCGGCAGAGTGGAGCCGCCATCGACACAAATGGTCTGCCCGGTGATATAGCGTGCTTCGTCACTCGCAAGGTACAACATGGCGTAAGCAATATCCTCCGGACTGCCGATGTATCCCAACGGTATGTATTTCGCCATGTGCGCCATGCCCTGTTCATCAGCCAGAAGCTCCATCGCCGAGGTGCGTATATATCCAGGTTCGACACCGTTCACCGTGATGTTTTCCCGTGCGAGCTCGATTGCGGCCGTCCTGATGAACGCATTCATGCCGCCTTTCGAGGCCGCGTAATACGCTGTTCCCGGCATGGCAACACGAGGTCCTGTCACCGAAGACGTGAATAGCAGGCGCCCGCCGCCGCGCTTGCGGAAATGAGGAATGCAGGCCTTCGAAAAACGAAAACAGGCTTTCAGGTTTACCGACAACACCGTATCGAGGTCCGCCTCCGAATAGGCTTCTACCGCACCGCCCAGGAATGAACCCGCATTGTGGACGAGGATGTCGACGCCGCCCCACTGATCCACTGTATGGTTTACGACCGCCTCGACATTTGCCAGTTCGCCAATGTCGAGCGCTATCAGTTCCGCAACGCCGCCGGCGTCCCGGATCTGGCTTACGGTTTCTTCGCCGCTCTTTGCCGTGCGAGTGGCGACCATCACTTTTGCGCCGGCCTTGCCGAAAACTCTCGCAATGCCGGCACCGATACCCTTTCCAGAGCCCGTCACGATCGCGATTTTTCCGCTCAGGTTTCCAAACACTTTTGTCTCCCGGGTGCCGGAGCTTCGATGCGCAACGCTTTCGCCTGCGCCAGGACCGGCGGCAATATCAAGACAAGACTCAGTACGAACAAGCCGCCGCCGAGCCAGTTGACGTTGACGTAGTCGCCTTCGTCGATGACGCTCGCCGCCAGACTGGGTCCGATAGCCAGACCGACCATTTGCATCGCAACCGCATAGACGACAATCCGTCCGCGACGATCGAAGCTCGCCATGGCCGCCAGCAGGAACGGATGTGTCAGATTCCACGCGAAGTTGTACACGCTGACGGCGAGCGCAAACACCAGAAACTCAAACTGGCCGACCAGAAAAAGGAGACACAACGCACCGCCGAGAATACCCAGACTCAGTGGCAGGGAACGGCCAAAGCGATTTCCCAGCAGCGCCGTGAGCAGCGCTCCGGCGATGCCGGCAAATTGCGAGATCGTCAGGCCATTAGCCACGAGCTGCTCGGTGAGGCCGCCGGCCACGCCAATCAGAAACAGATAAGCCCAGACGACACCTTGCGCGATGAAATAGGCCAGCATGGCAAAGAGCGCCAGTCCCTTGAGTTTGCCCGGCAAGTTCACCGCATCGGCTTCAACCTGCACGACATTCTCTCCAGTGATCGGCAAGTAGCGCAGGACCGGCAACGCGGCCAGCGGGAACAGTGCAAAGAACCACAGGACACCATTCATGCCGGCCAGAGCATACGTGCTGGGCATCAGCACCAAGGCGATGGCGCCGTACACCAGGACCCACATGATCAGAAAACCAAAATTCCGTTCCGGTTTATCCGTCAGCCCGATCGCAGCGAAACTCAGCGAGACCAGCCCGCCGGCTCCCAGGCCCGCCAGAACGCGCAGCAGGACAAAGACATTCAGATCGTCCGTAACAGTACACAGGGCGTTCGCCAAGGCCATGGTCAGCAAGCACGCTGCAATCACGACACGCCAATTCACGCGATGGGCGAAGAAGGTCAAAAGAATCGTTGTGACAGCAATGCCGAACATTTCAGCCGATGCCGCGTAGCCCGCACCCTGGTCATCGAAGCCGACATGCTCGACGAGTCCCTGCACGAATCCGGGCTGAACAATGAACACCTCCGGTCCGATGACACCCACGAGTATCGCCGCGGCGAGAGTACGCCGGGAATTGACGTCAATCGGCTGGTTGTTTCCGAGGATGAGTGACAGCATTTGACGTCAGCCAGGTCGTCCGGCGGCCCGCCGCCGGACGACGGCTGCGCTTCATCGCAGGTTGTACTGGAACGAGGCACCCCACCAGCGTGGCATGCCATAGGACTGCTGATTGAAACCAAACGGGCCGGTAAAGTCGAAGGTGTAGCTCAAGTATTCCTCATCCGTCACGTTGTTTACGAAGGCCGCAAGCTCCCAGCGGTCGTCCGCAGACGCGTAAGACAAGCGGAGGTTGCCGATCGTGTAGCCGTCCTCCAGCGACACCGGCGAATTCTGAATGTCAAAATAGAGTTCGTCCTGGTAGTTCCCCCACGCCTGAACCGCTAGACGCCCGTTCATCGCCGGCCACTCATAGCGCACCAGAGCATTGGCTGCCACATCGGGTGACGCAACCATATCCCGGTCCCGCAGCACACCCGCTGGGCTCGGAATATCGCTGGCCGTCGCATCAAGCAGCGCCAGCCCGAAAGCGAGATCCCAGCCATCGGCCGGTGAACTCTGCAGTTCCAGTTCGAATCCGCTGACCTCCGCGTCCGTATTGAAAATGATCTGATTCAACAATTCGAAGCGAAACGTCTGGAAGTCCTTGTAGTCGTAATAGAAGGCGCTCGCGTTAAATCGAGTACGACCGCCCATCAATGTCGACTTGAATCCCACCTCATAACTCGACAATGTCTCTTCGTCGTAGGGAATCGTCGCGACAGTGTTGCTGGCGAAAAGAAGAGTTTGGTCCAGGAAACCCACGTTGAAACCTGCCGACTTCGTACCCCGGGAGTACGATCCGTAGAACAGCAGGTCATCGTTGGGCCGCCAGTCGAGTTCCAGCTTGCCGCTGTAGCTGTCGTGGTCCTGAATGGCCAGGTCGCCAACACTGTTCCGGTCAAAATCAAATGCCACGTTGTCCGGCAGGCCCACCACGTTGGTAAAGAATCCCGACGTATCCACGTTCAGATAGTCGAGCTCTTTCTCCTCAGTGGACGCCCGCGCGCCGACTATCAGCGTCCACTGATCGGAAAGGTCAAACTCCAGTTGGCCGAACAGCGCCAGGGAATCCGTCTCCTGGGTGTAATTCGCGTCGAAGAACACGAAACCGAGATTGGTCAGGTCAAGGAGATAATGACCGTCAACCTCGTTGTCGAAGTAATACACACCGCCAAGCCATCGGAACGTATCGCTGCCGCCCGCGATTCTCAATTCCTGCGTAATGGTATCCGTGTCCGCCTGGAAGGTCGGCTGAATGAGGGGGAACGGACCGGCTTCGGTGTCCTCGGACTGCAGACGCTCGACTTTCTGGACAGCCGTGATCGACGTAATGGTGAAGTTCTCCAGTTCCCAGCCAATATTCAGCGAGACACCTGAAGTTTCCACCTCCACCCGGCCATCGCGATCAAACTCTCCGGCGAACGGGTCGCCATCGGTATCCCTGTAGCCGAAGCAATCGGTACCGGGTGGCCTGTCCGTCGCGTCCACAACGCCGTCCAGATTGCAATCGACCCCCAACCCTTGCTCGTTCGGCCCCAGGCCGACACTCTGCCCATTGACGATGTCGGTTGCCTGATGCTGCCAGGCGCCGACCGCGGCATCGTTGTCCGAGTAGTAAGCGTTGACCAGCATATCGACGCTGTCCGACGGCGCAAACAGCAGTTGCCCACGAGCTGCCTTTGCATCGGTTTCGTTGTAGTCAGGCCCAGTGCCGCGATTTTCGGTATAGCCATCATGTTTATTGGTGGCAACCGAGATCCGACCCGCAACCGACTCACCGATCGGTCCACCGATGGCGCCTTCGAACTTGATCTGACTGTTGCTGCCGCCGGTGAGGTTCACGTAGCCACCGAGTTCGTCGGTGGGTCGTTTGCTGATGAAATGAACCAGACCGCCCGTGGTATTGCGGCCGAACAATGTCCCCTGCGGGCCGCGCAACACTTCGACCCGCTCCATGTCGAACAGCTGGAAACTCAAGCCGCCCATCGCCGGGCGATAAACGTCGTCGACGTATACCGCCACCGGGTTTTCGTTCGCGTCCGCAAAATCGTTGAGCCCCACCCCTCTCAGGAAGAAGTTGATCTGGCTCGACTCGGCATTGGGGACGGTGTAGGTCAGCCCCGGTGTCATGGCCACGATATCGGTCGTGTTCGTAAAGCCCAGGGCGCGGATCTGATTACCGGTAAATGCGGTCACGGAGATACCGACGTCCTGCAGATTCTGTTCTCGCTTCTGCGCGGTTACGACGATCTCCTCCAAGGCGCCGCCGGTACGGCTCTCCTGGGCGTAACCTGACACCCAGGCCAGCATTGATGCGGCAATGCAACTTCCCAACATGACTCGTAACATCATTGCCCGTCCCCCTTGAACTGTAATAGCCGTTAAGGCCTAGACTTGTTGTAAACCGGTGAAGCGAATAGTACGCGTGTTGACGCTGACGTGAAATCCACTTCGGAATCGATGTACGACGCACCGAATATGAAATCCAGGCCGCGAGCCGGCGATACACTGAACTCCACCACGACGCGGGCGACCCGCCAGTTCTTCATTCAGTTGTGGGCGCTGCTGTGCGTGCTCGATGGCCACTCCGGTCGCTTGCTCGATGAGCTCTACGCCATCGACATTGCGCAGCTCGAGAAACGAATCGACGAAACGCACCCTGGCCTGTCCAATCGAGAGATCCAGCGTCGTGCGACGATACTCGCCGCCATGATCGAAGGCCTGATGGTCGTGCGCGGCTCGCATAGCGCACAGGAACGGGAGATGGCCCGGCTCATGGAGCGGGCGTTCGCGGTCGGCGTACGGATCGCCCATGGTTTGACGAACGAGCAAGAGGCGGACTGACCAGCGGTCCAGATGCAGCAATGCCCCGCCCCGCCGCTCGCGATCATTCTCTCTACTTCACCAACCCGAAATACGCTTTCGTGCCGCCGCCCGAGCTGCTCGGCGATAGCACGTTGCACGACGTCGTTGTCGTGGGCGGAGGACCGGTTGGGTTGACCGCCGCGCTGGAACTCGCCCGCCACGGGATCAGGTGCGTGCTCCTCGACGACAAAGACACCCTCAATGACGGCAGCCGCGCCATCTGCATTGCGCGCCACAGCCTGGAGATCATGCAGCAGCTCGGGCTGTCCGATCGATTCGTCGCGAAGGGTCTCGGTTGGACGCACGGGACCTCCTACTACGGTACCCGCCCGGTCTATCGGCTCGAGATGCCGCATTCGCCCGACGAGCGCTTCTATCCCATGTACAACCTGCAGCAGCAGTACATCGAGCAGTTCCTGGTGGACGCGGCGGCGCGAAGCCCGATGATCGAACTGCGCTGGCGGAATCGGCTGAGCGGTATAGAGCTCGGCGATTCGGGTGCGACGCTCACGGTCGATACACCGGCCGGGTCCTACCGCTTACGATCGCGTTACGTCCTGGCCGCAGACGGTGCCCGCAGCGCCGTTCGACACCTGCTGGGATTGAAGCTCCGGGGCGATGCTTACGAGGGACGTTACGTCATCGTCGATATCCGCATGGCCTCGAACTTCCCGACCGAACGACGCGCTTTCTTTGATCCGCCCGCGAATCCGGGCGCCACCGTGCTGATCCACAAGCAACCCGACGACATCTGGCGCGTCGACTACCAATTGCGGGACGGTGAGTCGGAAGACGATGCGCTTCGCGAAGACAATATCCGCCGACGAGTGGGCGCAATTCTCGACATGATCGGTGAGAAAGCACCCTGGGAGCTCGAGTGGTGGAGTCTCTACAAGGCCTATTCGTTGGCACTTGATGACTACCGCTGCGGTCCGGTCCTGTTCGTGGGAGATGCGGCGCACCTGGTGCCGATCTTTGGTGTGCGCGGCCTGAACTCGGGCCTGGCGGATGCCATGAACGCCGCCTGGAAACTCGCCTATGTGATCAAGGAACTCGCCCCGCAGAAACTGCTCGACAGCTATTCGATCGAGCGACGGGGCGCAACGCTCGACGTTTTCAGCAACGCGGCGAAGAGCACGCGCTTCATGACACCGCCCACGCGCGGCTATCAGCTCCTGCGCAACGCCGCCCTGTCGCTCGCGGTACATCACGACGCGACACGCCCGCTGATCAATCCGCGGCAATCACGGCCCTATAGCTACACCGACAGTCCATTGACGGCATTCGCGGCGCGCGACCACGATTTCGCCGCCGGGCCCGTCGCCGGTGCGCCACTCAGTAATCGCCTGCTGAGCGCGGACCGATTTCTGCTGGATCGACTCGGTGTAGGATTCAGCGGTCTCTATTTCTGCGAAACAGGCGAGCTACCGCCCGGAGTGCAGAACCTGTTTCTGGATCTGGCGGTGGGTAGCGAGGCCTTTGCGCCGATCGTCATTTCGCGACACGAGCGCGGTACCCCACTCGCGGCAGCAGCCGGGACATTTGCCGCGTACGGCGCGACGGATGGCACGTTTTATCTCGTCCGCCCCGACCGTCACGTTGCCGCTCGCTGGCGGCAGATCGTCCCCGACGAAGTCCGCCATGCCTTCATGCAGTCGCTAGGACACTGATTCACATGCACAACACGCTATCCGAGCCCGAGCTTGAGCAGGCCTACGACTTGATCGCGACCGCAATCGATCGCGTCGGACGCACCGATGAATCGTTGTTCCTCGCCAAGCTTTGCCTCGCCCTCAGCGCTCAGCTGCAGTCGGTCGACTTGATTGCCGAGGCGATTCGA
>Ga0209640_10002453_pt1 | contig 16133 bp, 17 predicted proteins | sample RifCSP10_1_FD_184018 | JGI IMG/M metagenome (GOLD analysis project Ga0209640, IMG submission 184018) | Soil microbial communities from Rifle, Colorado - Rifle CSP2_sed 10_1 (SPAdes) (version 2) | ecosystem: Environmental > Terrestrial > Deep subsurface > Rock core/Sediment | place: Rifle...
TCATCCAACCCAAAACCAGCATCACCAGATGACCGTCGCACCCCACCCGCGACAGGACACCCTTTCCGAAGGGGGGACCGCCCGAGCAAAGCGAGGGCGAGGGGGGTTCGCCCCCCTCGACGCGAGGGGGGTTCGCCCCCCTCGACGCGCTCACTACGTTCGCTGGCATCGGTCCCCCCGCTCCGCAGGGGGACAACGACCCGGACGCCCAGTTGCCCCCCTTTTCCAAAGGGGACCGTCCACTCTTGACCGTTCCGGCTAGGGGGTCAACCCGAACCATTTCTGGAGCGTCGCCGCCCACTGCTCTTCACTCACCTCGTGCTCGGTCCAGGTGCCGTCGCGCCGGAATTTGATCCGGTCGGAGAGCAGAGTGACCCGATCGGGCCCACCATCGAGGAGCCGGGTTGCGAATCGGGTCGTGGTCCATTGCAACCCGGGTTCGGTCTGCAACCAGTGGGACGCCTCCTCGAAGTCGGCGGGGGTGCGTGGGGTGGAGTCGAAGCGGTAGTGCTCCTCCACTTCGCCGCCCTCCTCGTGGGAGACCAGGGTGGTTAGAGCGTCGGCGAACACCAGCCCGTACTCGCCGCTGCCCCCGTCGTGGGGACCTTCCGATTCGAGAGGGATGGGGCGGATGAAGGAGTCGCCAAACCCCACATCGACCAGGTAGGGGTGGTCCAGAGTGACCTCGAGGGTGAGATGGGTGGGCATCGGGGAGATGTTCCCGTAGAGGACGGTGGCGGCGAGACGCCGAACCTGAAAGCCGAGTGCGCTGAGCAGGGCGGCGAAGGCGCCGTTGAGCTCGAAGCACCACCCGCCCCGTTCCCGCTCAACGACCTTTTCCACCGTCCACTCGTCGTCGGTCCTCACTCCTCGCCGGTGGTAGACGTCGAGGTTTTCGAAGGGCACCGTCGAGAGGTGGGCCCGTTGCAGCCGCTCTAGACCGGCCAGGTCGAGCTCCACCGGGGTGGTGATGCCGATCCGTTTCAGGTAGCGGTCCACGTCCACGACGGCGAATTGTGCCAGAGCCACCGAGCTGCCCGGTTATACGCCGGTCGGCGGGGAGTCCCAGCGAACTCCTACCCAGCTCGAGGTGATGGCCGATGAGCACACTTCCACGTCATCTCTGACCCAACGGTTTGTCGTCGCGCAGCCGGTACATGGTTGTCGATCCCTCACGGTGAGCTTGCACCTGCCCTGTCGACTCGAGCGCCATCAGCGTCGCTTCCACGCGGGTCGGGTTCACGGATGGGCCACGTCCCAATCGCAGCTCCATCTCGCTGAGGATCGAGAAGGCGTCGGCCTCGCCGGTGCGAACGAGGGTCTCGGTGACCGCTCGTTTCAACTCCCGGCGGTCCATCACACCGAGGAACGACGTTGCGATCCGGCCGGAGACCTGCCCCCACCCCAGAAGGATCCTCGGCCCGACGAGCAGGAACAGAAGGCTGATCGGAAGATAGAAGAACGACTCGGGGATGGTGTCGATTATCCACGAGCCGATCTGACTTTCTACACCGACGACGACCAGGATCGGCATGACGAATCCTCCGAACATGAGGCCTATCAAGGTGATTGCGATCGTGAATGCGACTACCCCGAGTGGGAGGCGCAACAGGATGAACCCGATTTCCCGCCAGGTTTGCCTGGCGGAGACGAGGTCGCGGAGACGCCCCCACAAGAACCCTTGGGACAAAGGGCTCATCGGTGGTCGGCGGGGCATCGTGGCGTCGAGAAGCGACCAGGCCAGCCGCCGCTCGATGCTGGCCATGGCTCGCACGAAGATCAGTGTCGCCACCAAGACAGGTATTCCGAGAAGGGTTATCGCGAGGCCGAGGCCCAGAGCGAAACCGGTGACGACGATGGTGAAGCCGAAGATCCCGATGGGGAGTCCCAGCAGCGAGTAGACCAGGGAACCGTAGGTCCGCCTGTCGGAGAAGGCGCCAAGCAGCCAGCTCAATCTCGCCCCTCCGACGTGCGGGACTCCCGTTCGATCATGATCTCTTCGGGCGTCTTCACTACGAACGCATACACGGCATGAGCTGCGATGAAGATCCCCCATCCGAAGAGCGGGTAGACGTACCACGGGAAGGTGGAGTCGCCGAGCGCCCAGGTGATCACCAGAAACACCTGCGTGGTCAGGTAGACCGCAAAGTGAAGCCAGAACCACTGGCGGCGGGCAATCCGATTCGCCTCACGCTCCCTGGCCGCCATCTTGCCGAACTCATCCATTGTCTTCTCCTTTGTGAATCGTCTTTTCGATCTGGGTATGGGCTTGGGCAAGAATCTCCATGATCTCCTGTTGTTGGGAGGGATTGGCGAGTCGACGTCGCAATACCGAGAGAGAAGCGAAGTGGTCGAGCAGCGATCCGATCGCTACCCGGTCCTCGGCCTGCGCCGCCCTAGCGCTCAGCGAGGGCCAGCGATTCCGCCAATCGGACGACTCCACTGCCCGAAGACCCGTGTCGGTGAGGGCGTACATCCTGACCTCGTCGTGTTCGAACATGCGCAGGTAGCCGGTTTCGACCAGGGCGAGCAAAGCCGGATAGATGGCGCCGGGGCTGGGTTTCCAACCTCCGCCAACCCGACTCTCCAACTCGCTCATGATGGCGTACCCGTGGGCGTCGCCGAGGTCGGCCAACACGACGATGATCGCCTGCTTCAGCTCTCCTCGTCGAAAGACCCTGCTCATAACGTAAATTACGATAATTTATAACGTAACTTACGTCAAGTAGGTTCCGTCGTGCGCCAGCGTGTTGAGAGCCAGCCAGACGAGCCGTCAAAAGTCTCCCGATGATCGCGGGTCAGACACCGACGTCTCTGCGGTTGAAGGAGACGACAGCGACCAACACAAACACCAGGGCGACACCCGCCAACAGCAGCGTCATAGCCGGATCGATACCGTCCCGCAGCGTGGCGGTGGCGTTGAACCAGTAGAACGGGGAGAGTTTCTGAAGCCAGCCCAGACCTTCCACCAGGGGTGCCAATCCGCTAGCCAGGTAGGCGGTGACGGCCACGACGGCGGTGACGCCGACTACCAGGCCACGTCGTCCGACGAAGCCACCAACCAGCAGGGCCAGGGCACCAAATAGGGCTCCGAGCAATGCGAGATTCAGAGAGGTGGCGGCGATATTGCCGATAGGCAGGTCGATGTCCACCGGCCCTCGGATCGCCAGGATCGCCAGGAACACCGCCAGAGCGGCGATCACGGTGGCGATGAGAAGGGCCAATGCCCGCTGGGCCACCACCCGGGTCCGGGTCACGGGGTGTGCGATGAGCAGCTCCATGTGGCCCGCTTCCTCGTTGCCCGCGATCGCCCTCGCCCCGAGCCCGATCGCCATGATGATCACGAGGATCGGCCCCAACAAGCCGAAGACCGTCGACCCGAGGTACCCGTGGGGTGTGCTTATCTCATCCCAGCCAAACGCCTCGGCCAAACCCGCAGGGAGACTCTCGATCAGCTCGCCGTACTCGGGGGTGGACGCGTACGGGTAGAAGCCGCCATAGATGACGGCCACGGCGAGAAACCCGATCGCCCATCCGACCAGCGATCTCCGCTGATCCCAGAGTGTCTTAGTCCAGATGTCACTGAGCATTTGTCTCTTCTCCGGTGTAGTAGTGGAAGAACAGTTCCTCGAGATCCGGCTCCTCGGACACGAAGTCGATCACCTGGTGACGGGCTGCCCTCTTGACCAGGGCGTCGGCCTCACCGACCAGACGACAGGTCAGCATGTTGCCCTCGAAGATGAGGTCGGCGATTTCGTCGATCGCTTCGAATTCCGTCGCCGCCACCTCGTCCGCGAAGACGATGCGCACATTTCGTATCGCCCGGGATCTCAGCTCGTCCACATCGTCGACAGCGATCAAACGGCCCTCCCGGATTATCCCGGTCCGATCCGCCACCTGTTGCACCTCGCTCAGGATGTGCGATGACATGAACACGGTCTGCCCCTCGTGACGAGCCTCGGAGGCCAGCTTCAAGAACTCCCGTGCAACCAGCGGGTCGAGGCCACTTGTGGGCTCGTCGAGGATCAGCAGCTCGGGAGAATGCATGAAGGCCTGGACCAGACCGACCTTCTGCCGATTGCCTCTGGACAGGCTCCCGATCCGTAGGTCGAGATCGAGATCGAGACGATCGCCCAGGCTCTCGATCGATGCCCGTGACACCCCGCCACGCAGGTTCCCCAGATAGGTGAGGAACTGCCATGAGGTTTGTCGTCCGTCGACCACGAAATCACCGGGTAGGAATCCCACCCGACGGCGCAGCTCCACGCCCTGGGCCCTGGGGTCGAGCCCGAGCACGGTGGCCTGACCGGAGTCCGGCCTGATGATGTCGAGCAGAAGTCTGATCGTCGTGGTCTTCCCCGCTCCGTTGGGCCCGAGGAACCCGAAGATCTCTCCGGTATGCACCACGAGATCGAGTGTGTCGAGGGCCAGGGTTTCCCCATAGCTCTTCGAGAGTGAGTCAGTGAGGATGGCTTCAGCCATCAGACCCTTCCTTTCGTGTGTTCTCGATGGCAGTGTCGAGCGCCTTCCTCATCGCCTCCGCCTGTCCTGGGGGGAACATGCCGCCGGAGAAGAGCTCGAGAGTCGCCCGGGACATCCGCATCACTCCCTCCGGGCTGAGCAGGTCCACCCCCAGCGCCCGCTCCAGGTGGTCCTGCATGGCGAGTGCGCCCATCTGCATGGCAATCTGCAACGCGCAACGGGCCCGAAGATCGGTGCTCGGCTCCATGGCGCCCTGCTCTTCCGCCAGCTCGGAGAGCCGCATCGACTCGTCGACCATCTCGTCGAAGAGACCAGCGGCGGCAGCGCTTCCCGACGCGAGAGCCCAGCCCAAGTATCGAATGAGGGGCGGAGCCATCTGGAATCCACCCGAGATCGTCGCAGGGTCGTCGAGTTTGCCTGAGGTGATCGCATCCTCCTTGACAGATCGGATCCGATCGATCACGTAGGCGTCACATGCTGCCCTGAGCTCTTTCTTTGAGCCGAAATGATGCACCACCAGTGCCGGCGATACCCCGGCATCCTCGGCGATCGCTCTAACGGTGGTCCCCTCGAACCCATCACGGGGGAAACGGGCCATGGCGGCCTCCCTGATACGAGCGGCACCGGTCAAGTCGGCGGCGGTTGGACTCATGTGACTGAACTCACATTCAGTATTCTAAATGCGTGTTCAGCCAGCGGCAAATGAAGCCCGGGGATCGGGCTCATCCTACGGAAGGAGTCTCGATCCTCCCCCGGGCCGATGCCGACCCCGAGTCTCCGGCAATACCATGACGTGGTGAGCTCTCGCCAGAGATCCTGGGGACCCCTCCTCTTCGACAGCACCATCGCGGTGGGGCTTCTCGTCGTCGCCCTCACCACTAGCCGGATGGGGGTCACCACCGGACCAGCGTTGGGAGAGTTCCGGAGTGAGCCCGACGCTCTGAACGCCTTCTTCATTGTCGTGATGACCCTTCCCCTGGCGATACGGCGTCTCTATCCGGTGACGGTCTTCGTGGTGGTCGTGCTCGCCTGGGCGGCAGATCGGGCCTTCGACTACCCGGGCACCTTGGCCGCAATGGGGATCGTCCTCGCCTTCTATACCCTCGGCGCCGAGCTGACCCGGAAGCGCTCCTGGCGCATCGGGGGTGTCGCCGCGGTCCTCATCGTGGCCTTCACCGTTGTGGGAATGATCACACTCGAGTCGGTGGACACCGCCGCCGTCTTCTCCACCATCATCAGCACGGTCACCCCGCTGCTGGTCGGCCGGGAGGTGCACGAGAGGAGGCAACGCTTCGAGGAGCTGCGGAAGAGGGCGGAGAGGGCGGAGCAGGAGCGGGAGGAGGAGGCGCGACGGGCCGTCGCCGACGAGCGGGTGCGCATCGCCCGCGAGTTGCACGATGTGGTGGCCCATCAGATGTCGGTGATGACCCTCCAGGCCGACGGAGCACGCCGGGTGGCCGACGGGAGCGACCCCCGAGTCATCGCCGCGCTGGAGACCATTCGTGAGGCCGGCCACCGCGGTCTGGAGGAGATGCGGCGGATGGTGGGGCTGCTCCGCACCCAGACCGAGATCGAGCCGCCGACAGAGCCACTTCCCGGTCTCGGCGACGTCGAGCCCTTGGTATCCCAGGTCAGGGGAGCGGGGGTACCGGTTGATCTGTTGATCGAGGGCCGGGTGCGTCCCCTCCCCGAGAGCACCGAGCTGACCGCATTCCGGATCATTCAGGAATCCCTCACGAACGCCGTGCAACACGGTGGCCCCAACGTGGCCACCAAGGTTCGAGTCGAATACGGCGAGAGTCACCTCGACTTGACCGTCGAGGACGACGGCAGGGGGGCGGCAGCCGCCTCCGGGTCACCTGGCGGTCATGGCCTGGTGGGGATGAGGGAGAGAGTGGCCGTTCTCGGAGGCGAGTTCAGCGCCGATCCCAAGCCTGGTGGCGGCTATCGGGTCAGGGCTCGCATCCCGGTGGAGACGTGATCAGGGTTCTCGTCGCTGACGACCAGGCGATGGTGCGCTCGGGTCTCCGCCTGATCCTCGAAGGCGAGGATGACATCGTGGTGGTCGCCGAGGCGGCCAACGGGGAGGAAGCGGTCCGTCTCGCCCGACGGGAAAGGCCCGACGTCATCCTCATGGATGTGCGCATGCCGGTGATGGACGGGCTGGAGTCAACCGGTCGGATTACTCACGAGCTCCCTGAGGCACGGGTCATAGTCCTCACCACTTTCGACCTCGACGACTACGTCTACGGCGCCCTGCGCAGCGGTGCCAGCGGGTTCCTCCTCAAGGACGCCGGAGGCGATCAGCTGGTGGAAGCGGTCAGGGTAGTGGCCTCGGGTGACGCCCTCATCGCCCCCTCGGTGACCAAACGGCTCATCTCCGAATTCGTTGGGCGGCCCGAGACCACCGAGCCGAAAGGCCTCGACACTCTCACCGAGCGTGAGTTGGAAGTGCTCCGGCTGATAGCCAAGGGGCTGTCCAACCTCGAGATATCCGAGCAGCTGTTCGTGTCGGAGACGACGGTGAAGACCCACGTCTCCCACATCCTCACCAAGCTCAACCTCCGTGACCGGGTTCAAGCAGTGGTCACCGCCTACGAGTCGGGCATGGCCACACCCGGCGGCTGATCCTCCGCGGGGAGGAGACGCATCCCGATCCCTCATCCCCACCGACTAGCCAGGAACCTCCTCGAGCCCGATGACACCCGACGGGATGACGCGCAAGCTCGCACCAGAGCGAGAAAGCGACCAAGGAGGCTCTCATATGACACTGGCACCAGAGCGAGTCGAGACCGGGGTGGCTGCCCGAATGGAGGGCGGCGTCAAGGTCTACGGCTCCGGCGACACCGAGGTCCGCGCCCTGGACGGGGTGGACATCGGGTTCGAACAACAGCGTTTTACCGCCATCATGGGCCCGTCGGGCTCGGGCAAGTCAACCCTGCTTCACATCCTGGCAGGGTTGGATTCCCTCGACTCCGGCCGCACTTTCATCGGCGACATCGAGTTGGGATCCCTCAACGATCGCAAGCTCACCCTGCTGCGAAGAGAGAAGGTGGGATTCATCTTCCAGGCGTACAACCTGATACCAACCCTGAGCGCAGATGAGAACATCAGACTTCCTATCTCCATCGCGGGGGACAAACCCGACGAAGACTGGTTCAACGAGGTAGTGGGAATCCTGGGGCTGGCCGACCGTCTTGGCCACCGTCCCTCCGAGCTGTCCGGTGGACAGCAGCAGCGAGCCGCTGCGGCCCGAGCGCTTGTCTCGCGCCCCGAGATCATCTTCGCCGACGAGCCTTCGGGAAACCTCGACTCCCGCTCGGGAGGCGAGCTGCTCGAGTTCATGCGCAGGGCGGTCAAGGAGCTAGAACAAACCATCGTGATGGTCACCCACGACCCGGTGGCCGCCGGCTATTCCGATCGTGTCGTCTTCTTGGAGGACGGGACGGTGGTCGGCCAGATGGACAACCCCACACCCGAGTCGGTCATCGACCGGATGAAGACCCTGGGAGGCTGAGCCATGATCCGCACTGCCATAAGAGGCCTCACGGCCAACCGACTGCGTCTCCTGCTCACCGCGGCATCGATCGTGCTGGGTGTGGCCTTCGTGGCCGGTTCCTTTGTCTTCACCGACACCATCGGGGCACGCTTCCAGACGCTGTTCGACGATGTCTATGCAGGGGTGGATGCCACCATCCGTCCCGACCAGGAGGTTCTCGGGCCCGGTCAAGGCGGCCTCGACGAGGACATCCTCGGGGAGATCGAAGCTGTCGAAGGCGTGGAGTCGGCTGCCGGGTCGGTGGCCGGGTTCGCCCAGATCATCAACGCCAACGGTGAGCCCTTGGGGGGTCAGGGACCACCCACCCTCGGCTTCTCTTGGGTCGACGAGCCCGAACTCAACCCAATGGCCATCTCCAGTGAGAACGGGCGTGCTCCACAGCGTGCCGGCGAGGTAACCATCGACGTGGCCACCGCGAAGAACGAAGGGTTGTCCGTGGGAGACCGGGTCGACATACAGACCATCGCGGGTGTCGACACCTACACCATCGTCGGCCTGGCAAACTTCGGCACCGAGGACAACCTGGCCGGGGCCACCCTCACCTCGTTCACCCTCGCCGAGGCGCAGGAGCTATTCGACCTCGAAGGAAGGCTGAGCGTGGTCGACGTGGTGGCCGCCGAAGGCGTCGAGCCGGAGGCACTGATTGCCCGTCTGTCCGCCATCGTCCCTGACCGCGCCGAGGTGGTCACCGGCGACCAGCAGACCCGGGAGCAGTTCGACCAGTTCACCGAGGGGCTGGGATTCCTGGAGACCGCGCTGCTCGCCTTCGCCGGGATCGCCGTGTTCGTGGGGGCGTTCGTCATCCAGAACACCTTCCGCATCACAGTGGCCCAGCGGGTTCGCGAGCTGGCTCTTCTCAGGGCAGTTGGAGCCACCGGATCCCAGGTGACCCGCCTGGTGCTGGTCGAGGCTCTCATTGTTGCAGTGGTCGCCTCCGCGGTCGGCGTCCTCGCCGGCATCGGGGTGGCGGAGCTGATCAAGACGGGGATGGACACCGCCGGTTTGAGCATTCCCGACGGTCCGCTCACCGTGGCGCCCCGCACCATCGCCGTGTCGATGGTCGTCGGGATCACCGTGACAGTCCTGGCTGCTTTGCTGCCGGCGAGGCGAGCCTCGTCTATTCCACCGGTGGCCGCCATGTCGGATGCCCATGCCCGCACATCACCCAAGTCGCTGCGAACCCGGGCGCTGGTGGGTGCCAGCCTGGCCGGCGGCGGGGCGGTGGCGATGACCGCGGGGTTGCTCGTGGGGAACGACGCTTCGGCTGCCCTGGTGGTGGGAGGCGCCCTGAGTCTGTTCTTGGGGATGTCCACCCTGGCGCCGCTGGTGGCTGTCCCGGTGGCACGGATTCTCTCCGCCCCGATCCGGGGAATCACCGGGACAATGGCCCGGGAGAACACGGCGCGACAGCCCCGGCGCACCGCTTCGACAGCTTCGGCGTTGATGATCGGAGTGGCCCTGGTGGTCTTCACCTCGATATTCGCCGCTTCGATCAAAGCCTCGGTCGCCGAAACTCTGGAGAGCTCTTTCCCGGCCGACCTGGCTTTCGCCTCCACCAACCTCACCGTGGGTGTCAGCCCGGCGGCGATGGAGCGCCTCGCGGAGCGTCCCGAGTTCTCGGTGGTGTCAGCGGTGAGCATGGGCACCTTCGAGATCGAAGGCGAGGAGATCGGCGTGGTCGGGGTGGAGCCCCAAACGGTGTCCCGGGTCTACGACCTTGGAGCCTCCATCGACATCTCAGATCTCGGCGACGGGCTGATGGTTCACGAGGACGTTCTCGAGACCCGAGGTTGGTCTGTCGGCGACGTCATCTCCATCGACTACTCCGGTGGCGACAACGTGACCACCGAGATCGTCGGGACCTTCATCGACCAGACCTTCGCCGCCTTTGTCATATCCGAAGAGGTGTTCGTCGAGCTGATCAGTGACGATCTGATTGCGATCTCGTTTGCCCGTCTCGCCGACGGTGTGAGCCTGGACGAGGGTCTCGCTGCGGCGGAGACGGCGATGGCGGGGTTCCCCAATGTCGACATCAACACCAAATCGGACCAGATCGCCGATGCCGAGGCCCAGGTCGACCAACTCGTCGCCCTCTTCTCCGGTCTGCTCGGCCTGGCGCTGGTCATCGCCCTGCTGGGCATCGCCAACACTCTCACTCTCTCCATCGTGGAGCGGACCCGGGAGATCGGGCTGCTTCGGGCCGTAGGCATGTCCCGCCGTCAGGTGAGACAGACCATCCGCTGGGAGGCCGTCATCACCGCGGTGTTCGGCGCCCTGCTGGGGCTTCTCATCGGGGTTGGCATCGGGTTCGGTGTTGTCACATCTCTGGGTGACAGCGGGCTTGGCAGTTTCGCCATCCCCTGGGGCCAACTGGCCATCGGACTGGTGGCCGCGGCGCTGGCCGGTCTGATCGCCTCGCTGGGCCCGGCCCGCAAGGCCGCCAGGATGGATGTTCTCCGAGCTATCGCCTACGAGTGACGGTCTGAGACGGGCCCGGGAGACCGGGCCCGTCTCAGACCAACACCTGCCCCACCGGTGCCATTGGTCACATCCATGCCTTTGCCAGCGGTTGTAGGGATTGGACTATTCGGGTGGGGCCGGTTCCCCGTCGCCCAGATCGGCATTGGCCTGGAGGAACTCTTCTCGGGTCATCTCACCCCTGGCATAACGCATGCGCAAGGTGGCGAGGGCTTCATCGGGTCTCGATCCGGGACCGCTGCGAGCGTTGCGCTGCCACAAGAGGACGACGCCAACGATCAACAGAGCAAGGAAAGCACAGAACATGAGGACGGCCATCAGACGGAGACCGACGCCATAGTCCCAAGGACGGAATCCACGTCCACCCATCCATACCGCGTGCAGATTCGACATGGGTCTGACGCTACCCGCCAGGGTGTTAATACCGGATAAGGGCTCGTGTGAACTCCGAAAGCAGCGCCGCGTCCGGCCGGTAGGCGATAGGTTGCCGGGATGCGACGCAGGTTCCAGCAGGTGGACGTGTTCGGGTCGGGTCCCTTCTCGGGAAACCCCCTGGCGGTGGTACTCGATGCCGACGGGTTGTCAACCGAAGAGATGCTGCGCTTCACACGGTGGGCCAATCTCTCGGAATCGACCTTTCTCCTCCCCCCGACCACGCCCGAGGCTGACTATCGGGTCCGAATCTTCACTCTGGCCGGTGAGCTCCCCTTCGCTGGTCATCCCACACTCGGCTCGTGTCATGCTTGGCTCAGAGCCGGAGGTGAGCCGGCTCGAGAAGACACGATCGTCCAGGAGTGTGGGGCGGGGCTCATACCGATCAGGAGGGACCGAAGCCGGCTCGCATTCGCCGCACCGCCTGTGATTCGCTCGGGCCCGGTGGACCCGGTCTTCGTCGAGGAACTGGCCGATGTCCTCGGCCTCGACGAAGCCTCAATAGTCGACTCGCAGTGGGTCGACAACGGCCCAGGGTGGGTCGGTCTTCTTCTCCCGAGCACAGATGTAGTCATGGAGGTCGAGCCCGACTTCTCCCGTCACGCCGGTTCATCCAGCCTGGACATCGGGCTCGTCGGGCCCTATCCCCAAGGCTCGGAGTGCGCCTTCGAGGTGCGGGCCATATTCAGCGACGAACACGGAGCGGCGCGCGAGGACCCGGTGACAGGCAGCCTCAACGCGTCCCTGGCACAATGGCTCATATCGACCGGTCGGGCCACTGCCCCCTACATCGTCGCCCAGGGTGCCCGGATGGGCCGGAGGGGTCGAGTTCACATCTCACAGGACACCCAGGCGGTGTGGGTCGGCGGGGATGCCGAGACATCGATCGAGGGGCACATCGAGATCTGAGACCCGGGTTTGGGAGCTCGGTCAGAAGACCAACTCGGTCACCGAGCGCACCTTCACCAAGTGGTCGGGCGCGAGGTCGTAAGGATCGACCAACACAGCTTTGGCCATCGACGCGGCCAAGGCACCGTTGACGTCGTGGAACACCGAGTCCCCGACGTACCAGGCTTGGGATGGGTCTACTCCCATTCGCTGCAACGCAGCCTCGAAGATCCGCGGGTCTGGCTTCGACACGCCGACGTCGTGGGAGTCGATCACGAACTCGAACAGGTGGGCCAGGCCGGCACGAGCCAATGACTCGGTTACCGATCCGTCCGAGTTGGACACCACCGCCACCCGGATCCCACTCCGAAGCATGGCTTCTATCGCCTCGGCCACTCCATCGAGAGAGTGATTCCACAACCCGTAACCATGGGCGATCCGCTCCCCGGCGAGATGCGGGTCGGCTACGCCGAGCAGGCCAAAGTAGCGCTCCAGCCACCAGTCCCAGTCGAGAGCGTGGCCTTGGAGACGTCGATCCGAGAACTCGGCCATGGCCACGTAGTGGGCGCGGTGGGCGGCCATGGCGTCGATCGGCCTGCCGAGACGGGCGCTCATCTCCTCCGGGTCTTGGAGGATGAGTGTGCCTCCGGCATCGAACAGGACGGCGATGGGGCGATATGCGGACACCCAGTGAGTATCCCATCTCGGCGACCGTCATCCCATGCCGGCGATTGCTGCGGCTGACGCGAATCCTTGGATGTCAGAGCTCCATGCCGTCGCCGAAACGACCTCTCGCCTCCATCGGGATAAGCGGCTTGTCCCCTCGGGCCTTGATCTGTTGCACCGACCAGGTGTTCCCGTCGGGATCACTGAAACCAAAAAGACTTCCACCGTCACGCTCGTCGAAGACGATGATCTCGCTCGCCTCGACTCCTCGATCGAGGAGCTCCTGTCGGGCAAGGGCGGCGTCGGCTACCACCAGCTGCAGTCCCCTCATCGAGCCTGGCGCCATCTCCCCGTGGGCGGGAAGGTCGCCGAGAACGATCGAGCAACCAGAGCCAGGTGGAGTCAACTGCACCACGTGCATCTGCTCGGTTCTGGTGTCGTGGTCGAGATCGAACCCGACCTGATCCCGGTAGAAGGCCACCGACTTGTCGATGTCGCTAACCGGGAGCAGCACGACCTCGAGAGTCCAATCCATGATGTGCTCCTTGGAGATTTGGGTCAGAGCGAAGTCAGGACCTTGTCGAGGCGCTCGTAGCCCTCCGACATTCCCGATTCCATACCACTCGAGACCATGCCGTCCCGTGCCTCCATTGACGGATAGGTGGCGTGGCCACGCACCCGACTGCGCCCATCTCCGAGGTCCTCGAAGGTCAGGCTCTCGATGCTCACCACATCGGGGAATCCCTCGAACTCGAAGGTTTGAATGGCGAACTCGTTGTCACGGACCACGTGGTAGACGCCGTTGAATGCGTATTCCTCGCCCTCGTTGTTGCGTTGGACGAATCGAAAGCGCCCGCCGGTTCTGAAGTCGTAGCTGTCGATGTCCATGTCGTAGCCAGCAGGGCCGAGCCATTGCTTGACCAGATCGGGCTCCTTGTGGGCCCGGAACACCGCCTCGACCGGAGCGTCGAACTCACGGTCGAATTCGATGAAGGGCAGGCCCTCAGGGACGGTGACATTGAGTGCATTGGTCATTTCTCTTCCTTTCCTCGGGTGGCACCGCCGTCGGCGCCGTCGATGGTTTCGAGCACGGCGTCGAGACGCCGGAACTGCTGTTCGTGCACCAGCCGGTACCTGTCGATCCAGGCGGTCATCGCCTCCAAGCGGGCCGCGTTCAGGTGAACTGGTCGGCGCTGGGCGTCACGGGTGCGTGTGACCAGTTCCGCCTGTTCCAACACCTGGATGTGCTTCGAGACCGCCTGTTTAGTGATCTCGAACGGCTCGGCCAGCTCGTTGACCGTGGCCTGGCCCCGGCTGAGGCGGGCGATGATCCGCCGTCGCACCGGGTCGGACAGGGCTGCGAACGCCCGGTCGAGTCGGTCGTCGGCGGTCGGATCAACGATCATTAATCAACTATCTCTTTTATCAACCGCATGATTGACTACTATACGCGTCGGACGGTGGGAGTGTCAAGACCCAAAGTGACGGGACTTGGCGCGACCTCCATGAGCCGCTCGCTCAGACTGAGATGACGGGCATCACCAGATGCCCGTGACGCCGACAGGGGACAGTTACACGATCACTGAGAACGTCGATCTACCCGGAGGGCCTGCCCACGATCCGCCCCTCGAGACGTCGGCAGAGGTCCGTCAACTCCACCTCGTCGCGGATCGGCAACCCCGACCGACTGACATGTAGTACGTCGATGGCTTGATCGGCCCTGGTGTCGATCCTGGCCAGATGAAGGTCTAGACCCTCCGCATACAGCGCCTCGACCACGTCGACCAACAGACCCACCCTGTCGGTGGCTCGGACCTCGAGAACGGTGTTCAAATGGGGCAGCTCGGGACGGGGGCGCACCGTCACCGGCGACTGCCGCCGGCTGTCATAGGCGGCTGCCCGCTGGCGGACCCGCTCGAGCACGGCGCTCCCATTTGACTCCAGTCCGGTCAGGGTCTCCTCGACTCGCGGCCAACGCTCGGTGTCCACCGGATCACCACTGCGATCGTCTCGCACTTCGAAGACGTCGATGACAACCCCGTCGGCGCGGGTGAAGAGTCGAGCGTCGTGCACCCCGATCCCATTGGCGGCCAAGGCCCGGCACACCGAGAGCAGAAATCCTCTTCGGTCGTGCCCCACGACCAACACCCGCTCTCCCGATTCGCCCACCGAGAGAACGGTCTCATCGACGAGACCCGAGATCACTTCGAGGTGCCATACGACTTCTCCCGCGTCAGTGACCAGGGCATAGTCGGGGGGCAGGGCCGAGAGATGCTCGTCCACGATTTCGACCGTGAGCCTTCCCTGGGAGAGCCCGGCCACATCCTCGGCCCGTACCACTGACACTTCCGTTCCATCCTCGAGCCGGGCCGCCACCCGCAAGTAGAGCTGGCGGAGCAGCGTCTCCTTCCAGTCCGACCACATGGTTCGGCCGGTCGCCTTGGAATCGGCGATTGTCAGCAGATAGAGGATCTGAAGAATCGCCAACTCGCCGACTGTCCGGGCCACCTCGTCGATCACGTCGGGACTCGCGATGTCACGTCTCAATGCCGTTCTCGCCAACAGCAGGTGATGGCGAACAGCCGGGACGACGAGCTCCACGGTGGCCGGGGAGAAGCCGGCGCGCTCGAGGAATCCTGCCGCCACCTCGGCGCCTTGCTCGGAGTGATCGCCACCGGCACCCTTGCCGATGTCGTGAAGGAAGGCCGACAGGAGTAGGCAATCTTGGGCCGGGTCGAGATCGGTGGGTATCTGGGTGCCGATCGCATCAGGCTCGCCCATCAGTCGGACCATCTCATCGGTTGTCCTCCACAAGTGGGCGTCGACCGGGTGCTCGTGGAATGCCGCCAACTGCGGTCTGGCCGAGATCGCCACCCACTCGGGGAACTCCCGGTGCGCCCACCCGATCTCCTCCAACCAGCCAAAGACCACCCGGCCCCGCTCCCCGGCTGCAATGAGCTGCAAGAAGGCCCGTCGATCAGGATCCGTCCACCGGCCCTGGGAGGGGCGGTCCAGTGTGGCTCGCGCCGACACGTCGGCCATGGCCCCGACCGGGCCGGTAGCAAGGGCAGCAGCTGCCGCAAGCGGGCCGACTGCCTCACCTGGCGCTCCCCCTTCCCGCCGCCGACCCACTTTGCCCAGCACCCGTCGCCCGAGTCGTGCCACGGGATCCTCGGACTCCAACAAGTCCGGCCACCGGTTCTCAGCTAGCCGATCGCCCAACTGCAGCGCTCGACACAGGTCCCGGCTCACTGTCGCCACATCGTTGCCCAGCCAGCGGGCAACCGGTTCTCGAACATCGAAGTCATAGACGTCGAAAGCTCTCCCCCCGGAGGCGTGCAACCCGTTTCGCACCGCCAGCAAAGTAGACCGGGCCGCCCGCTCATCGACCGTCTCATCGTCCCAACCCCGGCCCAACAATTGGGCCCGTCGTCTCTCCCAACCCAAGGCCTGGTATGTCCTGAGTCCCCCTCTACCCGACTTCACGTTGGCTGCCATCACCGGATAGGGCTCTGTCTTGCGTCGCTCACGTTCGATGACGGCAAGGTGGGGCGCCAGCGGACGTCCCGCCACCACTCCGGCCAACTCCTTCTCCAGGTCGACCAGCAACGTCGGGTCGCCGGCAACG
>Ga0209640_10002454_pt1 | contig 16126 bp, 14 predicted proteins | sample RifCSP10_1_FD_184018 | JGI IMG/M metagenome (GOLD analysis project Ga0209640, IMG submission 184018) | Soil microbial communities from Rifle, Colorado - Rifle CSP2_sed 10_1 (SPAdes) (version 2) | ecosystem: Environmental > Terrestrial > Deep subsurface > Rock core/Sediment | place: Rifle...
AGGTTGCGCAAATTTTTGGAGACATGAGACATTTCGGATTCGGATTTTACTCCCGCCAAGGCGCCAAGAACGCCAAGTTCAGAACAATATTTCTCTTTTCTTTGCGGCCTTTGCGTCTTTGCGGGAGATACTCCGATTCTTTTGGTTGCGGCTCTGCCGCGCTGGGATATTCGTGACTTTCGTGCTGAATCCAATATCCCGCAGATTTGACGCATGTCATGTTGGAGCAAAAGCGAAGCCGCTCGGCAGTTCCGGCGGCTTGCGCGAAACAGATCCTTCGGCTTCGCCTCGGGATGACATCGCAAACCAGTTTGTTGAGCGAGAGTGATGTTCGCGACGCGTTTTCGCCAGGGGATGAAAGCGGCGATCCCGATCTGGATCGCCTTCGTGCCGTCTTCGCTCGCATGGGGAATAGCGGCGCAAGATCACGGCCTTTCTCTCGGAGAAGTCGTGCTGATGTCGGCTTGGGTCTACTCCGGGCCGGCGCAATTCGCCGTGCTCGGCCCCCTCGCCGAAGGCAAATCCGCGCTGCAAGTTCTGGTGGCCGGTTTTCTCATGAACTTGCGTTTCCTGCCGATGAGCACGGCGTTGGCGCCGTTTTTTCGCGGCCTGAAATGGTGGCAGTTGCTCGTGGCTTCGCACGTGATTAGCGCCAGCAGCTTCATCGTCCCTTACATGCAATTCCAAAAAGATCGAGTTGCGGTTTCGGCAAACTCTCCGAACGCGCAAGCCATGGAAGGTTACGGCAACATCGCTTTTTTTCTCGGTGTCGGCGTAACCAGCTTCATGGTCTGGGTAACCGGAACGGCCGGGGGATTCATCGCGGCGTTCGGATTTCCGCCTGGTTTCGAGGAAGCGCTCAAATTTATTTTGCCCGGCTATTTTGCCGGTTTGTTGGTTGTCGAAATGAAAGGTCGGGCGATGGCGTTGATATGTCTCGGCAGCCTGATCGCGGCGTTGCCGGGAGCGTTGGCCAGTCCCGCTTGGGGCTGGCTCGTGACTGCGATGGTCGTAGCCACACTCGGTTGGGGATGGGAACAATGGAAATTACACGCCTACAAATAATCTTGATTATGGGGCTGATGGCTTTGGCCGTGCGCGCCGTGCCGCAGCTGTTTTTCGTCGGCCAAACATTCCCCGAAGCGTGGGATCGTTGGTTGCGCTATCTCTCGTACGGTTTTATCTGCAGCATTATTTCAGTTACTTTATTTATGTCCGCAGGGCGCGTCGAAGCCGCGGCGGCGCCGCGGCGCGCGGTCGCGCTGGCGCTCACCATTTACATCGCGCACAAAACCAAAAGTGCCGTGACCGGCATGCTCGCCGGCGCGGCGCTGGTTTTGATTCTCTCCTGGTTTCATTAGCAGGCGCTGAAAATCGTCACCGGCGGATCGTTTTGCTCTGTCCGTGTTCGTGATCCGTGATCGTGCGCGCACGGGTCAAGTGCCACGCCTCGCGGAAGCGATCAGCTGCGCGCCTTGAGATCTTCTCGAGCAGCCCGGTAACTCAGTCGGCAATAGTTCAAGATTGATTGACAGATCCGACGGCCCGGTGTTAGCGTTTGCGGCTGCCAGGGGTCGCTTAGCTGCTGAGAGGTTATTATGAACCTGATTGATTGCCACGCCCATTGCCTACCGCCGACAATATTGGATGCGCTTCGCGAATTCGCAGCGGGAAGTTATCTGGGACGCAGTCTTTACGCCGACGAAGGTTTCAGCTCGCTGGAAAAGCATCTCACATTGATGGATCGCTTCGGCGTCGAGAAGGAAGTGATCAACTACGGCAATCTCTTGGTCCCCGCGGCGCGCGCGGGCAAATTGCCGATGGAAGAAGTCGTCAAGAGGGTCAACGACTACATCGTTGAAGCGGCTCGGGTCGCGCCTGGTCGTTTTATACCCGCCGCGGCGGTGGACCCGTTGGGTGGGGAAGCGGCGCTCGCGGAGCTTGATCGCGCGGTGGAAAAACTGGGGCTCTTCGGCATTTCCCTCTCGACCAATCTCGATGGGCGCGCCCTCGACGACCCCGTCTACGAGCCGATCTTCGAGCGTGCCAAATCGTGGAACATGCCGCTTTGGGTTCATCCGGGCCAAGTGCCGGCGGCGTGGCAGCAAGCGCTCGGACTCAACAATCGTTATCTCAACAGCGGCGTTGGATTTCTGCTCGACGACATGCTTTGCCTGATCAAGATGATTACCGCCAATGTCTTCGACCGCTGGTGGGGCGTGAAATTCGTCTTCTGCCAGCTCGGCGGCTTTCTGCCGTTCACCATGGGCCGTTTCGATCAACAGTTTTTCTTCGAACGACGTGTTTACGAGCAGGAGAAACGGCCGCTGCCCGAGTATTTGCAGCGGCGGGTGGTCGAATACTGCCAAGCTTTCTATGTCGACACGCATACCGCCGACGCCTCGGCGATCCGCTGCGCGCTCGACTGCATGGGTGCCGACCGGATCGTGCTCGGCGGCGATTATCCGATCTCTCCACCGGAAATCGGCTTGGGCTATACGATTCCCCAGCTGGATAAAGTCGGACTGTCTTCGGCGGACCGCGCGAAGATCGAACGCGGCAACGCGTCGCGGCTCCTCAACCTGCCGTAGCCGGTTGCTGAAAGCTAGTTGGAGTACTGGAGTGAAGGAGTATTGGAGTAACGGGCGGAAAAGCAACCCGCCAATACTCCTATACTCCAATATTTCGTTTCACTTATTTGGCAGAAAAATTCCGTACCCGCTTGCAGATTCGCGGCGCAGGAAATGAACGAGATGAATAATTCCAAACCGGCGGCGCTCGTCACCGGGGCGTCTACCGGAATCGGCCGGAGCGCAGCGATCGCGCTCGCGAAGAGCGGTTATGATGTAATCGTCAATTACAGCCGGAGCGAAGACGCAGCGAAACTGACGGCGCGCGAGGCCGAAGCGACGGGCGCACGAGTACTGCTTCACCGCTGCGACGTGAGCGATGATGGCGCCGCGCGCGCCATGCTCGCGGCGGTGGAAAAAGCATTCGGCCGGCTCGACGTGTTGATCAACAACGCCGGTACCACGGTCGATGTCGAGCCCAAGAATTTCGACGACATGACCGTCGAAGGGTGGAATCGCGTCTTCGCGGTCAACGTGCTGGGAGTTTTTCTCGTGACGCGCGCTGCGGTGCCATTGCTAAAAAAATCGTCCAACGGCTGCATCGTCAACACGTGCAGCATTGCCGGCCTACGCCCGAGCGCGCAGCCTTTGCCGTACGCAGCGAGCAAAGCGGCGGTCGCCAACTTAACCAAGACCCTGGCCAACGCGCTTGGCCCGGAGATTCGCGTCAATGCGGTCGCGCCCGGCTGGATCGAAGGGGAGTGGATGAAGAGAACGCTGGCGGAAAATTACGACGGCTTGATGGCGCGTCGCGCCAAATACACGCCGCTCAAGCGTTGCTGCACGGAGGACGATGTCGCCGACAGCATGCTGAGCTTGATTTTGCATAACCGCTTCGTGACCGGCGAGATCATTATTGTCGATGGCGGGTTTTCGAGCACGACATAAGCGGATAATAGCGTTCCAAATGTTTCAATCGTTCAAGCCGTTCAAATCGTTCTCGTTTGAATTGAACTTTTTCAACCGTTTGAACGTCTTGGACGGGCCGAGCCGAGCGAGGCCAAAGAATGCTTGAGGGCGTCGTGCGATATCCTGCCGAGTTCGCTGCGCGCTACCGTGCCAAGGGCTATTGGGAAGGCCGGTCCCTGCGCGATGCTTTCGATCACGCCTTTAAACGTTACGCCGGCCGAGTCGCGATCATCGACGGTGCACAGTCGGTGACCTACGCCGAACTCGACGAACGCGCCACCCGACTCGCGCTGAATCTTTTCGACGAAGGTCTCCAGTCGCTCGACCGCGTGGTGGTTCAGCTGCCGAACGTCGTCGAGTTCGTCTACCTTTATTTCGCTCTGCAAAAACTCGGTTGCATTCCAATCTTGGCCCTGCCGACGCATCGCTATCGCGAGATGAGCCAGTTCGCCAAACTTTCCGGGGCGGTCGCTTGCGTCACTCCCGATCGAGCCAGGGATTTCGATTATCGCGGACTCGTCGACCGTATTCGCCAATCGAATCGGGCGCTACGTTGGGGGATCATTTTGGGCGAGGCACCGCAAGGCTTTCTTTCGCTTCGCGAATTGATCGAAAAGCCCAACCGACGCACGCCGGCCGATCTCGAAAAAATCAGCATCGATCCCGAAGATCCGGCGGTGTTTCAACTTTCGGGCGGCACGACCGGGATTCCCAAGCTGATTCCGCGCACGCACAACGACTACATTTATAATTCGAAAATCGCTTCGGCCGTAACCGGCGTCTCGGAGAAAAGCATTTTTCTCGACGTGTTGCCTCTGGCGCACAATCTGCCGCTCGCTTGCCCGGGGTTGCAAGGCTATTTTCTCCACGGCGGTACGATGGTGCTGTCGACCTCGACGCGAAGCGAGGATGTTTTTGCGTTGATCGCAGGGCATCGCGTCACCCATATCGCGGTTGTTCCTGCGCTGCTCATTCGCTTGATCAACGATCCGATGGTGGCAAAGTTCGACCTGTCGTCGCTACGGGTGATTCAGAGCGGTGGCCAGCGGCTCCAGCCTGAGGTGCGTCGGCGCACTAAAGAATTGATCCCGAGCGTTACCGTGCAGGAAAATTTCGGCATGGCCGAAGGCATGCTGATGTTCGTGCGCTTCGATGATCCCGAACAGGTGCGGATGGAGACCGTCGGCCGGCCGCTCAGCCCCGACGATGAAGTGCGGCTCGTAGACGAAGATGACAATGAAGTCGCGGCGGGCGAAGTCGGCGAGCTTCTCGCTCGCGGACCCTACACGCTGCGCGGCTATTTCGGCGTGCCGGAATATAACGCCCGGGCCTTCACCTCGGATGGTTTTTATCGTTCCGGCGACCTCATGCGCCGGCATCCTTCGGGCAACTACATGGTCGAGGGGCGGAAGAAGGATCTCATCAATCGCGGCGGCGAGAAGATCAGCGCGGAGGAAATCGAAAATTTGATTCTGACTCATCCGGCGGTGCAAAACGTCGCCTGCGTGCCGATGCCCGATCCCATTCTCGGCGAGCGCATGTGCGCCTACGTCATCCTGCGCCGCGGTTATTCACTCGGTTTACCCGAGCTTGTTCTGTTTCTCATGCGCCAAGAGATCGCCAAACATAAGCTGCCGGAGCGTTTGGAAATCGTCGAAGAATTTCCTTTGTCGCCATTCGGCAAGGTGTCCAAAAAAGACTTAACCGAAAGGATGACGCAGCTGCTTAAGTCCGAAGGTCATAATTTTTGAGAAAAACCCAACAGAGGAGAAAAACTATGCCTATCAACCTTCGCAGTTTGCTACGCGCCCTCGCGCGGGCGTCGTTCATACTTGGATGGCTGGCATTCGTCCCCGGCCAAGTCGTCGCGGCGGACCGGCTGATCGGCCTGCACTCGGCGCAGGTCATGTCGCAGTCGATGCCCTGGATCGCGACGGAAGCCGGGCTGTTTAAGAAGCATGATCTCGACTTTCGGCTCGTTTTTATTCCGTCCTCGCCGGTGGCCACGGCCGCGACTTTGAACGGCGATGCGGAAATCGGCGTTACGGGCGCGGTGGGCAACGTTCGCGCTATTGTTCAAGGCTTCAACGACTTGGTCTTTATCGGCGGCATAAAAAACTTTTTGACCCACAGTATCCTTGCTAAGCCCGATATCAAGCGGCCGGAGGATCTTAAGGGAAAAAAGATCGGCGTCGGGCGATTCGGTGGCAACACGCACTATTTCACGATACAGGCGCTCAAACGCTTGGGCATGGATGCCAGCAAGGAAGTGCAGATGATTCAAACTGGAGGTGGACCTGAAACGCTGGCGGCGTTACTCGGCGGAAGCCTCGATGCTGCGGGGCTGGTGGCGCCGGGCGATTCGGCTGCGGTGTCCCGGGGGTTTCGGTATGTGATCAACGGTTTTGACCTACGCATTCCCTACGGCGCTACGCAAATCGTCACGCTGCGCTCCAACATCGCCAAGCGCGGTCCGGTCATAGGCAAATTTATGCGCGTGATGGCCGAGTCCGCGAAGATTCTCCACACCGATAAACCGTTCGTCCACAAAGTGCTCGGCAAATATCTGCGCATCAACGACACAAAAATTCTCGATGCGGGATACCAATCGGAGATCCGGGCGCTGGAGCGGCGGCTGGATGTCGCCGAGTCGGCTCTGCAGGCTTCGCTCGATGAAATCGCGCCGGCCGATCCGCGCGCGAAAGCGATCAAACCGGCCGACATGATCGACCGGCGCTACCTGGTCGAACTGAAGAAGAGCGGCCTACTTGATCAATAGGAAGAGGGCACATCGCATCCAATGGGTTGGGGCGCAGCAGCTGCCCCAACCGGAAGCGCGAGGGGCGATCCTAGGGGCGACCGGCGGGTCGCCCTACAGATTCCAGTTCTCACGGGAATGACAACGGAAGGCGCGCCGATATCTCGAGCGAATTTTTGTCGTGAACACTGAGCAATAAAGGCGACGATCCGCGCAAATGGATGCCATCGATATTCATCACCACTACGTTCCCGAGCAGGTGATTGAAGAAGCCCGCCGCCACGGCAAGACGCTCGGCGTGGAATTGTCGGAAGATAAGGACGGAACTTTTCGCTTCTCCTTCAACGGCGGTCCCAAATATCCGTTGCTGCAGGGCTTGACGGATGTCGAGCCGCGGCTGGAGATGATGGACCAGGGCAAGATTGGGCTGGCGGCGCTCGATCCGAGCACGCAACTTCTCGGCTATGATTTGAAAGGCGAACAGTCTGAGACCTGGTGCCGCATCTACAACCAATGCGTCAACGAGTTTGTGAAGAAATATCCCGATCGTTTCACGGCGCTGGCCGCGGTGCCGATTCAGGAGCCTGCGCGCGCGGCGAAAGTTTTAGAGCATGCGGTGATCCAGCTACATTTTCGCGGCGCCTACATCGCCACCAACGTCAATCATCATTACTACGACAGTGAAGATCTCGATCCTTTCTGGTCGAAAGCTCAGGAGTTGGACGTGCTGGTCTTCATGCATCCGGACAACCCGGCAGGCACCGAGCTGATGGGCTCCTATGGTCTCCGTCTGGTTTGTGGCAACCCGGCCGACACCACCCTTTCACTCGGCATCCTTCTTTACAGCGGCGTCTTCGACCGCTTTCCCGATTTAAAACTTTGCACCTGCCATGGTGGCGGATTTTTTCCTTATCAGGTGAGCCGCTTCGATCGAGAATTTCTCACCGGTAAACAGGCGACCCGGCGCGCCGACCGGCCCAACTTCCCGAAGTGCGCTTCGGTGCCGAGCGCTTATCTCAAGAACCTGTACTTCGACACTTTGGTCTACGACGTGGAAACCCTCGACTTTCTGCGCCGTAAAGTCGGCGCTGAGCATTTGCTGCTTGGCACCGACTATCCGTACATTCTCGGCGACTGGGAATGTGTCGACAAAGTCGAAGCGCTAGCCTGTTCGGAAAGCGAGAAACAGGCGATTCTTCAAGGCAACGCAAAAAAGCTGCTGAAACTTTCTCCGGCCTAATTAGTAAAGGAGATCTGTTCAGATTTCGGAGATAGACAAACGCGATGGCGGAAACTTCAAGCGGATTCATCGGCCGTAGCATAAAACCCGATAAATCGAGTCGCTTCATTACCGGAAGCGGGCTGTACGTGAGCGATGTTCGCCTGCCGAACATGCTACATGCCGCTCTCGTCCGGAGCATCCACGCGCACGCGCGCATCCTCGGCGTCGATGTTCAAAATGCTCTTCGTCTCAACGGAGTCATTGGCGTATGGACCGGGCGGGAGATCGAAGGACGAATATCCCCGTTTCCGGAAAGCTTCGAGATCCACCCGGCTCGTTGGCTGCAAGGAGTCAAACCCGTGTTGCAGGGGCCTCGGCCGACGGCATTGGCCCAGGGGAAGGTTCACTACGTCGGCGAGCCGGTGGCGATCGTCGTTGCCGAGGACCGCGCCGGGGCGGAAGACGCCGTCGATGCCGTTGTGGTTGAATATGAAGAGTTGCGCGTTGTCGTCGATCCGGAGGAGTCTCTGAAGTCGGCCGCAACCTTGGTCCACGAGGGGTCCACCGATAACGTTGTGTTCAGCTTCCACATCGAGAAGGGCAACGTCGATCAAGCGCTCCGCGATGCGCCCTATGCATTGCATGAGCGTTTCCGCCATCACCGATATTGCGCCGCGCCTCTCGAAGGTCGCGGTGTCGTCGCATGGGTCGAGCCTAAAACAAACATTCTTACCGTGTGGTCATCGACGCAGATGCCTCATTTGGTGCGGCGACAAATCGCGACGCAGCTCGAGCTTTCCGAAGCGACGGTCCGCGTAATTGCGCCGGATATCGGCGGCGGATTCGGTCCCAAGGTGTTTGTCTATCCCGAGGAAATCCTTGTTCCGTTCCTGGCGCTTCAGTTGGGCCGTCCGGTGAAATGGATTGAGGACCGCACCGAACACTTCATCAGCACGGCGCACGGCCGTGACCAGCTCCACGACGTCGAATGTGGGTTCGATCGAGAAGGCCGCATCTTGGCGTTGCGGGATCGATTTCTACTCGATAATGGCGCCTATAATCCAATGGGCTTGACCGATGCCTACAATACGGCCGCCCATATTCAGGGGCCCTACAAGATACCTAATCTGTTGGTGACCGGCACATGCGTTTCCACCAACAAAGTTCCAAACGCGCCTTATCGCGGCGCCGGACGGCCCGAAGCTGTGTTCGTTATGGAGCGCTGTATCGACACCATTGCCGCGCGCTTGGGGCGCGACGCTGCCGAAGTGCGCCGACGCAATTTTGTCGAGCCACAGGAGATGCCCTACCAGGCGGGAATTTTGTACCGTGACGGTGAACCGGTCTGCTACGACAGCGGCAATTTTCCCGAAACATTGGCGCGGGCGCTGGCGGCCGCAGGTTACGATGAGCGGCGAAAGCAGCAAAAGGAGGCACGCGAGAGCGGACGCTGTCTCGGCATCGGCATCGGCTGCTATGTCGAGGGAACCGGCGTCGGTTCTTTCGAGGGCGCAAAGGTGCGGATCGATTCATCCGGCCAAATCAACATCGCCACCGGCGCCACGGGGCATGGGCAAAGTCACGAGACCGTCTATGCACAAATAGCGGCTGACCTCTGGGGAGTGAGTCTCGAACAAATCAGCCTCGTCGAAGGCGACACGGCGGCGATTCCATTCGGCTGCGGCACCTTCGGCAGCCGCAGCACGGTCAATGTCGGATCCGCTATTCACGAGGCTTCCGTCCGGCTGAAGGAAAAGGTTCTGCGGCTGGCGGCGCATGTTCTGGAAGCCAACCCGGAAGATCTGGAGCTGGGCGGCGGAAGAGTTTTCATCCGCGGAATGCCGGAACGTTCACTGACGTTGAGCGAGTTGGCGGGTGCGGCGGTGCCGGGATGGGCGTCGAAGATGCCCGAGGAAATGGACCCCGGTCTGGAGCAGACTTTTTATTTCGTGCCGCCGACCGTGACCTGGGCCAATGCCGCTCACGTCGCGGTGATCGAGGTGGATACCCAGACGGGCGCAATCAAACTCCTCGACTATATCGTCGCCCACGACGCCGGAAAACTGATCAATCCGCTACTGGTAGACGGGCAGATCCACGGCGGTGTGGCGCAGGGGATCGGCGCGGCGCTCTACGAAGAAATCGCCTACGATCAGAACGGCCAGGTGCTCAGCGGCAGCTTCGTCAACTATCTTTTGCCAGGCGCGATGGAGGTGCCGTCCATAAAGACGGTTCACCTGGAATCGCCATCACCGCTCAATCCACTCGGAGTCAAAGGACTGGGCGAGGGCGGCGCCATTGCTCCTCCGGCGGCGATTGCCAACGCCCTGGCGGATGCGCTCCTTCCGTTTATGCCGCGGGTCAACGAAATTCCTCTCACTCCGAACCGCGTCCTGGAGCTCCTCGCGCAAAGAGGTCGACATTGAAGCCGGCGCCATTTGAATACGTAGCAGCCCGCAGCATGGAGGAAGCTCTGGCGGCTTTGCAGCGAAATAATCCGGAGGGCAAAATTCTGGCCGGAGGGCAAAGCTTGCTGCCGCTGCTCAATTTGCGCTTGGCGAAACCGAAAATTCTCGTCGATCTGAACGGCATTTCCAGCCTTGACGGCATCCGCGAAGCTCAGGAATGTATATCGATCGGCGCCATGGCGCGGCAAAGCACAATCGAGCGCTCTTCGCTGGTGCGCGAGAGGTGCCCGATACTCGCAGAAGCGATGCGGCACATCGGTCATGTGGCGATTCGCCACCGCGGCACGCTAGGTGGAAGCCTTGTTCATGCCGATCCCGCGGCCGAGCTTCCGGCGGTGGCCGCGGCCCTCGATGCAAAGTTCGAGGTCGCGCGGGGGGGCATGGATCGGGTCATTCCGGCTAACGAATTTTTTATCGATTATCTGACGACCGCTTTGGAGCCGGATGAAATTCTTCGGCAGATCGTATTTCCGGTTCTCGGGCCTTCTTGCGGTTACGCGCTGGAAGAGATCACGCGGCGCCACGGTGACTTTGCTATTGCGGGCGTCGTCGCCATCGTGGACCTCGATGACGCCGGAAAGATGGCCGAAGCGCGCATCGCGCTTTTCGGAGTGGCGCCGACGCCAGTGCGGGTGCACAAAGCCGAGCGCGCCTTGCTCGGCCAAGAGCCCGATGACAATGCGATACGCGATGCGGCGGCGCTTGTCCAAGACGTCCTGGACCCGCCCGGGGATATTCGCGGATCGAGCGGGTATCGGAAGCATGTTGCCGCAATATTGACGGCCCGGGCGCTCAAAAGAGCGGTTCAAATCTGCCGCGCGAGACGAATATCATGACGGCAAAATGCGCCATCGAGCTCACGGTCAACGAAAAGCGCTACGAGGGGCTCGTCGAGCCTCGCATGTCGCTCGCTGATTTTCTGCGCGATCAGCTTGGACTGACCGGCACTCATCTGGGCTGCGAACAAGGAATATGCGGCAGCTGTACGGTTCTTTTCAACGGCGAGACCGTTCGTTCCTGCTTGCTTCTTGCCGTGCAGGCAAACGGCGGAACGATCCTTACGATCGAAGGGTTAGCGGCGAAAAGCAATGCCGGCGACTCGCTCCATCCGCTCCAACAAGGATTTCTGGAGACCGTCGGTTTCCAGTGCGGCTTTTGCACGCCAGGCATGCTGATGACCGCCTATGAGTTGCTCAACGAAAACTCCTCTCCTGCCGAAGATGAAATACGCGAGCGCTTGAGCGGCAACTTGTGCCGCTGCACGGGTTATCAAAACATCGTTGCCGCCGTCCTATGGGCGGCGGAGCGTCTGCGGGCGCAGTCCGATCGCTGATGAGTACCATTCTGCGCCTCAAGGATATCGGCAAGGTCTGGCACATCGAGCGGACCAAAGAGCAGGTGGTGGCGCTCGGCAGCATTAATCTTGAGGTCCAGCAGGGCGAGTTCCTGGTTTTCGTTGGTCCGTCGGGCTGCGGCAAATCGACCTTGCTGCAAATTATTGCAGGACTGGAGGAGCCCGCGACCGGCACTCTCGAAGTCAGCAAGTCCCTGGACGGTCAGAAGCAAACCGGCATGGTCTTTCAGGAATACGCGCTCTTCCCTTGGCGCACGGTTCTGGAAAATATCGTCTTTGGTCCGGAAGTGAGAAGCGTGCCGAAAGCCCGGCGCGAAGCCAATGCCCAGAAACTGATCGAGTTGGTTCATCTCAGGGGCTTTGAGCATCGTTATCCTCACGAGCTGTCGGGCGGCATGCGCCAGCGCGTCGCGCTCGCGCGCGCTCTTGCCAACGATCCTGCCATTTTGCTTTTCGACGAACCGCTCGCGTCCTTGGATGCCCAGACCCGCAAGGTGTTGCAAGTGGAGCTGGTGCGCATTTGGCAAGAAACCAAACGCACCTTTATTTACGTGACTCATGCGTTGGAGGAGGCGGTTATGCTCGGCGACCGCGTGGTCCTTTTTACCGCGCGCCCGGGCCGCATAAAGGAAATTGTCCCGGTCCGGCTTCCGCGGCCGCGCATCATTACGGGAGCCGCGGAGGTAAAGCTGCTCGAATACCTTTCGGAGCAAATTCGCGAAGAGGTGGAGCGGGCGCTTAAAGCCGAGGGACTCACTTAGTGGCAGGCTGCAAGAAAGTTTTGGGAGGAATGAAGGCGTTGGGACCGGAGGGAGGCGTAGGAATGGGCATAACCCATCACTCCAACACTCCAGTGCTCCATCACTCCAACTGTTAGGAGAATTTATGAAGTCTCTGTGGCGACGCTATCGGCCATTGCGGATCATTTCCCCGATCGTGTTCCTCCTGATTTGGGAGGGCGTGGTGCGCGTCGGCGGAGTCAACCAGCTGCTCGTTCCCCCACCGGCGGCGGTTCTTCGCACCATGATGGAGTTGACAGTGGACGGCCAATTGCCTTGGGCCATCGCCGTGAGTCTCCACCGCGTGCTGCAGGGGTTTATTTATGGCTCGCTTGCAGGAATTATACTGGGGCTGCTAGTTGGCTGGTTCCGCGCCGTTGAAGATGCCATCGATCCGCTCGTAGGCGCACTTTACCCGATCCCGAAGTCGGCGCTGTTTCCTCTCTTCATCCTGTGGTTCGGCCTCGGTGAAACTTCAAAAGTCATGACGATTATGATCGGCGTAGTTTTTCTGGTCCTGATCAATACGGTCACGGGAGTGAAAGCGATCGATCCGGTGCTCCTCAAGGCGGCGCGCGACCTCGGCGCCAACCAACGTCAGATCTTTACGAAAGTCGTCATTCCAGGAGCCTTGCCCAATATCTTTACCGGCCTCAGGCTCGGCGCCGGCATGGCCCTGATCCTTGTTTTCATCACGGAGATCGAAGCCACGAAGGCGGGCCTGGGGTTTCTACTCTGGGAATCTTACCAGTTGCTGCTCGTCAAGCAGGTGTTTGCGTGCACGATCGCCTTCGGCATACTCGGAATCTTGAGCACCTGGATTCTGCAGTCGGTTGAGCGGGTCATGTGTCCGTGGAAGCGCACCTAGAGCACGCTGATGAAAAAGGCCCATCTACTTCGTTCCGCTCGATCAATGTCGCGTCAACGTACAGGAAGAGTACGCCTCCGCTCATCGATCTTCGCGGGCCTCGTAGCTGGACCTTTTTGATCGGCGTGCGAGAAATTTACAATTTAAAATCTGGAGTCGCCCTCGCCTAGTTATCATTCATTGTCTCCGGTCTGAACACGGAGGATGAAGGAGGGAATTGAACCGTTCGATTGGAACGTCCTGAACGGGTGCGCAGCGCCAATGAACCGCAATGGTTCGGCTGTACAAATCTAGCGAACTACACCATCACCAGAAAAGAGCTGCATTGACACCCGCTAAACGGCCGTGATAGATGCGCCTTTATCCCCGACCTCTGGTACCGAGGCCTATCAACTTCCCAGGAGGAAACATGGCAAGCGATAAAATCAAAACCGGAAAATTACTTTCGTACGTGGTCCTAACCCTTGCGCTTCTCGCTCCGATGCTTTCCCCGGCGCGAGCGCAGGAAACCGTGAAGCTCGGAGATCTGGCGGCAATCTCCAACGCGGCGATTTACATCGCTGCCGAAAAAGGGTTCTTCAAGGAGCAAGGGATCGTCACTGATATCACCAGCTTTGCATCGGCTGCCAAGATGGTTCCTGCCCTGGTGGCGGGCGAGCTGGAAGTCTCCGTCGGCTCAGCGAGCGCGGGACTTTTCAATTCTGTGGCGCAGCAAGCGCCGTTTCGCATCGTGGCGGACAAGGGCCAGGCGCGGGAAGGTTTTGGGTTTTCCCTGCTGGCAGTGCGCAAAGACCTGGTTGACTCAGGACAAGTCAAAAGCGTCAGAGATCTCAAAGGAAAGAAAATCGCGATACTGGCCAAGGGCAACATTCAGCACTACCTGGTGGGCAAGATGGCCGAAGAAGTCGGGCTCACCATCAACGATGTTGAGCTGACCTTTTTGAATGCTCCCAGCCAGGTGACTGCTTTTGAGACCAAGGCCATCGATGCCGCCTATGCTGTGGAGCCTTGGGTCGCGCGCTTCGCAGAACGCGGGGTTGCTGTTCCGTTTCGTACGCCGGATAAGGTCAAAGGCCTGGGGCCGGTTCAGGTCGGCGTCATCATCTATTCGGGCAAATTCATCAAAGAGCGGAGGCCCGTGGCCCAGCGCTGGATGACCGCGTACCTAAAGGCAGCCGAGTTGTTTCATAAAAACGGCACTAAGGATCCGTCGATCGCGGCGATTCTAGAAAAATACACGAAGGTACCCGCCAAAATCATTCAGGCAGCCATCCCGCCGTATCAGGATCCAAACGGCAAGCTGCTCGTAGACAATCTGGCGGATCAGGCGCAATGGTTCGCCAGCAATGGCATGCAGCAGAAGGTCAATGTTCAAAACGCTCTGGATCTGAGTTTTTTGAAGTGAGTAGCGCGCGACGCCCACGAAGGCGTCACGCTCGAAACCTAAGGATTGTTGGAGTAATGGAGTACGGGGTCCTTATTAGCCCATCACTCCATAACTCCACCACTCCAGTACTCCAATCCATTTGAGGCGAGCCAGCCGAAAGAAGCAAAGGAAGTGTCCCGTGGCCAAAGACCTAAGAGGATTTCTCGCCGAGCTTGAGGGGGAGGAGCCGGATCAAATACTCCGGGTCAAGAAAGAAGTCGACCCGCACTTCGAAGTGACGGGTGTGCTCGCCAAATTGGAACAGGAAAGAAAGTTTCCGGTCGTCATCTTCGAAAACGTGAAAGGTTCGAATTTGCCCGTCGTGACGAACGTCCATGCCGACGCTCGACGCCTATTTCGAGCGATCGGCCTCAAGAACGCAACCCTGCCGGAATTCATCCACGAGTACTCCGCCCGCGAAGATTCTCCCAAGCCGCCTGTCGTTGTCAAAGATGCGCCCGTGCAAGAGATGATCCTTACCGGCAAAGATGTAGACGTAACCCGCCTGCCGATTCTGACTTATCATGAGAAAGATGCCGGCCGTTATATCACCGCGGGTTTCGGCATTATGCGTGATCCCGAATCGGGAGTGCGCAATGCCGGCATTTACCGGCTTATGGTTCACTCACCGGATACTTTCGGCATCCAACTATCCGAAACGGCCCATGGCCACTATATTTGGCAAATGTACGAGCGACAAAATCGACCCACGCCGATGGCTGTGGCAATCGGTCATCACCCGGCTTTTTACGTGGGCTGCCTTTCTTTCACTTCTCTCGAGACCGACGAATTCTCGGTCGCCGGCGGAATCATGGGCGAGCCGGTAGAGATGGTGCCCTGCCGGACTTTGGATTTGGAAGTACCGGCCTACGCCGAGATTGTGCTCGAGTGCGAAATTCTTCCCAAGCAGCGCAAAGCGGAAGCGCCATTCGGCGAATACCCGGGAACTTACGGGCCGCAGCGGAATAATCCCATCGTTCAAGTCAAGGCGATCACCATGCGCCGCAACGCGCTGTATCAATCGAGCTTCGTGGGCCACGCCGATAACCTGCTCCTCTCAGGCATCGTCCGCTCCACGACCATCATGAAGACTGTGAAGCTGGCCTCGCCGAAGGTCAGAGCGGTCCACGTGCCTGCCTCGGGCAGGTGCCGCTTCATTTGCTATCTTTCGATTGAGAAGATCATCGAGGGCGAGCCCAAGAATGCCGCCATGGCGGCATTCGCCGCGGACCCGTTTCTCAAGTACGTCGTCGTGGTGGATCAGGATGTGAATATCTTGAACGACGAGGAAGTGTTGCACGCCATTGCAACGCGAGTGCGCGCCGATACGGATATCTTCATGGTCACTTACGCCAAAGGGTCACCCCTCGATCCTGCATCGTACGATCCGGCGGGAGGTTCTCATCTGGTAACCAAGATGGGCATCGATGCCACTCGCAAAGCGAACTATCCCGAGGAGATCCGAGTGCCGGGATCGGATGATATTAGACTGGAAGATTACTTTCCGGGGTGGCGCTGATCTTAGTTCAAAGTTTAAATGTTCCGGACTAATACTCTCGGATTGATACCTCAGCGCGGCTGAGGACCGATGTCATGACCCGAGGTCGGTGTTGCTCTCTGGGGCGCGCAGCAGGCAATCAGGTGGAGCCGTGAACGGCGCGCTGGGGTGGCATATCGATGGCGAAACTGCGTGCCACATCGACGAAATCCTG
>Ga0209640_10002455_pt1 | contig 16123 bp, 11 predicted proteins | sample RifCSP10_1_FD_184018 | JGI IMG/M metagenome (GOLD analysis project Ga0209640, IMG submission 184018) | Soil microbial communities from Rifle, Colorado - Rifle CSP2_sed 10_1 (SPAdes) (version 2) | ecosystem: Environmental > Terrestrial > Deep subsurface > Rock core/Sediment | place: Rifle...
CATCGCTTACATGTGCCCAACATGCGCGCTCTTCGCGCCTTGCCAGCCGGGCGCCGCGCTCCGGGACTTGTGCAAGACATCACGCTTCCAGGGGACTAGGTGACGACCGCCGGGTTGATGTCCACGCACACCACGCGCACCCAGCGTAACGTTCCTGCGCTTCGACGAGGTCCATCAACGTATCCGGCAGCGGGCCATCGAATCTGCTCTGGGCGCAGCTGATGCAGCGGCGCTTCGGCTTCTTCGTCGAGTCCCCACGCGAAGAGTTCAGGGACGAGGTCGCTCGTCGGCGGCGACGCCGAAGGTGATTTCGCCTCACGGCCAGGGCTGACAACGCAAGGCTATCGCAGCACGGTGACGTCCACGGACGGATAGCGTGAACGAAGTCCCGCATCGAGCGTGACGAGTTCCGAGCCGATGGCCTGTGCGAAAGCGGCCAGGTAGTCATCGGTCCAAAGCAGGTGACTTCGATCGTCGCGTTTGGAGAAGGCAATCCAGAGCGGGGCCAACCCGCGCGGTTCTGGGACGAACTTGATGCGCGGATCGGCCTGCAAGGCGAGCAACAGATCCCAGGCCTGCCGTCTCGTCAGCGCATCCTCGCCGGTGACCGCGCGATTTGTGACCAGACGCAGAAACGCCAGCTCGGTCACCCGACAGAAAGCCAGGTTGGCCTCCTCGCCATCCACAAAGCGCTTGGCGACGGGGTGATGCACGTGCCGGGCCCAGGCCGCTGCCAGCCAGACGTTGACGTCGAGCAGCTTCATTTCAATCGCCTTCGACGTCGACCGGGTTTCGAGGAAACCGGCAACCGAAGCGCCGCAATGTCAGCGTCGGCGACGGCGCGTTCCAGGTCGGCGTTCGAGGGCCGGACGCGAGGCCCGGCCGAACCGCCAAACAGTGGCAGCGCCACGCGTGTCGTCTGGCCTCGCCGGACGGCGTGAGTTTCGAGCTCAGCCGCGACGGCGCGCGTGAGCAAGGTTTTCAGCGATTCTCCGCTCTCCGCGGACCGCGCCTTGGCTGCGCGCATGAGATCGGGAGGCAATTCCACTGTGGTGCGCATAAAAGCATATTAGCAGGTCGGCGCTCGGTCTGGGCGGGGAGTTGGGGCGTATGGCGGGGGTTCAGTTAACCGAGAGCCCCTTCATCGTTGCTATCGTCTCATTCAGAATGCAGACACAGCGACCTGACGCGGGTCATGCAAAATGCAGAATGCCGATGCAGACCGGGGGAGACGCAGAACGGGATAATTCAGAATGGAGAATTCAGAATTCAGACAGCGCATCGTTCGCAGCAGCGGGGTGAACGCCGTTGCACTTCACGCCTCGTGGGCGGCGATTCAAACTCAGTCTGCGTTCTGCATTCTGAATTCTGAATTGACTGGGTTACGTCCGTAAAGCTTCCGCCAGCCGGTGCAGGAACAGCCCGACGTCGGTGACCACGCCGATCGTCTGCTGCGATCCGCGGTCGCTCAGCTTGGTGACGACCGCCGGGTTGATGTCCACGCACACCACGCGCACCCAGGAGGGGAGCATGTTCCCCACCCCGATGCTGTGCAGCATGGACGAGAGCATGAGCACCAGTTGCACGTTCGACAGGGCTGCGGCGTACCGCTCCTGCGCTTCGACGAGGTCCATCAACGTATCCGGCAGCGGGCCGTCGTCTCTGATGCTGCCGGCGAGCACGTACTCAACGCCGTGCTTGACGCATTCGTACATCACGCCCGAGGTCAGCACGCCCGTGTCCACGGCTTCGCGGATGCTGCCCGCGCGATTGATGACGTTGATGGCCGCCATGTGATTGCGGTGGCCCTGCTCGACCGGCGCGCCGTCGGCCAGACTGATGCCGAGCGAGGTGCCCGAGAGGGCGAACTCGATGTCGTGCACCGCCAGCGCGTTCCCGGCGAGCACGACATCCACGTAGCCACCGCGGATGAGGGCCGAGAAATGTTCGACACCGCCGGTATGGACGACCACCGGACCGGCCACGACCGCAATGCGTCCGCCGCTTGCCTTCACCTCGCGCATCATCTGCGCGATACGCGAGACGATGCCCGCCACGCGCCGCTCCGACGAAACGTCGTTGCTCATGAAGGCGAAGCCGAAGCGGTCGCGCTCCTTGAACTCGGGTGTTACGCGGATGCCGTCGTGTCCGCACACGACCTTTTCTCCTGCCTTGACGTCGCGCAGCTTGCGGCACGCGGCTTTCTTGCCGTCGACGACGATGACCGCGTCCATACGCTGCTTGTCGACTTCGACCCAGCGGCCCGCAAGGCGCACGTGCGTCCGGTGATTGGTGGTCGAGTAGAAGTCGTCTGGCACGCACCGGTCCTTCTCGGCCGGCTTGAGCACGACGTTGCTTTCGCGCACCGGATGCGCGCCGAAGGTCGTCAGCAGCTGGAGCAGGTCGTCGAGCGTCGCCTCGTCGGCCACCGTGACGCGCATCTGGATCCGCGACGGGTCGTCGTTCGTCTTGCCGATGTCGAAGGTGACGATCTCGTAGGCGCCCTTGACCTCGATGATCTTGTCGAAGATCGCCGACAGCAAGCCCGAGTCGATTAGGTGGCCTTCGGCCTCGATTGTGTCGGTGACTGGCATGCGGCCATTCTAGCCCTGCGACACGAACTTGTACCCAACGCCGCGGACGGTCAGCAGGATCTTGGGCGAGGCCGGTCGATCCTCGAGGTACCGCCGGAGCCGGACGATGAAATTGTCGATGGCGCGCGTGTCCGTGCTCTCGTGGAGACCCCAGACCTCCTCCAGAAGCTTCCCTCGCGAGATGGCCTGTCCGGCGTTCTTCACCAGGTACTTCAGCAGGTCGCATTCCATCTGCGTCAGCCGGTACGACTTGCCGCGCGCGCGCACCTCCATGGCGCCGAAGTCCAGTGTCCGTCCGCCAAACGAGTACGTGTCTGACGGCGCGTCCGTTGGCTCGGCATCCTGGTCGTTCCACGTCCGTCTCCGGAGGAGGCCCTTGATGCGAGCCAGCAGGATCGACAGGTCGAACGGCTTCGGGAGATAGTCGTCAGCCCCGGATTCGAAGCCGCGCAGCACGTCTTCGGGCCGGCCGCGAGCCGTCAACATCAGGATCGGCACGAACTGCCCCGCCGCCCGCAGTTCTGCGGCGACAGCGAAGCCGTCCCTTCCCGGCAGCATCACGTCCAGCACGACCACGTCGAAAATGCGCCGTTCCTTCAGCAGCAGGTTGAGCGCCTGCTCCCCGTCCCGTGCAACGACGGCGTCGTGGCCCTCGGCTTCGAGGTTGAAATGCAGGCCGTCGGCGATGTGCTGCTCGTCTTCGACGATGAGGATGCGGCTCATGGAGGGCTCAGGGCTTGAATAGGGCTCAAGGCTTAGGGCTCAAGGCTTACGGCTCAGGGCTCAGAGTTCTGCGTTCGGGTTCAGACTGCCTACTGCCTACCGCCGACTGCGTACTGCCTACCGCCTACGGCCCGCGCGGGCTGAAGCCCGCGCTCTACGTCCTTCCTCTCGCTGCCTGCCTACTGCCTACTATTGTGTCAGTCTGGGCAGTTCGAGAGTGAACGTGGAGCCGCGGCCCTCGCCCTCGCTCTGCGCGAACACGCGCCCGCCGTGCGAGCGCGCGATCGAGCGGACGATGTAGAGCCCGAGGCCGGTGCCTTTGATGTGCCGCAGACCTTTGGCCTGCACGCGATAGAAGCGGTTGAAGATCCGTTTGATCTGCTTGCTCGGGATGCCCACGCCGCGATCCTGCACGCGGATCCACACCGTATCGGGTGAGGGCGCCGCGGCGGACGCCGTCACGCGCACGGCGTGTCCCGAGTACTTCACGGCGTTGTCGAGCAGGTTGGTCACGACCGTGCGCAGCTCCTCGGCGTCGCCGCTGACCATCAGGGGCCGGTCGTCGGGCGTCTCAAGCGCGATGGCCCCGGGCTGGAGGTGATGCCGCACGAGCGCCAGCCCAACGCATTCCTCAACCAGGGCGCCCACATCGACGGGCCCACGTGCGACCGCGCGCTGCTTCTCGCGGACGACCCCGGCCTTGAGGACCTGGTCGACCGTCCGGTGCAGACGCTCGGCGTCGGCCAGCATGATGTTGTAGAAATCACGGCGCTGCGCGTCGCTGACCTCGCGCGCCTGCAGCGTTTCCAGGTAGAGCCGGATCGACGCGATCGGCGTCTTCAGCTCGTGCGTGACGGCGTTGATGAAGGTGTCGTGCTCTTCGTTCCGCTTGATTTCAAGGACCAGGAACACGGTGTAGACGATCAGGCCGGCGATGATCAGGCCGAAGAGGACCACCCCGAGAATGATGGGCGTGATCCGGCCCGCATTGTTGATGACCCAGCCGATGTTCAGGAGCAGCGCAACTGCCACGAGCAGCACGCAGAGCGCCACGAAGAAGGTCATGGCTTTCTGGCGGCGGGTCATGGGGTGATTCTAAGGGAATTCAGAATGCAGAAGTCAGAATGCAGACAGAACACCGGTACGCAGAAACGGGGTGAAAAGCGATGCGCTTTCCACCCCACGTGGTTCAGACCGAGTTATGGTCTGAATTCTGAATTCTGCATTTTGAATTACGCGGCGTGAGCGCAGCTCACGCCACCGCCTCATCCACCGGCACCAGCGTATCTTCATCCATCGGCTGCCGGATCTTGGCGAGCTTGACGTTCCAGGCGAGGCCGAGGATCTGCAGCGTGCGAATCCCGATCCAGTTCTGGTCGAGCTCGTACCAGGCCAGGCCGTGGCGGGCGCTCGTCGGGTGCGCGTGGTGGTTGTTGTGCCAGCCCTCGCCGAAGGACAGCAGCGCCACCCACCAGTTGTTGGTCGAGTCGTCGCGTGTGCTGAAGCGGCGTGAGCCCCATTTGTGCGTGGCGGAGTTGACGAGCCACGTGGCGTGAAGCCCAACGGTGGTGCGGAAGAAGATGCCCCAGAGCACGTAGGGGACGCCGCCGAACGCCAGCAGCAGAAGACCGACGATGATGTTGCTCGTCCAGTGCCACTGGGAGAGCCACACATGCACGCGATCGCGGCTGAGGTCCGGGACGTAGCGTGCCAGCACGGAGGAGTCGTGGTGCAGTCCCTTGCCGAAGATGATCCAGCCCATGTGGGCCCACCAGGTGCCTTCGCGCGGCGTGTGCGGGTCGCCTTCCTGATCCGACTTCTGATGGTGGATGCGGTGGGTCGCCACCCAGAAGATCGGGCCGCCCTCGAGGGCCAGCGTGCCACACCACGTCAGGAAGTACTCGATCCACTTCCTCGTCCTGTAACCGCGGTGGGTCAGCAGTCGGTGGTATGACATGCCGATGCCAAGCATGCCGGCGGCGTAGTAGAGAATGAGTGCGGCGAGCATCGCGCCGTAGTCGATGTAGAAGAACGCCACCACGGCGCCCACGTGAAACCCGGTCATCGCGATCGTGGTAATCCAGTTCACGCCTGTCTGATGCTTACGTCCATACATGAGCATTGGGGTGGCCATTGGCGTAGGGTGTCCTCCAGTTAAGGTGTCGACAACAAACGGCGGAAAGATAGCAGGCCTGACGGTGGGGCACTGTAATACTTGTGTACGCGCCAGCAAGTCCAAGGAGATCAATGGGTTCGAGCGATGTCTTTGCGCTGACCATTCACGCTGATTACCGGTGCCAGAACTCCGGCGCGTGCTGTTCAGCCGACTGGGACGTCCCGGTTGAGCTCCCCGTCTACCGGACGCTTCGCGAGGCCGTTGCGAGTCAACACCTCAGCCCGCAGCCCTCGGCTGCACACTTGAATCCGTTCATCGTCGAGCCCGATCTCCCGGATGGGGCCGCGGCGATCCTGCAGACAACCGAAACAGGGGAATGCGTGTTTCTCGATCGGGAGGCGAAGTTGTGCCGCGTGCATCGCGACCTCGGCGAACCGGCGCTGCCAGCCACCTGCAGACACTTTCCGCGCCTGGCGGTTCACGACCGCCGAGGCACGTTTGTCACGCTGTCGCACTTCTGCCCGACGGCGGCGTCGATGCTGTTTCGAGAGGATCTGCCGCTTGAGATCCTCAGCGCGCCGCCGGCATTCCCACTGGCCGACTACGAGGGGCTCGATGTGACGGACGAGGATCTGCCACCGCTGCTCGCACCGGCGATGCTGATGGATCTTCCCGGGTATTCAGCGTGGGAGCGCCACATGGTGGCGCGATGCGCGGAGGTTGGTCACCTCCCGGAATCGGTGCTGGCCACACTAGGGCGCGACGCGCAGATGCTGCGTGCCTGGAAGCCGGGAGGGCCGACTCTTGTCGACGCCGTGGCAGCCCTACCAGTCGAGTTCGTGGACGCGGACCCACCCGCAACGCTCGAGCCAAGCCTGTCGATGTTTGAGGTGGCCATGGGCGCGGTGCCCGATGAGTGGAGGCCGGAAGCGGATCGAGCAGGGCTCGACGAGGCGTTTTCCGACTACGTGCGATCCGCGTGGCCGAGCTTCCGGGCGCCGCTCGATCGCTACCTGGCGGGGAAGGCCTTCGCCTCGTGGACCGCGTACCAGGGGCGCGGGGTCGCGACGATCGTCGGAGGTCTCGAGGCCGCACTGGCGCTGGTGCGGGTGGAAGCCGCCCGTCAGTGTCGCAACGCCGCACGCTCTCTCGATGCCAGGCTGCTCGTCGAGGCGATTCGGCGCGCCGACTTCATCCTCAATCACCTCGCGGTTGGGGAAGACTTGGCGGACGCCTGGTCGGCGCTGGAACACTGACGCCAACCAGGTCTCCTCCACTTCACGACAGGGTTCTCAGATCTCGAGGACCGCGATCACCGGCCCATGATCGCTTGTGCCGAACTCGCGTTGCACGAGGCACGAGGTGACCCGCGCGGCGAGGGCCTGGCTGGCAAAGATGTAGTCGAGCCGCCAGCCAATGTTGCGTGCCTTCATGTTGCGCCACGGCGCCCACCAGGTGAAGAGCTCAGCGTTGTCCGGGTCGGCGGCTCGGTGCACGTCGACAAGTCCTCGGCTGAGAATCTGCTCGATGAGCGCCCGCTCGTCCGGGCGCTGCCCGACGACGCCCGGACGTCGTTCCTTGGGATGGACGTCGAGATCGGTCCGCGTGACGTTCATGTCGCCGCACAACAGGAGCGGTGAGCCGGCCGCGTGGCACTCGGCGGCGAAGGCGTCCAGCGCTTGCAAGAAGCGCACTTTCGCGGCGAAGTCCTTGCCGCCGTTCGGCACGTAGAGTGACGCCACGGTCGCCTGCGGCAGGCGCGCGGTGACGATGCGGTGCTCGAAGTCGAAGGGCGGATGGTCAAGGGACGGACGTTCTGGCCACGTGCTCTTGCGCAGGTGCAGCCCCACACCCGAGTAGCCCTTGTCGCCGTGCCAGTGGCACCAGTACCCGTCGAGGTCGGACAGCCACACCGGGAGCTGATCGACCGACGCCTTGATCTCTTGCAGGCACAGCACGTCTGGCTGCTCGCGGTCGAGCAGTTCCTGGACCTCGGCCTGTCTGGCGCGAATGCCGTTGACGTTCCACGTGGCGATCTTCATGGGGGTCATTATTACGGAGCTGGCAATTTTGTAAGGGGGTCGGGAGTCTTTGGTGAGGACCCTGGCGCGCTCACCAAAGACTCCCGACCCCCTTACAAAATTGCCAGCTCCTGCAATAATGACCTCGATGCGCCGCGTCCTCGTGGGACTCGTCCCGCTGCTCCTGCTGTCGGGTGCGTACGCCCGCCCCCAGTCGCAAAGCGCCTCCCTCGTCACCTCACCGGAGGCCGCATTCGGATCGGCCATCGGCGACGACTACTTTCTCGCCACCTACATCGAGCTCGAGGCGTACTGGACACGGCTCGCGCGTGAATCGGATCGCGTGCAACTGGTGAGCATCGGGCGCACCGAAGAGGGTCGCAACCAGTGGATGGCGATTGTGTCGGCCCCGGAGAACCTGAAGCGGCTCGACCACTACCGAGACATCTCGCGAAGACTCGCCCTGGCCGAGGGGTTGACCGACGCGCAGGCGCGCGCGCTCGCTGCCGAGGGCAAAGCCATCGTTGTGATCGCCGGGGGCCTGCACGCCAGCGAAGTACTCGGTGCCCAGCAGCTCATCGAGACCGTGTACCAGCTTGCGAGCAGATCCGACGAGGAAACCCTCCGCCTCCTACGGGACGTCATCGTCCTCGCCGTCCATGCGAACCCGGACGGCCACGAGCTCGTGGCCAATTGGTACATGCGGGACAGAGACCCCACGCGACGGACGCTCACCGGGATTCCGCGCGCGTATCAGAAATACGTCGGACACGACAACAACCGTGATTTCTACCTGTCGAGCCAGGCGGAGACCACCAACATCAATCGTGTGCTCCACGCGGAATGGTTTCCCCAGGTCGTCTACGACCATCACCAGGCCGGACCGCGGGGCACGGTGATGTTCGCGCCGCCGTTTCGCGGCCCGTTCAATTACGTGCTGGACCCGCTCGTTCCGTCGACGATCGACCTCATCGGCGCCGCGATGCACACCCGGTTCGCCGCGGAAGGGAAGCCGGGCGTGACGATGAGAAATGGGTCGACCTACTCGGCGTGGTGGAACGGGGGGCTTCGAACGTCGGCGTACTTTCACAACCAGATCGGGCTGCTCACCGAGACGATCGGCAGCCCGACGCCGATCGAGATTCCATTGGTGCCCGAGCGGCAGGTGCCGAGTCCGGATTTGCCCTATCCCATCGCGCCGCAGCGCTGGCACTTCCGTCAGTCGGTCGAATACTCGCTGACGGCGAATCGTGCGGTGCTCGACGCAGCGTCCCGATATCGGGAGACGATCCTGCTTGGCGCTTACCGGATGGGGCGCAACGCCATCGACCGCGGCACCCGGGATTCCTGGACGTTCTCGCCGCGGCGCCTCGCCGAGCTGAATCGCGGCGGGCGAACGGCCGCGGGTGACGAGCGGCGCTTGCGCGACCCGGCCCTTCGCGATCCGCGAGGGTACGTCCTTCCCTCGGACCAGCCGGACTGGCCGACCGCCGTCAAGTTCGTGGATGCCCTGCTGAAGGCGGGCGTCATCGTGCACCGCGCCACCGCGCCGCTCACGGTCAAGGGCCGGACCTATCCACCCGGTTCCTTCATCGTCAAAACCGCGCAGGCGTTTCGTCCCCATGTGCTCGACATGTTCGAGCCGCAGGATCACCCCGACGACATCCCGTATCCCGGCGGTCCGCCGACTCCGCCATACGACATCGCTGGTTGGACGCTTGCGTTTCAGATGGGCGTGAAGTTCGATCGCGTGCTCGACGCGTTCGAGGGGCCGTTCGAACGCGTCGGGTCCGTGGCGCCGCCTTCCGGGCGCGTCGTCGGTCCGTCCGGGGCGGTGGGCTACCTGGTGAGCCACCACCAGAACGATGCGTTCGCGGCGGTCGGACGACTCCTCGCGGCCGGCGAGCAGGTCTACTGGCCCCTTGACCGCACCGCGGGAGGCATGCCGAACGCCACCGGAGCGATGTACATCCCAGCCAGGTCCACCACGCGGGCGATCCTCCAGAAGGCAGCCGTCGATCGGGGTCTGACGTTCATCGGTGTGACCGAGCCGCCTTCCGGCGACGCGCTCAAGCTACGCCCCGTGCGGATTGGTCTGTGGGACCGGTACGGCGGATCGAGTCCGAGCGGCTGGACGCGGTGGTTGCTCGAGCGCTACGAGTTTCCTTTCGAGGTTGTGTACGCGCAGACGCTTGATGCCGGAAGGCTGGCCGATCGGTTTGACGTCCTCATCCTGACCGATGAGGCTGTGCTCGATGGCCGGGGAAGCGAGGCGCCGCCACCGGACCAAGTGCCCAGCGAGTATCGCGCCACCACCGGCGCGCTGACGAGGGCACGGACGCTGCCGCAGTTGAAGCGGTTCGTGGAAGGCGGCGGCACGCTCGTGGCCATTGGCCAGGCGACCTCGATTGGCGCCGCGCTGGGGTTGCCGATTTCGAGCGCGCTCGTCGAGACCGTTGGCGATACGCCACGACCCCTCACGCCGAAGCAGTACTACGTGCCCGGATCGGTGCTCCGCGTGCGTGTGGACAACACCACCCCGCTTGGATACGGCTTCGAGCGGGAGGTGGACGTGTTCTTCGACAACAGCCCCGTGTTCCGCCTTGGCGATGAGGCGTCGGCGCGCGGCCTGCGACGTGTGGCGTGGTTTTCGAGCGCCTCGCCGCTCAGGAGCGGCTGGGCGTGGGGTCAGCAGCATCTGCACAACGGCGTGGCCGCGATCGACGCGCCGCTCGGGCGCGGCCGAGTGCTGCTCGTCGGGCCGGAGGTCAACTTTCGCGCCCAGTCCCACGCGACGTTCAAGTTCCTCTTCAACGGGATCTACTACGGCCGGGCGGAACGCGCTAGTTCGGTCGGCGGCAGAGAACCCTGAGAACAGCGAGTCCCGAGTCCCGAGTCCCGAGTCCCGAGTCCCGAGTCCCGAGTCCCGAGTAGGATCTTGTACAATATGACGTCCCGCCGACATGTCAGAGTCGGCGCTTATCCGCCAGCACTTCCGGAGCACACCAGACTTCGTGACGCCCCCCGAACACGAGACACCCAGAAGTCGCTTTCTGTACGTGTTGATCCTCGGTGCGGTTGTCGCTCTTGCGGGCACGCCCATCGACGCACAGACGGGCGATCGGCCGGCCGGAGGTGAGGCGCCCCCGCCCGCGCAGACCCCGCGTCAGGGCGGCTTGCTCGGTGGCGCACCGCCGCCTGAGCCACCGCCAGACGCCGGGTCCGCATCAGGGCAGCTTCAGATCGGCGCGCGGGCGCCCACGGCCCCCGGGGCACGACCGACGATTACGGCGCCGCGTGTCACGATAGCCCCGACCCTGGACGGATTACTCGACGACGAGGTGTGGACCCAGGCGCTGCGGATCACGCAGTTCGTGCAACGCAATCCCGTCGAAGGCGCCCCAGCGACCGAGAACACCGAAGCGTTCATTGCGTACGACAGCACCAACCTGTATTTCGGCTTCTACGCGCACTATTCCGATCGCGGCCTCATCCGGGCCAACCGATCGGATCGCGATCAGTTCAGCCAGGACGACACGATCTCGGTCTATTTCGATCCGTTTCTGGATCAGCAGCGTGCCTACGTCTTCACGGTGAACGGCCACGGCGTGCAGGGTGATTCGATTGTGGGCGGGCCGGGCGGCGGGGGAGGAGACGGTGGCGGCGGTGGCAGAGGGTTCAGCGGCGGGGGAGGAGACGGTGGCGGCGGTGGCATCCCCCGGGGAGATTCATCCTGGGATGCGCTCTTCGACTCGGCTGGTTCCTTGGCGGCCGACGGGTGGACGGCCGAGATCGCCATTCCCTTCAAGAGCCTCCGGTACCCGGCTCGTGGCAACGATGAACCGCATCGCTGGGGCTTTCAGATCGCCCGGTCGATCGCGAGCAAGAACGAGTCTGTTGTCTGGGCGCCGGTGACGCGCGCGATCGCGGGTTTCGTGACGCAGATGGGCGCCCTGGAGGGCATGACGAATCTGTCCACCAGCCGGAACCTGGAGTTCCTCCCGACGTTCACGGCGATTCAGGTCGGCTCTCTCGACGTGACCCATGGCCAGTTCGTGCAGGACGACATCCATCCCGAAGGCGGAATCGGCATCAAATACGGTGTGACCTCGGACCTCACCGCCGACTTCACCTTCAATCCGGATTTCTCGCAGATCGAATCCGACCAGCCACAAATCGAGGTCAACCAACGGTTCCCCCTGTTTTACCAGGAACTGCGCCCGTTCTTCCTCGAAGGGCAAGAAGTGTTCAGCACGCGCGGCGAGGTCAACCTCGTGCACACGCGCACGGTCATCGATCCGCGCTACGGCGGGAAACTCACGGGGAAGGTCGGACGAGCCAGCATCGGCGTGCTGGCTGCCAACGACGAGGCGCCCGGCAAGGTGTCGGACCCGACCGATCCAGCCTTCGATCAGAACGCGCAGTTCTTCATCGGGCGGTTTCGGTACGACATGTACCCGGGCTCCTACATTGGAGGGCTCGTCACCGACCGCGAGTTTCTCGACTCGTACAGCCGTGTCGGCGCCGTGGACGGCCGCTTCCGGATCGGACAGACGGACAACTTGGAGTTCCGCCTGGCCGAGTCGCGGACCCGTGGCGAGGACGGACTCGAACGCGCAGGGGGGACCTACGACTTCGGCTTCAGCCACAACGGGCGGAATTTCGACTACAACGTCCGTCACGACAGCGTCGAACCAGGCTTCTGGACGGCCACCGGGTTCGTCCGTCGGGTCGATACGCGTCGCACTCGGGGGCAGGTTGGCTACCGCTGGTGGCCACAGAGCTGGGTGACCAACTGGGGACCCGACCTCGCCTACGAGCGGAACTACGACTTCGACGGGGTGCTCCAGGACCAGGGTGGCGGCGTCGGCGTCAACGTGCAGTTTGCCCGCAACGTGCGGTTCAACGCCGGCGCCGAACGATGGATGGAGCAGTACCTCGGCGTGGATTTCTGGAAGTCACGCCGCCAGCTGTCCGGCCAGGTGGGCACGAGCCGGCGTATCGCCTTCGGGGGCTCGTTCAACTGGGGCGACCAGATTCGGTTCATCGCTGTTCCGTACCTCGGGCGGGCGAGAGACGGCCGCTTTTTCGTGAGCGTGCTGCCGTTGTCTCGTTTGCGAAGCAGTCTCCAGGTCAGCTTCAGCCAGCTCGTCGATCCGCGCGACGACAGTGAAGTGTTCGATGTGAAGATCCTGCGGTCGCAGACGACGTATCAGTTCACCGAACGGCTCTTGCTGCGGAGTATCCTGGAATACAATACGCTCGAAAAAGCGTTCGACGCCAACCTGCTGCTCACGTATCGGGTCAACGCGGGCACCGTGTTCTTCGTGGGATATGACGACCACTACCGACAGGGCAACCAGCTCGACGGCTTGCTGTTTCCAACAGACGAATTCCGACAGACGAACCGGGCCTTTTTCACCAAGCTCTCGTACCTTTTCAGGTACTGAAAGAGTGTGAAACAATCACGCCAACTCCCAACAACTGTCGCTCGACCAATTCCCAACGCCCAAGAAGGCCGGGCCCATACTTGGAAGTGGGGCACGCGTCCACGGTTGGGACTTCGATGTTGACGACGAGGTTTTCGGATATGCGACACACGTCACTCTCTCCGCCACGACTCGGATTCGCCGGCGTCGCCCTTGGAGTAATCGCTGTCGTCGTCGCCGGTGCGGCTGGGCCCGCGGGCGCACAGTCCGCGAAGGCACAGGCCCCGGCAGCCAAGCCAGGCGCTGGGCAGAGCTGGCTGCGCATCGACACCGTCCAGGTCAAGCCCGAGATGTGGACCGAGTACCGCGCACTCGAACGCGACGAAGTGGTCCCCGCCCTGCGAAAGGCCGGCGTGCAGTCGCGCGCGGCGTGGATCACGGCGGAGTTTGGATCCACCTACGAGATCGTGCTCGTCAGGCCCGTGGCCGACTTCGGCGAGTACGATGGCGGGGATTTGTTGAGCAAGGCGCTCGCGCCGCGGGAGGCGGAACGTCTGCGGGAGCGGCTGCGGCGATGCCTGCTCAGTCGCGATAGCGCCGCCATCCTCGAGCGATCGGACCTGAGCGTCGGAGAATCCGGCCGACCCTTCACTGTCCAGACGACGCTGACGGTGGCTCCCGGACGGAATGACGAATACGAAGACTTTCTCCGCGAGACATTGCCGGAGGTCCGGAAGGCCGGCATTGTCTTTGGCGTCTATCAGCGCGTCTACGGGCAGCAGATTGCGTGGCTGCTCGTGGAGAACTTCGACAGTTTGCGCGAACTGGCGCGGCCACCCAGCGCGTGGCTCCGAGCGTTCGGGCAGGAAGGCGGGGAGCGTCAGCTCGAACGATTGACTGGCGTGCTGACCTCGGTCGAGCGGAAGGTATTCCGTTTCGACCCGGAGCTGAGCTTTTCGTTCGGTGCCGCCGCGCGGTAGCCTTCAGGGCTTAGGGCTCAAGGCTCAAGGCTCAGGGCTCAAGGCTTAGGGCTCAGGGCTTAAGGCTCAGGGGCCAGGAGCCGAACCCAACGCGACGATCGCCTAGAGCCGAGAGCCGCCCTGAGCCCTGAGCCCTGAGCCTTAAGCCCTGAGCCTTAAGCCCTGAGCCTTAATTTAAGCCCTGAGCCTTGAGCCCTAAGCCTTGAGCCCTATGCGAATCACCCGGCGTTCGGTGCTGCAGGCGCTGACGGCACAGGCGTTTGGCGCGGGCACCGCGTTTGGACAGACCAAGCTGCTCGGAAAGCCGAAACCGCTGCCGAAAGACGCGGTGACCCACGATTGGGCCACGTTCCTGGGACCGTCCCACAACGGCGTATCCACCGAGACCAGACTGAGCCGGACGCTGCCGCCGCCGCTCGTCTGGGAGTTTGGCAAGGGGACAGGGTACGCGTCGCCCGCGATTGCCGGCGACCACCTGGTGTTCCTGCATCGACGCGCGAATGACGAGGTCGTGGAGTGCCTCCATCCGGAGACGGGCTCCAGCCGCTGGCAGTTTCGCTACGCCACGTCATTCGAGGACCGCTACGGGTACAACAACGGCCCGCGGTCGAGTCCCGTCATCGACGAGGGGCGGGTCTACACGACGGGCGCCGAAGGCAAGCTCCATTGCCTGGACCTCGCCTCGGGGAAAGTCCTCTGGAAACACGATCTGGCGTTCGAATACCGAGTGCGCCAGGACTTCTTCGGAACCGGCTCGACGCCGCTCGTTTCGGGCCGGCTGCTGATTGTCAACGTGGGCGCGCCGGGTGGGCCGTCGGTTGTCGGGTTCGACAAGACGACGGGGCGCGAGGTGTGGGCCGCGGGCAGAGAGTGGGGAGCGAGTTACGCCTCGCCGGTTCCCGCGATGATCCACGGAAAGCCTCGCGTGCTCGTGTTCGCGGGAGGCGAGTCCGATCCTCCGCGCGGCGGGCTCATGTCGATCGACCCGAGTAACGGGCGCGTGGACTTCTCGTTTCCGTGGCGGAGCCGCACCATGGAGTCGGTCAACGCGTCGTGCCCGGTGGTGTTCAACAACAAGGTGTTCGTATCGGCCAGCTATCGCACTGGCGGCGCGCTCATCGAAGTCCAGCCCGACTTCACGCACACGGTGCTGTGGACCACGCAGGAGTTCGGGCTGCACTTCAACACGGCAATCTACCGCAACGGCTATCTGTACGGGTTCGACGGCCGGAACGAGCCGGACGCCTCACTGGCGTGCGTGGATGTGGCAACCGGAAAAGTCGTGTGGCGCGAGATCCCCGAATGGACCGAGACCATCGGAAGCGGTGGCCGCCAGCAGGTGCTCGGCACGTACCGTGGTTCGCTGCTCGCCGCCGACGGCCAGTTTCTGTGCCTGGGGGAACTGGGGCATCTGCTGTGGATGGACCTGACGCCGAAGGGTTACAAGGAACTATCGCGCGCGTGGCTGTTCGCCGCGCGGGAGTCGTGGGGGCTGCCGGTCCTCAGCCGGGGCCTGCTGTACGTCGCGCAAAACACGCGCGACACGCTGCACAACACAGGTCCACGGTTGCTGTGCTACGACTTACGGGCTTAGGTCCGGCTTCAGCCGGACCGTGATCCGCGTTCCCCCGTACGTAGTATCTGGCTTCAGCCGGACCACACCGGCCACCGGTCATCGTCTCCGCGTCCAGGCGGGCCGCCACGTGTGCGGTGCCCCTTGCCTCCGCGAGTGTTCAAGACTGAACAGCCGCGCCAGGCCCCACCAGCCTACCATCACCCAGCGTGTCCAGCCGTCCGAACGAACTCAACCGGTTCGCCATTCTCGGCAATCACTTGCCGCGGCACTGCGGTATCGCCACGTTCACGACGCACCTGGCGGATGCGCTCGTCGAGGCGCTGCCAGGCGCGGACGGGTTCGTCCTCGCGATGAACGACGCCGGTCGGCGGCACGCGTACCCGTCGCGGGTCCGGTTCGAGATCAACGAGGGCGACCTGACCTCGTACCGGCGCGCGGCGGACTTCCTGAACGTCAACCGGGTCGACGTCCTCTCGGTTCAGCACGAGTACGGCATCTTCGGGGGCAAGGCCGGCGCCCATCTTCTGGCGTTGCTGCGGGAGCTCCGCATGCCGGTCGTGACGACGCTCCACACCATCCTCTCCGAACCGAACCCGGCGCAACGCCTGGTGCTCGACGAGCTGGCCCGGCTCTCGGAGCGGCTCGTCGTCATGAGCGCGTCCGGTGCGGAGCTGCTCAAGCGCG
>Ga0209640_10002456_pt1 | contig 16122 bp, 15 predicted proteins | sample RifCSP10_1_FD_184018 | JGI IMG/M metagenome (GOLD analysis project Ga0209640, IMG submission 184018) | Soil microbial communities from Rifle, Colorado - Rifle CSP2_sed 10_1 (SPAdes) (version 2) | ecosystem: Environmental > Terrestrial > Deep subsurface > Rock core/Sediment | place: Rifle...
GCGCTTGCATCAGGCACTGGGCTATCGGAGTCCAGAGGAGTTCGAGAAGATGGCCGGTGAGTCTTAATCCAGGTGTCCGTTATTTCAGGGTCACCTCAGTCTGACCCCAATTGCGAGCGTATGGCTAGCATCTGGGAAGAGCTGGGGGACCAGAGGATACGTGGCTCTAGGATTGTGGAATAAATAAATTCCTTCTGACCAAGTTTCGGTATACCCAAGGGGGTCGACCATAGCTCGGAATTCAGTCGCGTCCGGGCTCTTAGCGCAAGCTCCCCCCGGCGAATGTCCGAGGTTCACCAGCGCAGTTCTCGGCGCGACCGAGTGGCAGACGATTGACCTCGCCCCCTTAACCGGGTTCGGAGCTTTTATGAGGGTCGGGCTGAACGGAGAGCCGTCTGCCGAGACGTGCTGCACCATTCCTACAAAGTACCTGCCCCTTTGAGCATCAAGGCTTCATGGAGCATTACCTGGCGGAGAGACCTTTTGTTTCCAGGGCGCCTTCCTTAAAAGAGTCCCATTCCCATATAGCACGGGGGTGTGTGCTCACCACCTCCATCTTGTACCTCCATCACAACAAACCTAAAATCGCCCCCCCCCTGAGTGAATTCCATGGCCTTGACGTCGCGCGGTAAAGGTGGTCATGCAGCGATACAAAGGGTACCTGTGAGATGAGATGCGTTTTCCTCTCAGTTATGCCAAGCGGGAAAATGTCATTGATAATGCTTCACATTTTGTGGCATATGTAACCCTCCGTTGCAGAGGGTTGTTACTCCTTTAGGGATGATCGGCAAAAAGATTTCCAGGGCCCCGTTATTTTCCGCAGGATACGATAAAGATTGAAGGCCTCTAAAAGAGAAGGAAGGCGAAAATGGAACGAGGTACCCAACACACGCTGACGGTGACAACCCACGAGAAGGACGGGATCACCTTCGTCAAAATAAAGGGCAGTCTAGCCTCCACGACTGCCGCGCAAGGCGAAGAGGAATTGAAAAAGATTGTGGATGGGGGGGCAACAAAGGTCGTTGTCAACCTAGCAGAGCTCGACTATATCGCCAGTGCGGGGCTGCGTGTGTTCCTGTTGGTGTCCAAGGCCCTTGGCAAGGCTAACGGCGCGCTCATGATTTCTGCATCCAAGGGGATGGTAAGAGAGGCTATTGAAACGGGCATGGGTTACGGATTCGCTCCCTTGATTCGCCTGTTCAACACGGATGAAGAGGCAATAGCTGCCTTCAAGAGCTAAGTAGAAGACCCGCCCAGCATGGCTGCGGGCGGATCTGCCGATTAATGGTCCACATCCAGCTTGCTCTGCTGTCGGTATCCTGAGCCGCTCGGATCGCTGACGTTGCTACTCGAACCTCCGCGAAGTAGAACCAAGGTGGTGGGGGTGTACCTGATTAGAGGTCTGCCGCCAGCGTTCAACGAGTACTCGCGCCTCCTGCAGCGTTGAAACGAGTTCCCCATTGAGCATCGAAGTCTTTCAGTAGCCTCATTCTGCCAAAAGGCCAATTTGGCCGGTAGTACATTTCACGTATGGGACTCATTGCGCAGAGGGAGAGGGTGTGTGCCGATTAACCTCCAACCTGCACCTATCCCACTACACTCCTAGAATACAGCCCCCCTGCAAGGCTCCCATGGGCTTTGCGATTCGTCCCTTCCAAGGCTTCATTCTACAATCCGCTGCTCCGTCCAACCCGAAAGGCATCTCCATTTCCAAGAATACGTCCACCGTGTCCTGGAGTATTGGCCACCGGCCCCGGAAGCACGCACACTCCCTCACCAGATGGCTTAATCATGGGGGCAGGTCAACAACACCCTACTTGTCGACCATTCCATCGCACCCCCGAACTTGCCTGCCTGCCGAAACCTAAGCGGAGGATCAACATATACCGACAGCCGAAGCGTGCAAACCGGTCCCTCTCAGCTCGGGCCCATGAGAGCGAAAGCGCGCAAGAGCGAGAAAGGATCACGCGGATGAAACTCAATCATCTATTCCCCATTTTTATCATCGTTGCCATCGCGATGGCGAGTGTCACGCTCTGGCTCATGCTAGCAAGACTCGCAGGCGCACTCGATGCGATCGCGGTGGTGGAGGAGCGCCGTTCTGAGTCACTCGCCCTGGCTGACGAATTGCTTCGGTCGTCGAACGATCTGACGAGGTTCGCGAGACTGTATGCCCAATCAGGCGATTCGAAATTCTTGCTGTACTATCGCAAAGTGTTGGACATCCGGAACGGTTCTTTCTCGCGTCCAGAGGAATATGACGGGACCTTTTGGGATCGAGTCATTGGCGGGAACGTCCAGCTTCTGGACACGGGGACTGGACAGACCCTCTCGCTTCGGGACCGCATGCGCCGGTTGGGGTTTAACCAGAAAGAATTCGATCTCCTTGCAGACATACAGTCGCGCTCCGAGGACCTGACCGCTATCGAAACCATCGCCTTCAACGCTGTGCAGGGACGCTATTATGATCCCCGCACGAAGACATACTCCCGTGAGGGCCCGAAAAACCTCAAATTGGCGCAAGTGCTCCTCCTTGAACCTAAGTATTTCAAGGGGAAAGCGTTCATTATGGAACTGATCAGGCAGTTCAAGGAGGAAGTGAATGCTCGGACGACGAAGGCGCTTGAAGTTGCCCGACACGAGGCCCAAAAATTGCTCGTGAGGACCTTCACTGGAGGGGGCGTTCTTCTCGGCGGACTTCTCATCGTGTTCGGCATCGTAACCCATCGGAAGGTTCTCCGAAGGATTAGCGCTGTTGCTGTGGCAGCTGAGCAGGTCGCCGCGGGTAACCTCGAGGTTCGCAGCAAGGTCCGAGGCACGGATGAACTTGGGATTCTCGGGGAGACGTTCGACCACATGATCTCACGGTTAACCGAATCGTTGACCCTGGTGGAGGCGGCCAAGGCCCGTATGGAAGAAGAGCTGAACGTCGGCCGAGATATTCAAATGAGTCTGCTCCCACACAGGTTCCCGGCCTTCCCGGATCGGACGGAATTCGACCTCTTTGCTGTCCTTGAGCCAACACGAGAGACCGGAGGGGATCTCTACGATTTCTTCATGGTCGACGCACACCGGCTCTGTTTTGCGATCGGCGACGTGTCGGGGACGGGGGTGTCCGCTGCCCTGTTCATGGCCATGACCAAGATTGTGTTGAAAACACTGGCGGCATACGATCCCTCGCCCGCGAGTATTGTCACCCGTGTCAATGATGCTCTCAGTGCTGACAACGACAACTGTATGTTTGTGAGTCTGTACTTGGGCATCTTGGATCTCCACGACGGCACCCTCCTCACCACGAACGCGGGCCATTTTCCCCCTCTGCTGAAGCGACGGGGTGGACAGTTCGAGCGGCTGAAGGCGCTAGACGGGCCATTGGTAGGCCCCATGCCCGGCATCACTTTCAAGGAGAGGAAAACTCAATTGGCACCGGGGGATGAGCTCTTCTTCTACACGGATGGGGTAACCGAGGCGAATAATGTCCGGCGTGAACTGTTCGGCAACGACCGATTAAAGACGGTGCTCGACCAGTCTACGAGTGGGTCCGTGGTCGATCGTATCCGCGACGTTATGCAGGCAGTGAAGACGTTTGCCGGAGATTCCCCACAGGCGGATGATATCACCATGTTGGCGCTGCGGTATAACGGCGTCGCCCCGTCCGATGCGGCTGCTCCGGTGTTTCGCCAAACGATGCCCAACCAGTTGATGGCCATTCCCGTCCTGCAGACGGCGTTTGAACACTATGTGGCGCAATGGGAAGGAGCCAAGCCCCTTATCCCCGTTCTCAACATGGCGCTGGATGAACTGTTGAGCAATGTCGTGCAGTATGGGTTCCCCAATGATCCGGCGGAGCACTACATTAGGGTGGAAGGCGAAGTGCGCGGCGAGTACGTCATCCTGACCATTACGGATGATGGTATCCCCTTCAATCTCTTAACGGTGGAGGCACCGGATCTGTCGCTGCCGCACGACGAGCGTGAGATCGGCGGCCTGGGAATCCACTTGGTCAGATCCATGTGTGACGAGGTGTCCTACCATCGCACCGTGGGACACAATGTCCTCACGGTTAAAAAGAAGTTGGCCTCCTGAAGGGTCGCCTGCCGCTATCCGCCCCGATAAGGGACGGGAATGGGGTCTCGACTTCTATGGGCACCCTCAACTATCACGAAAAGACATGAGGAGCTTGCGCATGGCCATCCTGTTACGTACGGGCGGAAAGGTATTGATCGTTACACCGCAGGACCGGCTAGACAAGAACATCGCGCCCGACCTCGAGGAAGCGCTTGCGGACCACGACCTGCCCCACAGTAGTTACACCACCTTCAATGTAAGGCACGCGCAATGAGGCGTCACATAATAATCGCCGCATGCCGGTCCATCCCTTTTTACCACTAGGCATGCATTTCAACAACGGGACCCATTGCCCATAGACCAGGGGTGTGTGCCCCTCAGCTCCCACTCAGGCTTGCTATGGATCAGAAGCACTTCCCAATGAATGGTGTAACCAAAAGTGTAGCCGTGACACCGTTACTCCCACACACTAAGCGCAACAGGATGCAATCTCCCCAGATGGCTGTGTCTTTGAAGTATCATCCGGTTCGCTGGATTGAGGCGGGGATTCGGTAGTCGAGTTATCACCGGTGTCTCGTCTTCCTAAACCGCCAGTCTTTCGGCTACGCCTATCCTCTAGCCATCTCCTTCAAGGCCCCTGGGTAGTAAGTCTTGGCAGGCTGGCATTTTAAGGGCTTGATGGCAAGAATTCTTGCCTCTTTGTAGACAAACGACTTTGACGCCTTGACCGCATGCAATCGCTTGAATTGACTTCGCTTGTCCTTCATCGAATATGCACGCGGTATATATCAAGGCTTGGGGTCTCGGTCCCTTTTTGTTCCACTTGTCAATTGCGCGCGCCTACCGCGAACGTTCTCACTCGATTTACCCCCTTACCCGCCGGTCAAGGGGTGGCCTGAAATTTCCGGTGCCTAAATAGTGCCTATCGCCAGTGTCATTTGCCATGACAGGCAATCACTCTTCCAGTCTATCTTGAACGGAGAAACCCCACACTACGAACTTGAATCACTCACTTCCAGTCACTCAGTGTCACACCCGATAAAGTGGCTCAGAACGCCCTCTCAAGGCTTAAACACGGGTTCGAATCCCGTTGGGACCACCATTCGACTCGCGGCGGAAGCGCTCTATCGAGCGTTTCCCCGCTCGCTCATGGCAGGCCACCTGAACGTCGCTGAACAGTTCATGCCGCGAATCGAATGGTGCCCCGAGCCAGGTCGAGGGGCTGTCATTCCTCAGCAAGTTCGACTCGCGGCGAAACGCTCTATCGAGCGTTTTCTCCGCTCGCTCCCTTCGGGTCTGAGCCTGAGGCTCAGCCGTTCGGCTGAGCTCACGGCCGAAGCCTCAGGGTCGAAGACATGGCAGGCCATCTTCGCTTGAGTCGGCGCCTCTTCATCGGTTTATTCTCCTTCGCCGAAAACCCTGCAGCTTGCTGTGGGGAGCTGCATCGAAAGACTGCGCCTGAAAAACCCCTCCAGCTTTGTACAGTTCTCAGATTCGATCTCGCCTGGTGAGCGTCTCTCATGAGGCGATCCGCACAACTCCATCTCATACTTCTTGAACTCCGATCATGGGCATTGTCCCGGCGTGTTCTCGTACGATCTTCATAGCTGCATTATGGTGCAGCTCCTCCGGTGGTTCGTGCCTGAGCATCTCGTCTGTCATTCTGATGAGTCATGATCGGAGCATCGTGATGCACGATGGTAAGGGAAAGCAGCCCTCTCTTCATTGACGCCTCTATCGTCGGTTGTGTATAAAGAATGCGCTTCCACAATGATCTTCTTTCAGGGCGGTGTGTCATGGCAGCACGCGAATTTCGTGACGGCGCAAAAGATGGACTGGAAGCGCTCGAGCCGCTTGATCCCGGAAAGATTGCTTCTTTCAACGATCTGTTGATCGCCATGAGCAAAACGGCCTTCGGTGGGCGTCGTCTCGGCGAGGCGTTCGAAGTGCTGTGGTCGATGATCAATGATCCCGACTGTAAAGTCGTCATGACGTTGTCCGGCGCCATGACGATTGCCAAGATGGGCAAGATCGTCAGCACGATGGTGGATGAGGGGATGGTGCATTGCATCATCTCCACGGGGGCGCTGATCGCCCATGGCCTCAGTGAATCGTTCGGCAAAACGCATTATCAACATCATCCTTCGATGAGTGACGAAGAGCTTTTCCGGAAGGGGTACAACCGTGTCTACGATACGCTTGAGATGGAAGCGAATTTGAATTATGTCGAGCATGTTGTGTCGCAAACGTTGAAACGGGTCAACCATGATCAGCCGCTCTCCTCAGAGGTCCTCACGCGCGAATTGGGAAAGACGTTGGCGGAGGAATTTGACGGCGATGGGATTTTGAAAAGCGCGTATCTCAAGAATGTACCGGTGTACATCCCGGCCTTTACCGATTCTGAGATGGGGCTTGATGTGGGGACATGGGCCATGGCACGCGAGATTGATCGAGCCCGCTCCCAGGCCGGTGAGGGGGGAGATCTTGCTGTATTGAAGGCCATCCACCAATCATGCCCATCATTTAATCCGTACCTCGACCTCAACAGCTATGCCGACCACATTCTCTCGGCGAAGAAGCTCGGCATCTTCACGATTGGTGGGGGCGTGCCGCGGAATTGGGCTCAACAGGTTGGCCCTTACATTGAGATCGGCAACCTTCGCCTGGGTCTCAACGTGAAACCGCCCCGATTCCACTACGGAGTCAGGATCTGTCCGGAGCCGGACCACTGGGGTGGGCTCAGCGGCTGTACCTATCAGGAAGGGCTCTCGTGGGGAAAGTTCGTGGCTCCGAAGGACGGTGGGCGATTCGCCGAAGTGCTGAGCGATGCGACGGTGGTTTGGCCTCTGTTGATGATGGGGCTTCTGGAGCGGAAGAAAGCCAGCGCTGCGCGTCGTCCATGAAGAGGCATGCTACACGACTTGGTTCAGCTGTACTCTTGTGCGGCCTCGTGTGGTCGTTCCCTCTCTGGGCCACAGTTCCGCTCGAAGTCGACGGCAGGGTGAGGGGGCAGGCCAATGCACCGGTCACTCTTATCGAGTATTCCGATTTTACGTGTGGGTACTGTCTGAAGTTTTTCAAGGACACCTGGCCGCTCATTCAGGCCCGCTATGTTGATACCGGTAAGGTGCGGTTTCTCTACCGGGACTATCCCCGCGCTGATCTGGGCCCCGGCCTTGATGCTGCGACAGCGGCGCGATGTGCCGGAGCTCAGGGCAAGTATTGGGCGATGCATGATCGCTTGTTTGCTGAAGGGGGCCGACTCGACAAGGTCGTCTATTTCCGCCATGCGACCGCACTCGGGCTTGATCAGTCTGCGTTTGAACGGTGTGTGAAAGATGGACGGTACACGAAGTCGATCTTTGAAGATCGCCAGGAGGCCAATCGCTGGGGGTTTCACGGAACCCCGGGCTTCATTCTTATGCCAACAGCAGGCGAACCGACTGAGAAAGAACCGGCCGTTGCGATTCCGGGGGCGTTTCCGTTCGAGATGTTCGCTGAGGAAATTGACCGGCTCCTGGCGGGCACCCCGCACTAGCACGGCGGCACCGGGGTTGAGTGGGCCGAACAGCCGGTTTGCGCAGACACCATGATCACATCAACCACGTTTGTAACAAGGTAGGAATTTCTTATGGCTTCAACGCAGTCTTTCTGGCCCGTGTACCATTGTGACGACGATTTTTGGGTCTGCATGTCTTGCCTGGGGGAAGTCTTCTATCAAAAAGTTCCCATGCCGGATTGTCCTTCGTGTCACGGCGTCTCGACCTACGAAGGGTTTACCCTTGACGCGGTTCGCGATTGGGGAACAGAAGAGCTGATCGCCAAGGCTGTGGCTGCACAGCAGGCCGCCGCCGCTCAACCCACCGTTGAATCTGCTGCGCCGGTCGAAACGACGGATTAATTATTGTCGACGCCAGCGAGCATCTCTGTGCAGGAACCGCGCCCCTTTCTCGTTCACGGTCAATGGAAGCAAGGCGACACGACGGCCCGTGTCGTCAATCCGTTCAATGGGCATGCGATTGCCGACGTGGTTCAGGCCACTGAGTCCGATGTGGAAGAAGCCATAGCCTCCACGTCCGGCGCGGCCGCAACGATGGGTGGGCTCCCAGCGCATGCCCGCTACAACATTCTCCAGCAGATCGCCGCACTCATCTATCGACGGCGAGACGAGTTCGCCTCGACGATCACCGCCGAGGCGGGCAAGCCGATCGCCGATGCAAAGCGCGAAGTCAGCCGAGCGGTTCAAACCTTTACGGTTGCGGCCGAAGAGGCAAGGCGGATTCCAGGGGAGGTGGTGCCGCTTGATTGGACGCCCAGCACCGATTCCCATCTCGGCATTCTCCGTCGCTTTCCCATCGGCCCCATTCTTGGCATTACCCCGTTCAACTTCCCGCTGAATCTAGTCGCGCACAAGGTGGCGCCGGCGCTCGCCGCCGGCAATCCGATCCTGATCAAGCCGGCTCCCCAAACACCACTGACGGCCCTGTTGTTAGGAGAGGTCGCGTTGGAAGCGGGGCTCCCTCCGGGTGGGTTCAATGTAGTGCCTTGCGACAACGCCCTAGCCGAGCGGTTTGTCATGGATCCACGGTTCAAGCTGTTGAGCTTCACGGGGAGTGCGCCGGTGGGGTGGATGTTGAAAGCCAAGTGCGGGAAGAAGAAAGTCACCCTCGAACTTGGAGGCAATGCGGGTGTGGTGATTGAGCCGGATGCCGATCTTGATCTGGCGGCCCAGCGCTGTGCAGCCGGAGGTTTCGGCTATGCCGGACAGAGCTGCATTTCTGTGCAGAGGGTATTTGTGCACCAGTCAATCGCGGATCTTTTTACGACGAAGCTGCTGATGCATGTCGCTCGATTGAAGGCCGGGGATCCGACCGATGAGGCGACGATCATTGGTCCCTTGATCGATCAAGCTGCCGCCCAACGCGTCGAGAGCTGGATCGGCGAAGCCGTGGCAGAAGGGGCGCGAGTGCTGTTGGGTGGGAAACGGATGGGAACTGTCGTCGAAGCAACGGTGCTGTCGAATGTGAAGCCGGAGATGAAGGTCTCGTGCCGAGAAGTGTTTGGACCCGTGGTCACCGTGACGCCGTATCGTCAGCTGAGCGAGGCCATCGCTTCGCTCAATCAATCGGACTATGGGCTGCAGGCCGGTGTGTTTACGCAGGACATCAATAAAATCTTTCATGCCTTTCGTCATTTGGAAGTCGGCGCTGTTTTGGCAAACGAGATTCCCACGTTTCGTGCCGATCACATGCCCTACGGCGGCGTGAAAGATTCCGGTCTGGGACGCGAGGGGATCCGGGCCGCGATTGAGGACATGACAGAACCCAGGCTGTTGGTGTTGAACCTGAAGGAGCCAGCCGGCTCGCACTGAAGAAAATCCTCAGTGGATATTGCGAAGCGGGTCCAATCTTGATACAACAGCGGCCCTAAACCTGCAGCCGATCTGGTCCGTTTCGTTTGTCTGGTTTGTCTCATCGTAGGGCGTAACCAAACAAAACAGAAAAACCAGATAAACCGGATCAACTAGCCGAAGGGGGAGACGATGGTACCTACGCATATGTTTCTGACGAGAGGAGTAGGAGTCCACAGGGAGAAGTTGGCCTCCTTCGAACAGGCGTTGCGCAGCGCCGGCGTGGCCTATTGTAACCTCGTCACCGTTTCTTCCATCCTTCCCCCGAATTGCAAAATCATCCCGCGGAAGCGCGGAGAGAAGCTCGTGAACCCCGGTGAAATCACGTTTTGTGTCATGGCCCGTTCCGAGACCAACGAACGAAACCGGCTGGTCTCAGCCTCGATCGGCCTCGCGAAACCCACCGATCGCCGCACCTATGGCTATCTGTCGGAGCATCATGCCCATGGTGAGACGGATGAGGAAACAGGAGAATATACGGAAGACCTCGCCGCGCAGATGTTGGCCACGACCTTAGGAGTCGAATTCGATCCCAACATTGCCTGGAAAGAGCGTGAGCAGGTTTTTAAGATGGGCGGAAAGATCGTGAGAACCTTGAATATCACGCAGTCGGCTATCGGCAAGCCGGGCAAGTGGACCACAGTCATCGCGTTGGCGGTCTTTATTCCTGAGGAGAATCTTCCTAAGCGCTCCCGTCGTTAGCGGCCTGCGCCCATTCGGATTTCACATGCCTGAGAAGCCTGTGCATGTGATGGAAGACAACCCATGACGCTTCCGGCTGGTTGGGAAGGCCCCGACCATAACTTCCTGGGGATCGACGAACCCTGGTGCCATCCAGACCAAGCCGGTGTCTACATCCTTCCGGCTCCCTACGAACATACCTCCAGCTACATTCTCGGATCGGATCGCGGGCCCGCTGCCATTCTTGAGGCCTCCATCCAGGTTGAGTTCTATGACGAACAGCTCGGATGCGAACCCTTTCGTGAGTGGGGAGGGATTGCCACCGCTTCGGCCTTGGATCTCAGAGGAAAAGTCGATCGCGCTGCCGTCGAGGCCATCGAATCATTTGTCTCTCCGCATGTCGGAACCGGACGGTTTCTTGTGACATTGACCGGGGAACACACCGGGGCGCTGGGAGCGATTCGAGCTCATGCGAAACGCTATCCGCAGATGTGTGTGGTGCAGATCGATGCGCACGGTGATTTGCGTGAAGCCTATCAGGGGAATCCTTTCAGCCATGCCAGCGTAATGGCGCGGGTGGTGGAGGATGGGCATCTGTTGGTACAGGTGGGCATCCGGTCGATTTGCCCCGAAGAGATCGCTCGCATCAACAAGACGGATCAGATCAAGACTTTTTTTGCGGCGAATATCCTGGATCCCTCAGGTCCCTATGAAGGCAAGGCCACCAGATGGATTCCTGACATTGTTGCGGCCTGCCGAGGGCCGGTCTACCTGACGTTTGACTGCGATGGACTGGACGCGTCGATCGTTCCTGCACTGGGGACCCCGGAGCCGGGCGGTCTGGGGTGGTACGACACCCTCAACCTCATCACCGCCCTCGCGAACGGTCCTGGCATTGTGGGCATGGACGTGAGCGAGATCGCCCCCATTGAAGGATTTGTGGCGTCGCAATTTTCCATCGCACGATTGATCTATCGTATTCTTGGCCGCATTAAGGCCGGCCACCGAGTGCACTGACTCCGATCCGAGACGATCCTGCACGAATCAAGCTGCAGCTTGTTTGCCCTGTGACCACCGCAATTCGCATCAACAAGTTTTTCACGGAGCATGGGATTTGTTCCCGGCGCGAGGCGGACCGCTTGGTCGAGTCGGGAGCGATCACGATCAATGGCCACGTGGCCAAGCTGGGCGACCGAGTAGGCCCCACGGACGTCATTGCCCGCGACGGGCAGGTGATTCCCTGGGGCAAGGCTCCCGTCTACATCAAATATCATAAGCCGGTCGGGGTCACGACGACCAGCGAGTCGCATGTCGACCGGAACATCATCGCGGAAATCGGCCATCCCGAGCGGATCTTCCCGATTGGACGGCTGGATAAGGACTCGTCCGGCCTCATCCTCCTGACGAATGACGGCGACATTGTGAACGAAATACTTCGCACCGAGTTTGGCCACGAGCGGGAATATATCGTGGAGGTCGATCACCCGTTCGACCAATCGTTCCTGGATCAGATGTCCCGCGGCGTGACGATCCTCGGAAGTAAGACGAAGCCATGCCAAATGACCCGCGTAGGGCGTAATCGGTTTCGCATCGTGCTCACCGAGGGACGCAACCGACAGATCAGGCGAATGTGCCAGGCGCTCGGCTACCGGGTGACGAGCCTTCACCGCGTCAGGATCATGCACATTACCGTGAAGGGACTGAGCGTCGGGGCGTGGAAAGAATTGACCGCAGAGGAACGGGGGCAGCTGATGGAGGCCATGTGCCGTTCCAAGGCCTAACCCGCATTATTCATGAACGCTTCTACTGCAATCGTCTGCCTGGAATCTTTGGCGAAAACCCTCTCCGACCCCATTTGATCGAAGGGGGCGGCTCAAACAAGCTTGGTGCGGCGGGCGGGCTCGCCTGTCTGCCGTGCTGGCACAGGCAGGCCGCTCGGTTGATCAACGTACTGTTTGGGGACTGGCCCCTTTCCGCCTGGGCCTGCTCCCAGGATTCTGCACAGGCCGGTTAGCCTGAGGAGATCCCCGCCTTGACCGTGCCTGACGGAGTCGTTAAGGTGGGTATTCCAGTATGTGCTGATGAGTGGGTTCCAGGGCAAGGGAAGGAGACACGCGTTCATGAGTGGGACAGGACGAAAATCAAGTCGGCCTCGATCGAAGAGTGGTCGCACGATTCAGGATGGCAAGCCGGTCGTTGGGGTATTGGGAGGGAGTAAATCCGATTTCCCCATTTTGGAAAAAGCCGGGGCGATTCTGGCTGCGCTGGGCATCCCTTATGAATTATTAGTTGTCTCCGCTCACCGAACCCCAGACCGGTTGTTTGATTACGCCACGACTGCCCCTGGTCGGGGTATCGAGGTCATCATTGCCGGGGCCGGGGGCTCGGCGCACCTTCCTGGAATGCTGGCTGCCAAAACTCACCTTCCGGTGATCGGCGTGCCTATTCCAACAGAAAATCTTCGCGGCCTCGATTCCTTGTTGTCAATTGTTCAGATGCCCAAAGGAATTCCCGTGGCGACCGTCGCAATCGGCGGGGCCGAGAACGCCGGGCTGCTGGCGGCGCAAATTCTGGGCGGGCGCTATCCAGGGATTGCCGAACGAATAAAGAGCTATCGTGCGGCCCAGACGGATAGTGTGTTGAATTCTCCTGAAGCCCAGGGAACAAGTCTGGGTAACCTCGGGGCTGATGAGGCGAGTCGGCAGTCGTGACCGAAAAGACCCTGGAACCTGGATCAGTCCTTGGCGTATTGGGTGGGGGACAGCTGGGCGCGATGTTTGTCGGTGCGGCGCGCCGGATGGGGTATCACGTCGCGGTGTGGGATCCCAATGCCGATGCCCCTGCGCACCAGCTGGCAAGCCACTCGTTCACCGCGCCATTCACGGATACTGCAACCCGTGCGAAATTTTCTCACACCGTTCATGCCGTCACGTTCGAATGGGAGAATGTGCCGGCTGAACTCTGTGAGTGGCTAGAACAGCGCCATCGGGTTCGGCCTGCCAGTGCTGTGCTCCGGATCATTCAGGATCGATCTGAACAGAAGCAGTTTCTGCAGTCCCGCCGCCTTCCCGTCCAGCCGTTCACCACGATCGAGTCGCCCGATCAACTGGCAGAAGCTGTGAAGGAGGTCGGTGTCCCTGCTGTGTGTAAGACGGCGACGTCCGGCTACGACGGAAAAGGTCAGTGGGCTCTTCGCCAGAGATCCGATGTCGCGCAAGTTGAGCAGGCCTTGCGGAAGATCGCCAGGCCAGGCCTCAGGTGGGTTCTGGAAAAATTTGTGAATTTTGATCGGGAACTCTCCGTCCTCGTAGTGCGAGGGGAGGGAGGCGAGTGCCGAATCTATCCTGTCGTAGAGAATCGGCATGAGCAGGGCATCTTGCGCATGACGCTGGTGCCGTCTACTGTTTCTTCTGACGTGGCGGCGGGAGCCGCAGACCTCGCGGGCCAAGCGGTAACGGCGTTGAATGGCGTGGGGGTCTTCTGTGTCGAATTTTTCCAAGCAGTAGGCGGCGACCTGCTCATTAATGAAATTGCGCCCCGCCCCCACAATTCCGGCCACTACACTCTAGATGCTTGCAGTGTGTCGCAGTTCGAACAACAAGTGCGTGTCGTCTGTGGCATGCCGCTAGGCGAAGCGCGACTGTTGAGTCCGATGGCCATGGTAAATCTCATCGGCGAAGAGGTTCGATCCGTTACGTCCAGTCGCGGTTTCTATGATCTGCTTTCCATTCCAGGGGCCGTGCTTCATCTCTACGGGAAGCGGGTCGTTCGTCCAGGCAGGAAGATGGGGCATGTGACGTTCCTCGCTGATCGGGGCGAGGTGGCGGCGGAACGGGCCCACCAGTTCAGGAATCGCCTCGCGTAAGGCTATCCGAGTTCGTTCCTCATAGAAACCGAGAACCACCAGCGCAATGTGATGGGCTCTGCCCGATATGAATGGGGCCACCGTTCCATTTTGTCAGCACCTGTAGGCTTCTAGCCCTCGCGTGGGCGAATCGAAGGGAAAATGCCCAGCAAACAGGGCTATTTCAGCCAAGGGCAGGGGTATAGAACTTGCTGAATCCTTTGTGCCGTTGCGCAGAGGAGTACCAGCGACCATGTCACAAAATTCGGCTCAAACCGGTACCAGCCAAGCTTCTAGCGGGCTCTGTCGACTGCTCACGAACCCGCGTTCACGCTATCTCCTGCTTCAGAGTTTAGTCAGCATAATCCTGTCCTATGAATTGCTCTTCGGCTCCGACTCCATCATCAGCCGAGTCATGAGCGATGGTCTGGTGGTTGGATTGTGGCTCTTCATTGCCTTCATTGCTGTGCTGCCCCAGGTTGTTCTGGAATCCGCTTGGCTCAGTGCCGGGCTTGTGGCCATCGATACACTCTTGGTGACCGTCACGATCTACCTCTCCGGGAACGCCAGGTCGGATCTCTATATTGCGTATTTCGTGCTCATGCTGGTCGCGGCCTCCGTGAGGCGACTCAGTCATCTGCTGGGCCTGTCCATGCTGTTAAGTGTGGGCTACGCGGTGGTGGTCTATGAGGGCTTTATTCAGACCGGTACCATAGCCGTAGGACAGCTGCTCGGTATCCCAGTGCTCCTGGTGATGGCTGTGTTCTATGGAGTCGCGCTGGAGGCCACTGCGATCGCACAGGAAGAGAAGTCGACGTTACTCAAAGATGTGGAGGCGTTGAAGAAGACTGAGGATGAATTGCAGGTGACTAAGACGCAACTGGAAGCGCGGATCAAGGGAGTGAAGGAAGACCTGACGAAGGCGAACACCAATCTCCGCGAAGGGCAGGTTATGCGACAAGGGCTGGAGCGGCAACTCCATGAAGCCCAGAAGATGGAGGCGGTTGGCCGGGTTGCCGCTAGGATTGCCAGTGAATTTGGGGCACTCTTTTCTCTGATCGGCAAACAAACGGGCGTGATGTTATCTCGCCTGCAGCCGGACGATCCCCTCAGAGCCTCCGCAGATGAACTCTTCAAGATGGGCGAAAGGGCAGCGACGCTCACGGCCCAACTCATTGGGCTAAATCTCGAGGACCGACATGTCCGGCAAGTATTGTCGGTCCACGGCGTATTATCGGATTTGCACGGCACGATCAGGAATCTCCTGCCCGATCATATCGAGCTTGCGGTGCAGTTAGACAAGTCGGTGGCCTATGCCGAGGTTGATCGCGAAGGGCTGGAAAATGTCCTCTTCCAACTGGTTGTCAACGCGCGGGATGCAATGCCGAGCGGGGGGCGCCTATCGATTGAGGTCAAAACTGTTGAGGAGGCATCCAAAACGGCACGATCCTCAGCGTCGGGAAAGAAGAATCCTCAGGTCCTGATTCATATCAGCGATACCGGCACCGGCATGAGCCTCGACACCCAAGCCCGTATGTTCGAGCCCTTCTTCTCGACGAAGGAAACCAACATCGGTCTGGGGCTCACGGCAGTCTATGGGATTGTAAAGCAGAATGGGGGTACCCTGGAGGTCGAGAGCCGACCGGGACAAGGCACGGTGGTTCGGGTATTCTTCCCCGCCGTGCCGGCGCCGGCGGCTCGGGAAGAAATGATTCCAAAACCCATGTTAGCCAGGGGAGACGAAACCATCCTGCTTGTGGAGGAAGATGAAATTGAGCGGAAGCTGGCACTCTCAGCTCTACAGCGGCACAAGTACCATGTGTTGGAAGCGGCCTCGTCGGTGGAAGCGCTCATGCTCACGCAACACTACAAGGGGATCGTACACCTCGCCGTTAGTCCGTTGGTGATGCCAGAGATCGGTGGGCGTGAGCTTGCTTGTAGACTGTTGAGCCAACACCCGAGCATGAAAGCCCTCTTCGTCTCCAGCTACGACGATGAATCCATCCAGCATCACCGAATCAATCGGCGATTTGTCCTGCAGCATCCCTATCGTCAGACTGGATTGATCGAGAAGGTCCGGGAAATGTTGGATGCAGCGTGAGCGTCCGCTAGCTCGCAT
>Ga0209640_10002458_pt1 | contig 16120 bp, 18 predicted proteins | sample RifCSP10_1_FD_184018 | JGI IMG/M metagenome (GOLD analysis project Ga0209640, IMG submission 184018) | Soil microbial communities from Rifle, Colorado - Rifle CSP2_sed 10_1 (SPAdes) (version 2) | ecosystem: Environmental > Terrestrial > Deep subsurface > Rock core/Sediment | place: Rifle...
AAAGACCACGGTTCATGACATGGTAGTAAGCCCCCGGGTATCCGATGCGCAATGGACGAGCCATAAAAAACATCTAATCGAGCTTGCTAGGTGTGTCAAGAGCTAAGAGCGGACTTGACCCCTTTTCAGCGGCGCGCCGCTTGCGGCGCGTCCGCTGCAGCGGGTGGTTGGGCGTGAGTCAGCCGCAGCTCCGCACACGCTTCGCGAGCGACCAGAAACGCCGAACGAAGGAACACGGCGCAGATAAGCGCACCAACTGCAATGTCCGGCCAAGGCGACAGCGTCATCCAAACCGCCCACGCCGCCAGCAACACCGAGGCGTTCGCGATCAGATCGTTTCGCGAGCACAGCCAGACCGATCGCATGTTGATGTCCTCGGCACGGTGGCGCCAAAGCAAGGCAAAGCAAACGCCGTTTGCGGCAAGCGCGAGGGCACCCACCGCACCCATAGTCTCGAACGTCGGGAGCTGTGGATAAACGAGCTTGTATACGAGCTGCCCGAGGACGAACGCGCCGAATAGACCCATCACGGCCGCCTTCGCAACAGCGGCCCGTGCTTTCCAGACCGGGCCTCGCGCGATGACGTAGAGACTAAAACCATAAACAAGGGCGTCGCCTAGCATGTCGAGGGAGTCGGCGAGCAGGGCCACGGATCCCGCGACCAAACCAAAAACGAGCTCCACGACAAACATCCCGGCATTCACCAGCAGAACTAGGCGAAGCGTCACGGCTTGGCGCTCGCGCAGCCGTTCGATGGCGTCGGCCTTGTCAATGCAGCAATCGTCCATCGTTTCGGTCACGCCCGCGGAGCAAACATGATCAACGCCATTCCTGAAATCGCAACCAGAGAACCCGCGATATCCCATGCGGTCGGGCGCACGCCGTCAATGAGCCAGAGCCAAGCGAGAGCGGTCGCCACGTAGATTCCACCGTAGGCAGCATAGACACGCCCCGCGGCGGTTGGGTGAAGCGTGAGGAGCCAGACGAAGAGGGCGAGAGAGGCAGCGGCTGGGACAAGCACCCAGACCGGTGCGCGATCCTTCAGCCAGAGATACGGCAAATAGCATCCGACGATCTCAGCGAGAGCCGTTGCGACGAAAAGCGCGGTGGTGGCAGCTACGTTCATGGACCTTGGACTCTCGATATCGGTGCTACGACGCACAAGTATTAAGTGAGCCGCCTAGGCGCCGACAAACGCCGCCAGCCTATCTCCTAAGACAGCTCCACCAATCAAATCCGAATCGGTTGCAATATCCACTCCGTACCTCAACTTGTCAAGAGCTTTCTGACCGAGCTTTCTGACCGACAAACACTGCCGGGTTTGGCGGCCTATCTCCCTAACAGCCCGCAGCCTATCTCGACCGCCGCTCGGCAGCATCATGGGTAAAACCCTTAAGACGTTCAACGCGAGTCAGAGCGATTTGAACGACTTGAACCATTTGAACAACTTTATGTAGGCTCCCTACTCCACCTGTCCTTGCAAAAACCATCTCCGGCGCGGCTTGTCGTAGTAGACCCACAGGAGGTCGCCGCGGCGAGTCTCGGCGAAGTAGTACTCCCGATGAAGCTCGCGCGCCCACCACCCACCGGAAAAAATATAGGGCCCGGAGAGCTTGTCTACCGTTCCATACTTCGGACCCAAAAGGAGCCAGCCGTCGTCCCGCCCGTGCCGCGGCGGCGAAGGCAAAGGGATCGGTTTTACCAGGATCCGGCGCACCAACACTTTAGCAGTCGGGCAGTTCAAGACGTTCAAGTCGTTCAATCCGTTCAAATCGTTTCGGGGGAGCGCGACGCGGCTGAGCGGCTCCCAGGTAAAGCGGGCCTCGGGAAGATGCCCATCGGTTAGCTTTGCCCGGACCACTGCCTTATCGCCGAACTCGGCACGGAGACGGGCCAGCGCCCGGTTGGCGGCATCGAGATCGCGCGTCGGCCGCTCGGCGAAAAAGCGGAGCTGGTCGCGAGTGGCCGGGCTACTCCCCACCACGAGTTCGATCTCCACCACTCCCGCCGAAAATTTCACGGTCTCCATGCGGAGACGAACCAAGTCAAGCACCTGGACTGAATCCAATGTGGGCGCGGCCGGGCGAATGGGCTCTTCGCGCCAGCCGCTCCGGTCGATGAGGAAGCGAAGCAGTAGCTCTACGAGCGCCTCTTCTCGGGCAGCGAGGGCCGCCAAAATGGGATGGAGGAGTCCCTTTATTATGAACAGAAAGCGCGTGGCGTCCGTCTCCGGATCGTCGAGAACGAGTCTCTGCCGGACTGGCTCTTCAGGAATACACGGCTTAAGCGGTGCCCACAGATCGCCAGAGGCCATTCCATGAAGGCGATAGGCCTTCGGCCCGAAGCGTTCGTACAATCCTCCGGCCGGAAGAGAAAGAAATGCGCCTACCGTCTTTATCCCCAATTTAAAAAGCGTATCGCGAAGGTCCGGTTCCAGACCGAGACGATCAAGCGGCACCTCTCGCGCCGCCGCGCGCTCCTCAGAGAGATCTTCAAAGACCACCGTTCCCTCTTGCGCCTTCGCCGCCGCGTAAGTGCCAAAGCGCGTAAATCCAACCACGACGCTGGCGTGAAAAACGTGAGCTTTGATATCCGCATGAACCGCACTCGCCCATTTTTTTAAGGAAGGATAGAGAAGATTGAGTCCTGCCCCGCTAAGCCAGAACACTCCAGGCTCTTCACCCGACGGCTCAACCCCGGGAGTAAAGCGCAGGAAGCGGTTTGTCAGCGCGGCGACCTCCTTCTCGATCTCGTCCGGTGGGACCATGCCGGCGCGCAGGTCAGGCGCCAACGAAGATCCCGCAGCATAACGAAAACCGGAAAGCACGCCGGCCCGCCGGGCCTTCTCGTTGACCCAGAGGATTGATGCTTGCGGTTTATCCTCGGCGACTACGGCCACGGGGTAGACGGCCCACTCGGGGTGGCGCTTGAGGAGAAGTTGGAGCGGGAACGCCGGGAGATTAGCACAAGCCAGCCGGTCCACAGCACACCTCTGTCTCTGTCCAGGTGGGTCCCCGACGCTTGTCCTTGAGAACGCTAAGCTCGCACGCAAACTGACCCGCGGAGTTCTGCTTTCGCTCCGCATAAACCCGCAACGAGATGAGAGATCCCAGCGATGGCTCCCTACTCTCTTTCTCCGTGAGGCAAAGCAAAGCCGTATGGTGTTGCAGCGAAAGCGCGGCCAGGCGCGCCTGGAGCGGCATTGGAATGTCGGTGCTGCCGAGGTCGAGCACCACCAAGCCAAAAGCGCCGGATCTCAGAAGCTTTTCTCCCGCGCGGGGAATGGCCTGAGCGTCGGGAACACGAACGACCACCAACGCATCGAGGTCCACGCCTTCCTGAGCGGTATCCGGAGGGTAGAAAGAGCTCTCCGTAGATGTAACCCAGCCCACCAGCTCGCCCTGCCGCTGCCCCTCCAACACCAGGCCGAAGGCAAGCGTAAGCGCGGCCGTAGCTCCCGACCCGGAGATCTCCACCAGGCGTCCGGCGATCTCGGATAGACTCCATGGCGAAGATCTGACAATGTCTTGTCTGAGTTTTTGTGCGGAGAAAGAATTCATAGCTATTCACCTGGACGTTCAAACCGTTCAACACGTTCCAGACGTTCAAAGCATTCAAGTAGTTCAAAACGGCTTGAACGGTTTGAACTATTTGAACGTCTTAAACCATCTCCCTAAAACTTCCGTACCAGTCCCACCACTTTTCCCAGGATACGAAACTCTCCCTGCGAGACGATGATCGGAGCATGGTTTTTGTTTTCCGCCCGCAGGGTCACGCTATCACCGTCTTTATAGAATCTCTTCAAGGTGGCCTCGCCATCGATCAGGGCGCAGACAATCTCCCCGTTCTCCGCTGTCTCCTGACACCTGATAATCACACGATCGCCATCCAGAATACCGGCATCGATCATGCTGTCCCCTTTGACCTGCAAGGCGAAGACTTTGCCCCGCGCCAGATCGCTGGCCACGGTCAAAAAGCCCTCGAAGTTCTCCTCGGCCAGAACCGGCTTCCCTGCCGCAACCCCGCCCAAGATCGGGATTTCCCGGGCATCGGTAAGAGCCGGCCGGCCTAAAGGGGTCAAAACTTCCAAAGCCCTCTTGCCGACTCTGCGGATGTATCCCTTTTTCTCCAGGGCCTTTAAGTGGTCGGAGACCCCGTTGGTGGAGGCGATCTTAAATTTCCGGCCGATCTCCGGGATGGAAGGGGCGTAGCCCTTCTCCCGGATGTTCTTGAGCAGGAATTCGTAGATCTGCTTTTGCCTGGAGGTAAGCTGGGAGAGCATGAAAGCCTTATACTGAAATTATTTTCAGGTGTCAAGGAGCTAAAGAAGATCGTGGATCACGGGGTAAAAACCTACGCCTCTTTCAATAATCACTATGCGGGCTTCGCGCCCGGTTCAGCGCAGCTCTTCGAGGAGATCTGGCAGGGCGAAAGGTAAGCGAAGGCCTTTAGGGTGCCCCATGAGCCGCCGCTCGGCTAGGCCTACGGCAAGCGGTAATATTTGCCTTGGAAAAAAAGAAGGGGGCGATCCCCTGAGGCAGCGGCGCGAAGAATCTCGCCGACCATAATCGTATGGTCGCCGCCGTCGTGGACCTGAACGATTTTGCACTCGATACAGCCGATCGCCCCGTTCAAAAGCGCAAGGCCGTGTTCGCTTATGCGCCACTCAAGGCCGGCGAATTTCTCGATTCCCTTCGTGGCAAAGCGCTTGGAGATCTCCTCCTGCTCCTCGCTTAAAATATTCGCCGCAAACAACTTCGACTCTTCGAAACAGGAGTAACACTGCACGCTTTTATCGATGCACACCAGCACCAAGGGTGGGTCGAGCGACAGGGAAGCGAAGGCATTGGCAGTGAGACCGAAGGCGCTCCCGGCCCGATCTTTGGTCGTAATGACCGTAACGCCGGTGACGAAGTGGCCCATGACACGGCGTAGTTCTTGAGGGTCGATAGACAAGGGTTTTGCGCGGCTCGGGATATCGATCCACACGTATCAAAGCAGCAGCCAGGCTGTCAATGCCTGCAATGCATTGACAGCTTCGGAATACCCGTGATACCTTGCGCCGGTAATTTTCCTTAACGTATGGAGGAGGAAAATGGAGAAACTTGCCTCGAACCTTTATCAATTAGAAAAATCTGTTTTTGTCGTCGTCGGACCAGAGGGTACGACTAATTTCGGGATTGTCAGAGGAGACGATGGCGCCGCCCTTTTGGTGGATGCAGACATACGTCGAATAGATGAAATCGAGGATGCTCTAAAAAAGGCAGGCTGCCGTAAAGTCGATTATCTCTTTAACACTCACGAGAACTTCGATCACAGCTCGGCGAATTATTATTTCGAGAAAAACGGGACGCTGATCGTGGCTAGTGAAGGCTGCTGGAAGGCCTTGAAGGTAGACGGCGAGGCAAAGTTTGCTGAGATGTCGCATAGCGAGGAGGAGCTGTGGAAACGGTTCCCGGATATGAAGATGGGTCTTCCCCACGTTTCTTTTAGTCAAACAGCTACTATCTACCTTTCAGGAGTTACAAGTCGGCTCGTTTATTACGCCGTTAACGGGCAGGGTCATAGCAGAGGTGATGCGGTCGCCTTTTTAGACAAAGAGAGGATTCTCCTCACCGGCGATCTGCTTTACACCGAGGTCCATCCGGTTATGTATTACGGCCACATTCCTAATTGGCTGGAAAGCATTGACCTCTTATCCGGCCAGGACTTCGACTGCGTCGTCCCCGGCCACGGTCCGGTAGTCGAAGGGCGGGCAGCTTGCTTACAGGCCTTCTCGCGATTTCGCAACTACCTGGAGGACTTTGACCAACAGCTTTCCGATGCCAGGTCGGGCCGCAAGAGCGCAGCGGAAGTTCATGCCCATATGACAAGCAAAGATTACGCCCGTTTGGGAAAAACATGGATGCTCAAGAGAAATATTGACTTTTTCCTTAAGGAGGCAAAGTAAAATGAACCGCCAGCTTATTCAGGGTGTAGTCCTGGCGCTGACACTCGCCGCCAATAACCTTTTCGCCGCTGAAAAGCTTCAGGTCGGCTTTCCCGCATTAGCGACCGCTTTAAGCCCTCCGTGGGTGACTGCCGGCAAAGGGTTTTGGGGAAAATATGGCCTCGATGTCGACCTGATCTATTTGGCAGGCGAGACGACAGTGCAGGCTTTGGTTGGCGGAAGCATTCAACTTGCCATAGGATCAGACCCCGACACTACTATGGCAATTATGCAAGGAGCGAAACTCGTTAGGCTCGGCGTTACCACGAACTCTCTCGGTTCCTCGCTGGTCACGCAACAAGGCATTAACTCATTCCAGGAACTTAAAGGCAAGACCATTGGGATTGCCGGTAGAGGCCTGAACTCTCTTGAGCTGCGCCTTTCTCAACTCCTTCGCGAGAATGGGATTGATCCAAAGCGTGATGTGAAATTCTTGTCGATAGGCGGGGCACCATCCGCCAGGGTGGCAGCCATACAGAAAGGAGTGATCATTGGGGCGATGATCACTCCTCCATACGACCTTGCCGCGCAGAAACAGGGATTGAAAATTTTTTCGCAGATCGACGTCCCTTTGTTTGCCGGCGGAATCAATACCACGCTGGCCTTCGAGAAAAACAACCGTGAGACTCTTGTGCGCTTTCTGAAGGGCTACATGGAAGGGATTCACTACATGGTGACCCACAGGAGTGAAACCCTGAATGTTTTTTCGAGCTACCTGAGACAGCTGGACGCTGCGACGCTTAATCGTTTTTACGACGAGATCAGCGGTCGCGTAGAAAAAGGGCTGCGACCTGATCCGCGATCCGTCCGATTTATGCTCGACTTTGTTGCCCTCAATTACCCGCAGGCCAAACAACTAACCGAAAAGGACCACTGGGATCTAACTCTGTTGGACGAGATCCACCAATCGGGGTTCTTGGAACAGCTATACAAAAAATAGGTCGATTCTCCATTTGGGCTCAAGAACCGGTCACCGACAAGAAAATCGCAAGGATCAATCTCCCTGGACGGGTGGGACGTTAAAGTGATAAAAGTGGAAAAAGGAGGGCAAGCTCATGGCGATCAGCGCGGCGAACGCCGGTAATTCGCTGGAGAGGTATATCGATGAGATCCGCTCGGTTTGGGGCAATGGCAAAGATCCCGAACTTCCCTTCAAGCTCAAGGCTCTCATGGAGAATCTGCTACTCTCAACCCCTCCTGAGGAGCCCTGGATGGCCCAACTGATCCGGGAAGCCAAACCCGCGCGGGAGCTCTACCGGGATTCCGAGCGCGGTTTCATCCAGATGGGCCACGTCCACCAGAAAGGACACGCCAACACGCCGCACGACCATGGTCCCTGCTGGGTGATCTACGGGTCTTACACCGGAGTGACGGATATCGCGCTTTACCGCCGGACGGACGACGGAAAGGAGCCTGGACGAGCGACGTTGGAGAGAGAAGAAATACACCGGCTTGGTCCGGGTGTCGTTCATCCGTATCTTCCGGGCGACATCCATTCCGTCCACGCCGTCGAGGGACCTGCCGTGGTCTTTCGCTTCCTCAGCTGCGATCTCGAAAAGGTCGAAAGACACCGCTACAATCTGGAAAAGGGAACGGTGGCGCGGGTCTGACACTTTGCCCGCTTCTGCTAGGGGTCAAGCGTGGACGAGAAGGATCTCTTCTTTGAGCAAATACGATCGAGCGGATGCCTTTCTTACCTCCTCGGGTGCAAAAAAGATAAGGTCTGCGTGGTCATCGATCCGGAGATCGACAAGACCGAGGAGTATCTAGGGCTGGCGCGGGATTTTTCCTTAGAGATCGTCTACGCCATCGACACCCACACCCACGCTGACCACAGCTCCGCTTGCAAGATCCTACGCGATCGCGCCGGCCTCCCGGTCGTCATGCATCGAGCCTCTGAGGCCCCCTATGTGGATCGTAGGGTGGAAGAAGGGGATGTCATTCAATGTGGTCAGCTACCTATTAAAGTTCTTCATACTCCGGGCCATACCGAGGACAGCACCTGCCTTGTTGTCGGAGACCGCATCTTTACCGGAGACACTCTCATGGTCGGAGGTTGCGGTCGAACCGACCTGCCCGGAGGAGATGCCGAAAAGCAGTTCGAGAGCCTGCGCCGGTTGGAATCCTTGGGGGACGAGATCCGCGTTTATCCAGCGCACGACTATCGTCCGGCCCTTTCCACCCTGGGAGACGAGAAAAAAAATAACCCGCGCCTCCTCATGCGCTCGAAGGAGGAATTCATTAAGTTTATGACCTCTCGCAATCCGCCCCTGCCACGAAAAATCCAGTCGGCCCTGGAGTGGAACCGCACTCCCATTCAGGGAACCCAGAGGGGCAAGGGTGAAGGCATCTAACTCAAAATTCAAAACTAAAAACTATTCTTTCAGATAATAGGCTTCCGTTGCGGGCTTATACGAGCGCGGCAACCACAGGGGGCGGCGTAAATTTTGTGGTCCCGGCGCCGGCCGGGTCATCTTGAGCCAGCGCTTATAGACCTCATGCGCCTTGTTCGTGTCCACGAAGATGTCAGCGTAGCGATCTTCCGCCCCTGCCCTCTCCACCCAAACCTTCTGATGCCAGCAATGTTGCCCACTGATAAAATCGGGCTGTACCGGAAACGTGAGGTTTTGGTGCACACCCCCATCCTCCCACCAGATTCGCTCCGAGTCCGGGTCATCGCTCTTAAACGGCCGAATGCCATGGACCTGGCGCATCATCCACCGGCCCGGTTCCACCTGCTTGAGATCGACCAGCGCCGTCGACCAGCGCTCGCCACCAATATCTTCCTGTAGGCGCCATCGCCCCAGATGATGCGAGCAAGCGATGACTCCCGGTCGAATGCCTTCTGTGACCCAGACCTTATCCACAAAGTAACCGATCTCCGTACGGACCTTGAGGAGATCTCCGGTTCGAACATCGAGCCTTTCGGAATCCGTGGGATGAAGCCAGAGCGGATTGCGATGGGAGATTTCGTAGAGCCATTTCGCATTTCCTGAGCGGGTGTGGATGAGGGTGGGCAGGCGAAATGTCGGCAGCAGGAGCATCTCCCCTTTCGTAGGATCGATATTCTCCCGGTGGACGTGGCTTTTGATGTAACCGGGTATCGCATGCTCGGGCCAGCCCCACTCGCTGAGGGTCTTCGAGTAGAATTCCAGTCTGCGCGATGGCGTGGGAAAGCCGGCGCAGAGATCCCCTTCGATCTCCACCCCAATCGGATTTCCTCCTTTGGTGATGACATTGGTCAGCGGATCAATTTCGGCCCCCTCCAGGGCTTTGGCCTCGATCTTGCTTTCGTGCGCCCGGTAGACATTCTCCTGGATCAGGAAAGCACCATACCTGCGCATGTATTCAAGCGGAACGAGGCCCTGCCTGGCGGCTGCCTGCGGGAGGCCGGGCACGCTGTTTTCAAAGATCCAGCGATAGTATTCGTCGACGGTCAGCTTTTCGCCGGGCCGATAAGGCGACTCGAAATACTTGCGGATCCCCAGCGAGCCATCCGGATCGATCCGCCACGACAGCTCAATCCAGAATTCGTCTTCCTCCCACACCTCACCGAGTCCGGCTTCGCGATGCGCCTCGTAGGTAAAATTAAAATGCTTGCCCTGCCGTTCCAGGACGACGCGAAGCACCGGCTGGCGAAATCCGATCCACTGGGCGGCATGCGTCTCCTGGCTCATCAGGTCGTGGCGCTCGGAAGCGTGCCCCATGGGGAGCACGTAATCGGCGAACCACGCCGTCTCGCTCCAGGTCGGCGTGAGGCACGCATGGCACTCGACCTTGCTTTCATCGGCCAACATCTCCATCCAGCTCATGCCGTCGGGATTGGTCCACACCGGATTGTAGACCCGCGTAAAATACATCGAGAGCTTTCCTCTCCCCTCTTTGAGGAAATGCGGCAGGAGAAAGCTCATCTCGAAGAATGCAAGGGGGTATTCCCGCGGCAACAACAGCTCATTCCAAACCTTCGCCGGCGGGGGCATCATGGGCGGGGCGGGAATGAACTTGTTGAAGGCGTTGGGAGCGGTGCCGCCTGGAGTCGCGACGGCCCCGACCAGGACGACCAGAAACTCCAGTGCCCGCGCCACCTGCCACCCGCCGAGGTTGCCGGCCGCGGCGTTGCGCCAGACATGCGATGAAAACGCCGACCCGGCCCGCCCGATCTCTCTGGCCACCTCGACGATCGTCCGGGCATCCACGCCGGATTCGCGGGCGCCAAACTCCGGCGTGAACTCCGCGTAGACTTGCTTGATCATTTCCAAGAAGGTCTCGAAATCTCGCGGCTTGTCCGGATGCACCTCGCGAAGGTACTCTTCCCAGTTCACCCACTTGCGCAGGAAATCCGCGTCATACAGATCTTCCTTGAGAATGACATGGCACATGGCCAGGAGAAGCGCCGCCTCGGTGCCGGGCCAGGGAGCGAGCCAGTAATCCGCCATCGAAGCCGTATTGGAAAGCCGCGTATCGATAACGCAAATCTTTGCTCCCCTCTCTTTTCCATCGATGATTCTCTGCGCATGAGGATTGAAATAGTGGCCGGTTTCCAGGTGGGAGCTCAAGAGCAGGATAAAGCGCGCGTTCGCGTGATCCGGCGATGGACGGTCCAGTCCGTGCCAGAACGCATAACCCGCGCGGGCCGAGGCGGAGCAGACGTTGGTGTGGCTGTTGTGTCCGTCGATTCCCCAGGAATGCAGGATCCTTTGATTGTAGACCAGCTCATGGCCGGGCCTGCCGACATGGTACATGACCTCCGTGCGGCGGTCTTCCTGGAGCGCCTTGCGCACGCGAGCCGCGATGTCATCCAAAACCGTGTCCCAGCTTACCCGTTCCCACTTCCCGTCGCCCCGTTTGCCCACACGCCTGAGCGGATAAAGGATTCGTTCCGGATCTTTCACCTGATTGATCGTGGCGGGTCCTTTGGCGCAATTCCGTCCCCGGCTTCCGGGGTGCACCGGATTGCCCTCGAATTTGTGGATGTCCAGTTTCTCTCTGTCAACATAGGCCAGGAGACCGCAGCCAGCCTCACAGTTGAAGCAGATGGTCGGAATCAGCGTGTAGTGTTTTTCGACCCTCTTGGGCCAGCGTGCGGGATCGTACTCCTTCCAGTCGTCCCAGCGCTCGGGAGGAGGATAACTTGCCAGGCCTCCCGTGCGTGGTTCCAACGACGCTGCTACAGGATGAAGCGGCCCCAGTTCGTTCATTAGCAATCACTCTCCTTGAAAAAGTCGTCCAAGTCGTTTCAGTCGTTCAAAGCGTTAACGGATTGAACAGCTTGAGCGTTTTGAATTTATTATGGTCGTCAACTGCTTCTCTCAGCTTAACGGTACTGCCTGTCCTGCGTGGATCCAGAGATCATCAAAGAACCAAAGCCCGGCTAACACACAAGCCGAAGCCATACCGGAGATCACTGGAGAATCTCCCGACCAGGCGAGGAGGATAAGCGGCAACAGGAGCCCCAGTCCCACCACAAGACCCCAGAACCTTCGGCTCAAGGCTCCGGTTTTCAAGAGGTCGGTTGCCCTTCTGAGGTCCTCGCTCACGTGGGTCAGGTAAAGCTCCCCCAGAATCATTCCCAGGCTCAGAAACAGCGATACGACAAGGAAACTTTCAAGCCTTTCGAGCAGCGCCGGACCTGATCTGAGGATCACTCCGCAGAATATGAGCGTAGCCGAGCCGGCCGCCATCGCCTGAATTAGCAGGTGCCAGAGCAGGAGCGGACTTTGCCAGAGATCCCTCCCTTTGGCCTGGGCGAAGAGAAAGGCCGAGTAACAGGCAGATCCAACGGCCAGGACCGCCGTTGGCCAGATGAGAATCCCAGGGACGCTACCCCTGAAGAAAGCCGAAAAGAGCCAGAGCCCGCCCAGAACACCGTACAGAATAACAATGTACCCCCCCCATACCAACCACGATGTTGGATTGGCCCTGGTGAGCAAATAATAAAACCTTTCAGGCCGCTTAAGATCGATTATGAGAAGCGACATGGTGATAGCGAGAAAAAACAGAGCCAGAATCGGGCCGCCGAGCGTCAGGAGACTTTTTTCTCCATAGTAACCTAGTTGGAGAACCATCCCGGCCACCAGAAGCACGCCCGCAGCGATCGATTTGGTCCAAAGGTAGGACGCGATTTTTTTCCCCCACGGCCGTGGATGGGATATGTCATAAACCTCCCTGGCGGCGCCGGCAGCGGCCTTCTTGTTGGCTCCGCGCCCGTTGTCTTGGGAACGCGCCGGAGCATAAACGTCCCCACCGGGGTTTTTCTCGGCCCAGAGATGGCTGATTTCCGGCTCCACCATCGTCGGCTGCAGGAGAGCCTCATCCACCCCCACATAGAAGAGTTTTGGCTTTGTCCCCTTCTCCGGTTTGCGCATGCTGACTTTCTGCGTGGCCACGATCCGGCTGACCCGGCTTCCGGGATCGTCCAGATCTCCGGAGATGATCGCCTGCGCCGGACAGACGATGACGCAGGCCGGCTCCAAACCCACCTCGACCCGATGGGCGCAGTAATTGCATTTCGCGGCCGTGTTGGTGTTCGGATCGATGTAGAGCGCGTCGTAGGGACAGGCCTGCATGCAGGATTTGCAGCCGATGCAGCGGCTGTTATCGAAATCGACGATGCCGTCGGCGCGGCGAAACAGCGCGCGGGTCGGGCAGATTTCAACGCAGGGGGCATCGTCGCAATGGTTGCACCGCAGGACGCCAAAGTGGCGCCTGGTATGCGGGAACTCGCCTTTTTCTATGTATTTGACCCACGTCCGAAAAACCCCGATTGGAACATTGTGCTCTTCCTTGCAGGCCACCGTGCACGCGTGGCAGCCAATGCAGCGATTCTGATCGATGACAAACCCGTAGCGCATCCATGCTCTCCAAAACCGGACGTTTAGGCCCGTTCGGCCGGCAACTTGGCCTTTGGATTTATCGCCATGCGGCCGAACACCTTCCTGGCATTCAGCTCGGTGATCTTTCGGCGGTCCTCTTCGCCCAGCCATTCGATCGCGTTAAAAATGGGAACCAGGTCCTCGAAATTCCTGCCGGTCTTGGGATCGATGGCGTTGACCGCTCCGAACATTTCGGTCGCGAAGAGCACATGGTCCACTCCCACACGCTTGATGAGAAGCTCCATGGATTCTTTATCGTAAATGGCCATGTCCCAGTAAACACGGCGGGCAGCTTCTTCGAAGTCGTCCAGTCCTTCCCGCACGTGCATTCCTCGATGCCGGTTCCACTGATAGGGAATGGCCCCTCCCCCGTGCGGGATGATGATCTTGAGGGTTGGAAAATCCTTGAAGACCCGCGACCGCAAGAGTTCCACGGCGCCCGAGTGATGCTGGGCGATATAGTAAGAGATCGTCGTGTGCATCGCGGGATTAAGCGAGGCACTGGCATGAATCGTCCCCGGTACGTCCAGCGCCACCAGCTTCTCCCACAGGGGATACCACCACTCGTCAGCCAGAGAAGGGGTTAGGGGTTCCCGTCCCCCACCCACGTCCGGATTGATGTTGCAGCCGATAAAGCCGAGGTCCTTCACGCAGCGTTCAAGCTCCTCCACCCACTGCTTCGGGCTCACGCCCGGAGACTGGGGCAACTGGCAAATCGGCGAGATTTTGCCCGGCCATTGGCGGCCGATGCGCGCGATGAGATCATTGCAGGCCTCACTCCAGTAGCGACTCACCAGCTCCGAGCCGAAATGGTGCCCCATCGCCGATGCCTGCGGGGAAAAGAGCAGATGGTCGACGCCAGACTCAACCATGCGCTTGAACTGCCCCTGCATGGACCGTTCGAGCTGCTCGTCGCTGATCTGGAGCCGCGCCCGGGCCGGCCTGGCCAGGTCGGTAATCTGCCGACCACGGTAAGCCTGCAATTCCGGCGGGGCCGTTGTGTAATGGGTATGCGCATCGATGATCATGATGACATCTCTCTTATTAAACTTGAGGCTCTGGCTTCAACGTTAAATTTGGTACCCTCGGTCCCCTTTAGGAACCAACACCTATGGGCAAGGGGCGGGTACGAACACGGGTTTCCTCAAAAACAACTATGCTTCCAAGCTCAATCACAGATGCGATAGTAGACAGGTTAGAAAGAAGCATCTGTAACTGCGCTTCCGGTCTACGGCGGGAGGTTAGACGAAAAAGAATGACCGAGGGTTTGCTCACATTTCTGGTAGCGAGTATGGCACCAAAGTCAGTATCTGCAGATATTAGAGTGCGTTCTTCGCGGGCGGCGCGTTCAAAGACAATTTCATCATCTGCCTTTTGCATGCCGTAATCGCGAACATGCGCTGCGTCATGCCCCGCCTTCCGCAACCCTTCTGCGACAAGAGGAGATAAAGAATTATCCACGAAAAAATTCACCGGTTATTGACCAGTGGGAGTTCACGCTCACGCACAGCTTCAGCGGCAAAGCGCAAAGCCTCGCGGATGTCTTCGCCTTCCAGGTCGGGATACGCTTTAAGGATCTCTTCTTCCGTCATGCCGTCCGCTACCATGCCCACCACAGTTGCGACCGGTATCCGCAGGCCTCGAATACAGGGCACGCCGTCTATCTGTTTAGGGTTAACCGTGATCCTCTTGAACTTCATTTCTGCCTCCTTGCGGGTCGCAGCCGAATCTTTCGTAAACGGCACTATATCCTATCTTCAGGCAGCTTGCATGTGGTACCAATTTGACTTGCCTATTCAGCCGCCGAAGCCGAACCCCAAATTCCCCTTTCGTGTATGCAAGCCAAACCCCTGGCTTTTCATCAGCGAATAGCAATTATCAGGCCCCTTAGCTCCGGGATTCGCCCTATGCCCGCGTGGCGGGCCCAGAAAAGAGGCGCGTTGACGGCGACAGAAAAGGTTTGCGCCGCCGTTTCCTCCGATTCATCGATACCTGCCGCTCCGGAGCAATGCTTTGATCTCGTCGTGGTTACCCAGGAACGATACAAAGAGATCAGTCGGCCGGTCTTGAAAAATGAAACGGAGCGCGAGACTGCCTCGACACTGAAAGAGCCTCCTGCCGAGTTTGCGAATGCCGAGGCCGCTGTGCGCGTGAGGTTGGCCAAATGCCTCAGCCAGTTCGCATAACGCCAGCAAACACTCCGCTCTTTCGCTTTTGGGCAGCCTCCCTAACCGTTGCATGACAGCCGGGTCGATGGACAGCGGCTTATTCAAGCTTCTTCCTCAGTTGTTCCGCCGTCACCGTCACCAGCTTTCTAGAGCGCCGAAGCTGGCGATATCGTTTATCCGTGGCTTTGTCCAGTACAGCCACCTGTTCGGGTGCCACCCCATACTCGCGCTGGGCATAGTCCGTGGATTCCACCTCCACCTTACGCAGCGCAATGATGTCCGCTCCGCAGACGATTCCAATATCATCGCCCCGCACCGCCGCAGCAAGCCACCGGCTAAGATTTTTCTTCGCGTCCGTGATCGTTAAAGTCTTCATAACGTCTTTATATAGTCTCTGATAAAATTTTTCAATTCTTGGAGCAGAGCCGGCAGCCAAATTGTCCGGGACCAAAGACACCCATATCCGCCAGGAAAAGACTCCCAACCGCTTATCCCGAATCTGCCGGTCGGTGGCAGCGATTTCACGCTAAGAGGCGGGCTGTCTGTTCTGGATCGTTCGCGGCTGGTCCGAATAAAGAATCCCTTCTTCTGAACCGACCTTTTCCCGAATCCACCGTAAAGAGCCAAGAGCGGATTTGACCCCTTTGTCAGACTGCCTCCTCGCGTGCCTCTGGCGACGGCTCACCTTCGAGGTAGATGTTGAACCCATCGCGGTCCGTAGTGCAGTTCACAATGCGAAGCTGACGTAGGGTCTTGAACTGGCCGACTGATATCAGAGATCCCATCCATGGCCGAACCTCGGCGAGTGCGGTGTCACGTTCAGAAGCAAGATATAGACACGGAATCCCCTTAGGGTTAGCGCGGCTCTCGGTCGCCTGTCCTACTAACGGTTTCATCCGCTCTTGAGAATACGGAGCGGGGATATCGTAGAGGGGCTCGTTATTTTCACGAACAGCCTCCCAAACGCAGCCAAGTTGGGCACGCCACAAGAATCCATCGGCCTGTATGATCTGTACGCGTTTTTCGCCGGTGTACCGGACAGCTTGTAGAAACGCTTCGGTCTCCGGATCGCGCACGTAACGGGTCCGATG
>Ga0209640_10002459_pt1 | contig 16118 bp, 3 predicted proteins | sample RifCSP10_1_FD_184018 | JGI IMG/M metagenome (GOLD analysis project Ga0209640, IMG submission 184018) | Soil microbial communities from Rifle, Colorado - Rifle CSP2_sed 10_1 (SPAdes) (version 2) | ecosystem: Environmental > Terrestrial > Deep subsurface > Rock core/Sediment | place: Rifle...
GTCTGACGAAAGGCAGGTGCCTGGCTGAAGCCAGGCACCCTTCCGGGGGTTCGGGCTCGAGCTTCAGCTCGAGCCCTGTCCTTGTCTGTGCTACCCGGCCACGCGGGCGCCGAAGGCCTCCACGTCGATCTCGGGCCGCTCGTACGGGAACCACCACTCGGGCGAGGGCACCTGTGCGTAGTCGAGGTGCACGTGCTTCGCCTCGGTGAACGCGTCCAGACCCTCGGGGCCGAGCTCGCGGCCGAACCCGCTCATCTTCACCCCGCCGAACGGAGCTGCGTCGTTGTCCTTGAGCGGGTCGTTGATCCAGACCATCCCCGCCCGGAGCTCGTCGGCGGCACGCATCGCGCGCTCGAGGTCGGACGTGTAGATGTTCGCGCCCAGGCCGAAGTCCGTCCGGTTCGCGAGCTCGATCCCCTCCTCCAGGTCGCGAACCCGGGTGACCGTCGCCAGCGGGCCGAAGATCTCGCGGCTCGGGTGCTGCGCCCCGTCGGCGAGCTCGAGCAGCGAGGGCTCGTAGAAGTAGCCGCGCTCGAGGTGCTCGGGGCGCTTCGCCCCGATCGCCACGCGGCCACCCGCCTCGACGATCTCCGCCACGGCCCGCTCGGCCTGCTCCAGCGCGTTGCGCGAGACGAGCGCGCCGATGTCCACGTCGTCGAAGGGATCGCCGATGCGGAGCTTGGCCGTCTCCCCGAGGAACGCGTGCATGAACTCGTCGTAGCCCGCGTCCTCCACGTACAGGCGCTCGGTCGAGGTGCACACCTGGCCCGCGTTCAGGAATGCCCCGAACACCGCGCCGCGCGCCGCCGTCTCGAGGTCGGCGTCGGCGCACACGACGAACGGGTCGGAGCCACCCAGCTCGAGCAGCAGCTTCTTGATCCGGGGGGCGCACGCAGCCATCACGCGCTGCCCCGTGGCCACCGAGCCCGTGAACGCGATCAGGTCCGTGTTCGGGTGGTCGACGAGCGCGGCCGAGCCTCCTCCGGTGGCGGTCACGACGTTGAAGACGCCCGCCGGGAGCGGCGAGAAGACCTCCCCCAGTCGCAGCGTTGCGAGCGGAGTGAGCTCGCTCGGCTTCACGATGCAGGCGTTGCCCGTGGCGAGGGCGGCAGCGACCTGCCAGGCGAGCAGCACGAGCGGGTAGTTGAACGGGAGGATGTGGACGCACACGCCCACGGGGTCACGAAGGACGAAGTTGAACTGGCCCGGCTTCGTCGACCCGACGATGTGGCCGCGCCGCGCGCGCCCGACCTCGGCGAGGTGGCGGAACGCGGTGACGCACCAGTCGACCTCGTCGGCGTTCTCCTTCAGCGTCTTGCCGCCCTCGCGGGTGAGGAGCACGGCGAGCTCGTCGCGGTGCTCGACGAGCCGGCCCGCGCACTCGTGCAGGATCTCGGCCCTCGCCAGGCCGTCCGTGCGTCTCCACGCCGGCTGCGCGGCGCGCGCCGCGGCGACGACACGGTCGACGTCCGCCTGCGAGACGTCCGGGACCTCGGCGATCGGCTCCTCCGTGGCCGGGTTCTCGACGACGATCGTGCCGCCGCCGTCCGACTCCACGTACTCGCCCCCGATGTAGAGCGGCTCCATGACCGTCCCTCCTTGGTCGTGCTTCCTGGAAGTTCGAGTCTAGACGCCCCGGCTTCGAGGAATCCCGCACTGAGACGCGCTCGAGGCCGTGCGGCCGTCGGCCGCCCTAGCCCCTCAGGCTGGGGCCGGCGCACGCACACGGCGCACGCCGGCCCCCTGGCCCGTTACTTCTTGAACTTCTTCTGGCACTCCGCAAGGCTGACCTTCTTCGTGCCACCGCGGTCGACGGCCACCTCCGTCGTCTGCAGCACGGTCCCGTCCGGCTTCTCGCACGTGAGCGTGTAGCTCTCGACGATGCCTCCGCCCTTGACCTGCTCGGTGACGGAGTAGAGCCCGGCCGTGACCGTGAACGTCGTCGTGACCGAGACGAAGTTCTCGACCCGGATCACGTAGTCGCCCGGCTCGGGCAGCTCCACCAGCGCCTCTTCCTTCTCGAGCACGAAGCCCGTCGAGCTCCCGACCTGGTCCAGGGAGCCGTCCGGCTGCACGTGGTAGACGTAGAGGTCGACGTCGTCCGGGGTCGGCCAGTCGAGGTTCACCCTCAGCACGTCGACGTCCGTCTCGGGCATGGAGAAGGGGATGTCGACGAAGTCGCCCGGGAGCCAGACAACGCCCGTCCTCGTCCACGTCTCCTCACGGGCCGGCTCCTCCGCGAGGACTCGCAGGCGGTGCTCCAGGACCTCCGGCCGGGTGGAGGGATTCACGTGCCAGGTGAGCTTGCCGCCGCCCGGCACAACGAGCGTGGACTCGAGCCGGTCGTCGATCGTGCCCGCGCTCGAGGTCTTCGTCTGGAACGACTTCGTCAGCCGCAGAACCGCCCCGGCAGGGCCCTTGCCCGAGAGCACCGAGTGGTGCCGGCTGTCAGCGGCGTTCTCGAGCGCGATGAGGAAGGCCTCGCGGTTCCCCCTGCCGGCGTAGATCCCGGCTCCGAGGTACTCGTCGACCACCTCCGAGAAGGGCGGGTGGAACTCCCGCGGCCCGATCTCGAAGGTGTAGCCGTAGCCGCCGGTCGCGCTGTACGACCAGTCCTCCGTCGTGCCCGAGGTGTCGTACAGCTCGTAGCCGTGGAGGTTCTGGTAGCCGTTCTGCGCGGCCATGCGGGCGCCGAGCGCGTTCATCGCCGCCTCGTCGACCGTCTCTCCGGTGTCGCGGATTCCCGGCGGCCGCAGGACGAGGTTCGAGAACGTGTGGTTCGTGATCAGGGTCGTCACGTGGCGCGACGAGATGAGCTCGCGAACCGCCTGCGTCTCGGGCTCGGAGAAGGGGCCGGCTCCACGGTACGTCGGATCCGCGAACAGGTCCGAGGCTCCGGCGCCTCCCCAGAGGCCGCCGTAGTTGCGGTTCAGGTCGATCCCTGCTCCGTAGCCGCCCGGGCTCGACACCTCGCAGGCCCCCGGCGGAGTGTCCAGCCCGTCCACGACGCGGCAGTTCTTCCGCTTGTAGGCGTTGCCCGGATTTCCGAGGACCGTGACCGTTCCGCCGTCGTCGATCTCCCGGACGTCCACGAGGTCGCCCCATTTGCGGGACTGCTCGAAGCCGTCCACGTTGACGACGGGCACGACGAGGACGCGCGTCCTCTTCAGGAGGTCGGTGATGCGCGCGTCCCCGGCCTCGTATCCGTTGACGAGGTCGATCGCGAACTCCATCGAGTGCTCGCCCGACGGCCACTCCCGCGCGTGATGGAGGCCCATCATCAGGAAGGTCGGCTTGCCGTCCGTGGTCGCCGAGACCTCGTGGCTGATCTCGACGCCGAGGATCTCGCGCCCTTCGAGCGACCGCCGGTTGAGCGTGAAGAGCCTGACCAGCCCCGGGTTGTCCACCGCCAGGGCCCGGAGGTCCGCCTCGTACTCGGCCAGCGTGCGATACGTGTCCCGGCCCGAGGGAAGGGGCGAGACGGTGGTCGCCGCGGCGTACGCCGCGTTGAGCTCGCTCATCTGCTTCTCGCGGAGGCCGAGGTCGGCGATGGTGACCGTCCAGGTGAACCCGTCCGAGACGAGCCGGTCGAGGTCGGCGCTGGAGTGCAGCACCGCCTCGACGTAGGCCGGGCCGGCGTGCTCGGTCAGGTCGAGGCCGAGGTTGGTCAGGCGGTCCCGGTCCGCCTGGGTCGGGACGGCGACGCGCACGAGCTGGACCGGGAACAGCGCGTCATGGGTTGCTCCGGCCGTAGCCGCGAGAAGCGCGGAGAGCGCCGCGACGGCGAGGAGCGTCACGAGCCTGCGAGGCGAAGTCATCGAGTCCTCCTTGTCACCACTCATGAGGGTGTCAGATTTCAGGGTGCGAGAATACACCACCACTTCCAGGGGTGTCAACTGTGGCGACGCACGCGAGAGAATTTGCGGGAGCGGGCGACGCCGCTCATTCACCCGCGGATCGCGCGAGAGGCAGACGGCCCTACGAGCTCGCGCTGCCCTGACCGGTCGCAGGGGCGAGGCGCCGGCGAGAGATCGTGGCCTCGGCCGGATCCCCCGTCAGAAGATCTCCGGGCACCAGGGAGCCCGGTCGGTCGCGAAGAGGGCGTCCGCGCGCGCGGCCGCCCCACGCCGCGCCTCCTGGGCGAGGCCGGCCCGCGCGAGCTGGACGAACGAGAAGCCGCCGAGGTAGGTCGCCCCGAGTGCGGTCACGTCCAGCCTGAGGTCGGGGGCTCGCCGCGAGCGGCGCGCGACGCCGTCCTCGAGCGTCCACGTGCCCTCGTTCCACGGGCAGAACGCGTCCGCCACCTCGAAGGTGACCCGCCCGCCGGCCCGGTAGCCGCGTGCCGAGAGGGCGGCGCCGACGTCCGTGAGCCGCACCCAGAGCCCCGTCTCCGCCCGCAGGCGCATGCTGTCCGGCCGGGCGAGGAGGTGCAGGAGTGGGTGGTCGACCGGCAGGAGCCACGCGAGGATCTCGTCCATCCAGTCGATCTCGAACAGGTAGCGCCAGACCTCGCGCGTCGAGTCGAGATCCGTCCCGAGCGCCTCGACCACGCGCAGCCGGCCGACCCAGCGGCCGCTCTCCTCCTGGTGGGAAACGCGGTAGAGCGCGTAGCCGGCGTCCCGGCCGTCGAGCTCGAGGAGCGCTCGAATGAGGGGCCCCGCGCCGGGAGGTCGCCGGTCGGGGTCGTCCTGGAGCCGGCGGAGCTCCCACCACGCCGGCGAACGTGTGTAGAAGCCGGGCGTCACGCGGCGCACGCGGTCGAACACCCGCGGGAGCCTGCGCAGCGCCTCGTCCGCCTCGAGGAGGTGCATCTGCCCGCTGCGCGGCGGGCTCCCCGCACGCAGCGCAGCACGCGCCCGCGGAAGCCGCATCTCGTAGCGGAGCGAGGCCAGGCCGTAGCCGTAGCGGCCGTAGATCCCCTCCTCGGACGCGAACAGGGCGGCGATCGGCTCCCCGCGCTCGCGGACGTCGTCGAGCTGCGCCCGCATCATGCGCGTGAGGAGGCCGCGACGCCGGTGCGTGGGCAGCGTGCCGACGACGGTGACCCCGGCACAGGGGAGGGCAACAGGCCCCGGCACTGTGAGGTCGAAGGTGAAGGCCCCGGCCCCGGCGACCGCGCTCGAGCCTTCGAAGACGGCGTGCATCCGCTCCGGCGGCAGCAGCATCGAGCGCTGCTCCACGTACTCGGCAGACGGGCTCCAGCCGAAGTAGTGCCCGATGGCGCCGATCGCCTGGGCGAGCTCCTCGAAGGAGCGGCACGCTCTCACCCGGTACGCCACGGCGGCGATCCTACTGGCCGCGCTCCCCGCCGGGGAGGGGCGCCGGCGGGCGCGCGGCGCGCCCGCCGGCTTGTCAGGCGGAGGGGGAGGCCGCCTGACCTGGTCGCAGGTGGGAGGCCTGCGTTCGGGGGAGGCGGATCCTCGTCGCCCGCGGCAGGCCGATCCAGCCGGCCGGGGCGAGGCGTATCCAGCGCGCACCGTCGAGCCGCAGCGTCGGCATCGCAGCACCTACCTCGGAGAAGCCCGCCGCGGCGCGCGGGCCCACCGAGAGGACGGCAGCCATGACCGGATGCGCGCCCTCGTCGTCGTGGTCGAGCCCGAGCACGTGCCCGAGCTCGTGCATGAGCAGCGAGTGGAGGTCGATCGCCCCGCCGGAGAGCGACCAGCCCCAGCCGGCGGCGGTGACGTCGACGGTGACCGCGCGCCCGACGGCGACGCCCAGCGTCAGGTCCTCGAGCTCGCCGATCGAGACGGTCAGCCCGGAGAAGTCCGCCGTCGGGTCGACCGTCAGCCACGCCTCCCGCGCCAGGGCGACCGCGGCCTCGAGCTGCTCCGCGCTCAGCGCGACCGCCGCCTCGGCGAGGGCGGCCGGCGCCGCCGTCGCCACCATCGCCCTGTTGTCGTCGTTCAGGATGGTCACGACCGCCTCCCCGTCGGCGATGGTGGCGCCGCCGGTCGGGCTGGACAGTCGGACGAAGAAGGTCTCGTCGGGCTCCTTGGTCTTGTCCCCGTAGACGGTGATGGAAATCGTCTGGCTCGTCTGCCCGGGCGCGAAGGTGAGCGTGCCCGACTTGGCCTGGTAGTCGGAGCCGGCCGTCGCCGTCCCGTTCGCGGTCGCGAAGGCGACGGTGACCGTGCCCGAGGCGGCGGCCGAGAGGCTGACCACGACGCTGACCGAGCGCGAGCCGCCGTTGCCCTCGACGATGGAGGCGTCGGCGATCGTGAGCTGCGGCCCGGCTGCGGTGTCGTTGTCGGCGATCGTGCCGGTGGCGCTCGCGGGCGTGCCCACCGTGTAGCCCGAGCCGGAGGTCAGCGTGAGGACGACCGTCTCCGAGCCCTCGACGGCGCTGTCGTCGACCGGGGTCGCGGTGATCGTGGCCGTCGTCTGGCCGGAGGCGAAGGTGAGGGTGAGCCCGTTCGCGGAGAGCGTCGCGCCGGCGGCGGTGAGCGTGTAGTCGGCACCGAGCGTCGCCGACCCGCTCCAGGAGAGGTTGACCGCGATCGTGCTCGAGGTGTTGGTCGTGCGGGTGACCGTGAACACGATCGGGTCGGAGCCGGTCTCCGAGCCGGAGGCGTCGGTCGCGGTGACGGTGACGACGGCTGCCTGGTCGTCATCGGCGATCGTGCCGGTGGCGCTCGCGGGCGTTCCGACGGTGTAGCCGGTGCCGGTCTTCACGGTCAGGATCACGGTCTCGTTCCCCTCGGCGGCCGCGTCGTCGACCGGGGTGACGGTCAGGGTCGCGCTCGTCGCCCCCGGAGCGAGGGTCAGCGTCGAGCCGTCGGAGGCGAGCGTCCCGCCGGCCACGCTGACGCCGTAGTCGCCGCCGAAGGCCGCCGTCCCGGTCCAGCCCAGGTTCACGACGAGGTTGCTCCAGATGTTGCCGCCGCGCGTGATCGCGATCACGATCGGGTCGGAGCCCGCTTCGGCGCCCGAGGCGTCGGTGGCGGTGACGGAGACCGTCGCCGGGCCGTCGTCGTCGACGATCGAGCCGGTCACGCTCGTCGGCTCGCCGAGCGTGTACCCGCTTCCGGCGAGCACGGTCAGCACCACCGTCTCCGTCGGCTCGACCGTCGTGTCGTCCACCGGCGTGACCGTCAGCGTCGCCGCCGCGACGCCCGCGGCGAGCGTGAGCGTCTTGCCGTTCGGCGTGAGCGTGCCGCCGGACACCGCGATCGTGTAGTCGGAGCCCGACGCCGTGCCCGACCAGGCGAGGCTGATGGCGATCGAGGCGGAGAGGTCGCCACCGCGCCCCACGGTGAAGACGATCGGGTCGCGCAGGTACTCGTTGCCGTCCGGGTCGCTCGCGACGACGGAGACCCCGGCACCGACGGTGACCGTCACGAGCTGCATCCCCACCGTCTGGTTCTCGAAGACGTCGATCGCCGTCCAGGTGATGGCCGTGACGCCGACCGGGAACAGGTTCCCCGCGGGAACGCCGGAGCGCGTGACCCGGACCCCGGGCACGTTGTCCGTGGCTGTCGCCTGCCCCAGCTCTGCGTCGCTTATGTAGGCCGTGTCGCTGCCGGGGTCGGTGAAGCGCGAGAGGTCGGGCGGCAGCGTCAGGACCGGCGGCTGGCTGTCCACCGCATTGATGTGGTGCGTGCCGATCAGGGTGCGCACGTTGTCGAACGACGCGCTGCCGGTGCGGCTCAGGAGCCCGAGGCCGCCGTCGAGGACCGGTGCGAAGTAGGAGAACGAGCCGACGGAGGCGCCGTTCAGCGAGACGGTGACGGTCGTGCCCTCGAGCGCCAGCGTCAGCTTCAGGTCGGCGCCGGCGCCGAGCGTCCTCGTGAAGCTCGCGTCGACGACCCAGACGCCCCTGATCCGATGGCCGATCACGACCGTGCCCGCCTGGAGGTCGAACGCGACGAACTTGAAGTCCTCGGCGCCGTAGTAGTCGAAGACGAGGCCGGCCATGCCGCCGGCCGAGATGCGGACGACCGCCTCGTGCTCGGCGTACGAGTCGCCCGGCGCGCGGACCGGCAGGCTCATCAGGCTCACGGCCGCTGCGGCGGCGGGCGTGCCGGTGTAGCGGCCGGCCGAGACCGACCACGTGCCAGACTGGCCGTCGGTGAAGAGGTCGGCGACGCCGTCGCTGAAGTCCTCGGTGTTGTCGAAGGTCGTCTGCGGCGGCAGCACCCTCACCGCCACGTCGTCGAAGGTGCCGCGCGAGTTGTCGGAGCCGACGCCGACAAGGCCCATGTTGAAGCCGTGCGCCACGCCGTCGATGAAGCGCGGGTCGAGCGTCTTCGACATCACGACCCCGCCGTCGACGAGGACGCTGATGGTGAGCCCGTTCACGACGACCCGCAGCGCGTAGTACCGATCCGCCATCACGGCGCCGGTGAGGACGCCCTGCGCGTCGATGACCCAGCCCTGGGCGGTCCGGTGCCCGAGCACGACCTTGTTGGTGGAGACGTCGAGGCCGGCGAACTTGAAGTCGGTCGGCGAGAAGTAGTCGAAGATCAGGTAGGCGTTCGCCTTCCAGCCGGCGGTCGGCCTCTGCACCAGCACGAGGGCGGAGAGCTCGAAGTACGTCGGCAGCGCCTTGTCGACGTAGAGGACGGCCGCCGCGTCCTGGCCGAGCGACGCCGCGGCGACGTTCAGCGCCGCTCCCGAGACCTCCCAGACGCCGCTGTCGGGCGCGAAGCCCGTGAGCGTGCCGTCGTTGAAGTCCGCCGACCGGAGGACGTCCCGGTGGCCGCCTGGGATGTTCCCCGCCTGCGGGTCGGTCGGGCCGCCTGCCTGCGCCTGCCAGAGGCCGTGATCGCGCTGCGTGATCAGGCCGATCTCGCCGTAGGGCTCGCCGTTCCGCGCCCCGTAGAGGTCGAGGTTGGTCTCGGCCGCACGCGTCTGGTCTGCGCCCTGGGCCTTCGAGAGCGCGTAGAGGAACTCGAACACCTGCGGTGGCACCTGCCGGCTCACGGTCGCGATCCCGAACGGCGCGAACGGGACGATGTAGCTGTTGAACTCGCCGATCCAGTCGATCAGCCGGTCGCCGCCCGTGTTGCCGATCAGGATGTCGAGCCCGGCGCCGCCGAAAGCGCGATCCTGATACAGCGGATGCGTGTCGGGCGTGTCGTTCGGGCTCGGCTGGATCTTCCGGCCCTTCTGGTCGCCGAACTGGCCTGTACCGGCGATCGTCATCACGTCGTCGGCGTTGAGCAGGTCGTTGCCCCAGCCGCCCCAGAGGGTGTCCTGACCGGTACCGCCGACGAGCCAGTCATTGCCCTCGTCGCCGAAGATGGCGTCGCTGCCGTCGCTCCACCTGAGGACGTTCGGCTGCAGGCACGTGCCGTTCGGCGCGTACTCGACGCACCCGGCCATCGTCGGGCCTTCGTCGCTGTAGAGGTTGAGGAACCACATGTGGCCGGTGCCGAGCTTGTTCACGGTGCCGTCGGCGTTCAGCAGGATCGTGCGGCGCGGGTCGTACTCGTCGTACAGCGCGAACTCGCCGAGCCGGCTCAGGACCTGGCCGTTGTCGTGCCACGCGTCGTCGTCCTCGCCGAAGTGCAGGAGGTCGCCGGGGTTGTACGGCCGTGTCCAGTCGGTGCGGTACGCACTCGTCTTCACGAGCCCGGTGTTGCGGTCGTAGACCTGCGTGTATCCGTTCCAGATCGCCTCGCCGCCCGCGATCGCGTCGTCACCTGCGCCGCCGTGGAGGAAGTCGCCGGCAACGCCGCGCGGTAGGCCGGCAGGCGGGTCCTCGTTGTTGCGATGGCCGATGATCGTCGGGTAGAGCGGGAGAATCTGCCCGCCGAGGCCGCCGAAGATGACGTCGTCGGAGTTGTTCGCGTCGTACTGAGCGCGATCGCCGCCCAGGACGCTCGGCGTGAGGTTGTACGGCGTCAAGTCGACCGTCTTCTGGAGGTCGCCGCGGATGTTGATCACCGCGGTCTGGACCTGGCCCGGGGTGGCGATGAACTGGTCGAGGAAGTCGCCGCAGAGCACGGACTTGTTCTCGGTGCAGGTGTTCGCCGGGCGGAAGGCGGTGATCGCGTTCAGCGGCTCGCTGAAGCACGTGCCGAGGCCGGCGCCCGTGCAGGACAGACCGCCTGCCGTCCAGCCGGTCGAGCTGTTGCGGCTGGCGAAGATCCGGCCGTCGTCACCGAGGATCGCGTCCTGGCCGACGCCGCCGTCGAGCCAGTCGTTACCCCAGCCGCCGATGATCTCGTCGTCGTCGGCGTCCCCGTACGCCACGTCATTGCCCCCGCCGAGGTACAGGAAGTCGTCGCTGAGACCGCCGTGGATCTCGTCGTTGCCGAAGATCTCCCACCAGTCGGCCCCGAGCGCGGCGTCGTGGCGACGCTCGAGCTGGCCACCGAACGGATCGATCGCCGCGTCGGTGAGGTAGAGGTAGAGAGAGCTGCAACCGTCCTGCGTTTCCGTACCGGCCGTGCTGCACGAGGCGTTGGAGCCGACGCCGAGTCCGAAGCGGTCGGGCCGGAAGTCGGGGCCGCCCGCTGTGTAGTCGAGGAGCGTCACGCCGCGCACGAGAATCTGGCCGGCCGGGCCGTAGACGTCGTCGTACACGTAGGAGACGTAGAACGCCCCGGTTGTCGTCAGGAGATCGACGTGTGCGGTGCCGACGATTCGTACGATCTCCCCGTTGTCGCCGACGATCGTGTCGGCATCGATGGCGTGCCGTGCGCCGGGGATGAGATCACCCACGGCGATACCGCCGTTGTCGTTGCGCCCGCTGTGAGTCCCGCCGTCGCCGAACAGCATGTCCGCGCCGTCCGGGCGCTTGTCCGGCGTGGTGAGCGAGAAGAAGTCGGAGCTGCCGCCGATGATGTCGTCCTGGCCGAGGCCGCCGAACACGACGTCGTTCCCGCCGCCACCTTCGATGTAGTCGCTGCCGTCGCCCTCTCCCTGGGCATTGCTCTTGGGCTCGACCTCGAACGTCGGGACCACATCGAGGTCGCCGACGAGGTCACAGGTGCCGGCGTGCGTCGGATCCGTCGCTGCCGTGTCGGCGGTCACGCAGCCGTCCGGGGAGCGGGAGGCGCCGACCACGCCCGAGCCGTCGAGGGCCGAGGCGATGCTGCCGTCGCCCATGATGATGTCGTTGCCGAGCTGACCGAAGATCAGGTCGTCCTCGGGCCCGCCTGCGAGGTAGTCGTTGCCGAAGGTTCCGAGCGCTGCGAGCCCGTCCTCGATGGCGAACGTATGCATCAGGTCGAGCACCTGGAGGTCGGTCCACCACGCGAGGTTGTTGTCCCGGAACGGGCGGGGGATGTTGTCGACCAGCAACTGCCCACTGCCGTCGCCGCTCGGCGCCGCCACGCCGCTCATCGCGGTCGGCACGTCGCTGCGGTTGTAGAGCACGTTGCCGATCAGCGTCTGGAAGCGCAGGCTGGTGACGTCGCGCGTGAGGATCGCGTTCGTCACCGGTTCGTAGGTGACGCGGCGGAGCAGCGAGACGTTGTCGCCGAACAAGATGTCGTCCTCGCACGCGCCGTCGAGCATGTCGTTGCCGGCGCCGCCGATCAGCAGGTCCTGGCCGCACCCGCCGAGGATGATGTCGTCGCCGCCCTTGTCCGGGACCTTGGTGGTGATCAACAGGATCGGGATCGTCGTCTGGATCCGCTGCAGCTTGGGCAGCGGCAGATTGGTGTCCTCGACGTCCATGATCACCAGCCCGTGGTCGCCGAACACGATGTCGTTGTAGGCCGACGTCGGGCCACCCTCGATCGTCCCGGCACCGCTGCCGAACAGGGTGTCCACACCGACGGCGAGGATGTCGGCGTTCGGGCGCGGCGATGCGTTGACGACCGGGATGTCGAGGCCGCGGGTGAAGATGTCGACGTTGACGCCGCTGTCGCCGTAGACGTGGTCGATCCCGCGGAGGCCGAGGATCGTGTCGTCGCCGGAGCCGCCGGCGAGATGGTCACCAGTCTGGCTGCCGATGATCGTGTCGTCGCCGGCGCCGCCGTACGCGGTGATGCCGATCGTCGGCAGCGTGCAGGCGGTCGCGGTGCAGGGGACGCCGGCGAACAGGCGCGAGGCGTCGATGAGGTCGTTGCCGGCCCGCTTGAACGGGTTCGCGAGCCCGATGAACCACTCGTCGTCTTCGTTCTGGGCATCGGGGATGTTGACGAACGGGTTGAACGGCTTGTCGCCGAACTCGTGCCCGTCCCGCGCAGTGGACGGGTCTCCCGAGTACCAGACGCCGTCCTGGCTCGTGTCCCCGTAGATCACGAGCGGCGAGTCCGGGCCACCGAGCACCGATCCGCACGGCACCGGCCGGCCCTGGTCGTCGAGCGCCGTCTGGCTGCAGACCACGATGTGGTCGCCGCCGACCTTGATCCGGTCATCGACGCTGCCGACCGCCGGCCGGCTCGGGTCGTAGCCGACGACCGTCAACAGCACCGGCGCGTCCATGAGGCCCGTCAGCGTCGGCGTGAGCGCAGCGTTGGCGAGCACCAGCGTCGTCGCGGACACCGAGGCGATCGTGAAGCGCCCGGCGAAGCCCGAGATCGTCACCAGCATGCCGGGCAGGAAGCCGTCGGCGACGAAGGAGCCGCCAACGTCGTAGCGGGTGAGGGTGGTGGTCGGCAGCGTCGTCGGTGACGTTGCGCCCTGGACCGAGATGTTCATGCTGGTCGACGCACGCGCCTCGAACGGCCGCGCCTCGTAGACGTTGGCGCCGACCACGTTGCCGGTCGTCGTGAGCGGAGCCCCGCCGAGCAACATGATGCTGCCGACACCACAACCGGGGTACGGGTCGGCGAACGGGCAGTCGGCGAGTGTGCCGCCGAAGCCCGCGATCGTGTGGGTCGTCGGCTCGTTGCCGACCTGGATCACATCGCCGATCGCATAGCCGTCGTCGGCCCAGGCGAGCCCGTCGAGGCGCGTGATCGAGTGGGCACCGATCAGATAGTTGCCACCGAGATCGAGGAGGCGGTTGCCGCCGCCGTGCACCACGGTGAGCCCGCCGTGCTGGCCGGCGACGAAGACGCGCCCCGTGAACGGGCCGGTCGGCAGCGCCGCACCGCGCAGCGTCATCACGTTGCCGACGATCTTCTCGACGCGCCAGCTCGCAAGCCCGCCGAGATCGCCGGCCTGGTCGCCGTCGTCGATGTACACCAGGTGGCCGACCAGGAAGTGCTCGGCAGCCCAGTCCGGGCCCGTGAGCGTGATGCCCAGCGTCGTGGTGCCGACGATCCACGGAGCGACGGTCACGCCGGTGGTGGCGCCGTTGACGAGGACGGAGTCGTCTACCGCCGTGATCGTCCAGACCCGCGGCCCGGTTGGCATCGTTGCGCCCGACACGTGCATCACGTCGTTCTGGTCGCCCGTGAAGCCCGTGATCGTCCACGTCCCGGGCACCGCCGCGCCGCCGTTCGCGTAGTCGGTGACGATGATCTCCTGGCCGACGAGGAACCCGGCGGCCTTCCAGTCGAAGCCGGGCCGGCCGATCGTCCAGACCGAGCCGGAGCCTGCAACGACGACGTTGCCGGTCTGCTGCACCGGCGCCGCGGGGTCGATCGTGCCCTGAACGTCGAGGTGGTCGTTGCCCTGGCCGAGCATCAGGTTGACGACCTCGATCGTGCTCTTGGCGCCGTCCGTCCGGAACTGGCCGTTGACGAACGAGATCGTGCCGTAGCTGATGCCGCCGGGGAAGACCGAGGGCTCGCCGAATGTGTCGATCGACCCGACGCCGCCGTTGAACACGAGGTCCTTCGCCATGCCGAACCCGCGCAGCGTGGTCGACGTCATCACGCCCGTGCCGTCCTCGACGCTGTCGTCGTTGAAGATGTTGAGCACGTCGATCTGCTGGCTCTCCGGCGCTTGCGCGCCGATCGAGAACAGCGGGCCGTCGACCTCCCCCGGGAGCATGATGCCGTTCTTGAGCGTGCGGTCGGCGCCCGTGACGCCACCCTCGAAGGCGACCGGCCCCCGCAGCTTCGACAGGCGGTGCGTGCTGGCCGGGTAGGTCTTGGCGCCCTGGCGCACGAGCGGGACCTGGAAGGCGGCGTCGGCGGCGAGCACGACGGTCTGCGGCACGAACCAGTTGTCGCTCGTGAAGGTCGCAGCGGCGGCGATCCGGTCGACGTGAATCGTTGCGGTTCCCGCGGCGACCGGATGCGTCGCAGTGAGCTCGAGCACGTCGTCGTTGGTGGCGTTGGTGCCGCGGATGATCGCGATCTTGTACTCGCCCGCGTTGAGACCGGCGATGCGGATCCACTGTCCCTCGAGGAAGCCGTCGGCGAGCCAGCCGGTCCCGTCGGTTCGCCGGATCCTGTACGTGGTACCGCTCGCCGTGAACTCGGCGTTGCCGCTCCACTCGCCGCTCCGGCGCAGGATGCTGACGCTGGCGCCCGAGTAGGTGGCGTTCGCCGGGAGCGCCCCGGTGACGGTGAGCACCTGATCGGTCGTAGTGACGATCCTCAGGTCGAAGGCAGTCGGCGTCCCGGCGACGTCGACGACGAGCCGGATGTTCTGGCCGTCCTCGAAGCCCTCTTCGACGAAACTGCCGAGGTCGCTACCGAGCGCGCGGGTGATCGTCATCGTCGCCGCGTCGACCGTGAGGTTGCCGAGGAACATCCGGAACGGCACGATGCCGCCGATGTCGATGTAGTCGGCAGGCGTGACGGCGACCCCGCCGACGCTCACGACATCCGTGAGGCCGTCGGTGACGATCGCGATCTGGACGTCGGCCGTCGGCTGCCCCGTGAGGCGGATGTCGTAGCCGTCGCCCGCACCGCCGAGCTCGACCAGCGTGCTGCCGCCGCTCTCGACGGTCACGACGCCGGGCGAGTCGTCGTCGATGACTTCGACATCCTGGCGGCCGGGACCCGAGCGGAGGTTCGGGAAGGCGTAGGTGGTGTCGGTCGTGGAGTCGAGCACGAACTCGATCACGGCCGTCTGCGGGTCTTCGACGCGGAAGTCGTCGCGGGCGGAAACGACGATGCGGACCGGGTCGTTCCAGTCGTCGTCGCCGAACGTGATGCGGTACTCGGTGACGCCCGCGCCGTTGATCGTCGCGACGAAGCGAAGATCGCTCGACGAGAGCTGGAGCGCCTGGGCGCTGTCGGCGTCGAGCACGAGCTTGACCACGACCACCCCGCCGACCGCGATCTCCCTGGCGAGCTCGACCAGGATCTCGTCGCGCAGGCCGGTGTACTGATCGGCGTGCCCTGCGATCGGAGTCGGGTGTGGCGCGGCGTCGACCGCCGGGTCGAGCCAGCTGCCCTCGATGACGACGGTGCGGCCGTCCTCGACGCTCGTGCCGGGCTCGACCTGGGTGAGGATCACGCCGGGCGTGTCGTTGTCGCGGACGAGCACCTCGACGTTGCGCACGGCGATGCCGTCGAAGGTCGGGTCGCCCGAGATCACCGAGTGGTTGATGACGACGACGCGCTCGCCCTCCGAGCGGTTGTCGATCTCCGGCGTGTTGGGTGCGTTGCTCGCGGCGTCGACCGCCCACACGTAGACGAACTGCTCCGCGTACGGATTCAAGCCGCCGGCGTCGGTGAACGTGAGCACGAGCGCCCGATTCTCGGCATCGACGTACTCCCCGTTGACGAGATAGCGCACCTGGTACTCGCCGAACTGGTCGCACCGGTCGTCACTCGTGCCGGTGCACAGCCAGACCGTGTCGCCTGGGCCGTTGGTCAGCGGCGCCGGGTTGACCAGCGTGTCGTCGCTCTCCTCCTGCGGCGATCGAGCGGCCGAGACGGTCACGTACACCGGGATGCCGTTGTAGCTCCCCGCCGCGAGGCGCACCGAGTACTTGTCGACGGTGAGCGACGTGGCCGACCACGGCCCGGGTGCGCCCTGCTCGCGAACCACCGTCGACCCACCGGTCTCGGTGATGATGAGCTTGCCGGCCTCCGGCGTCGCGACGGCCAGCTCGATGCCGTCGATCGGGATCGCGTCGTAGTCGAAGTCGGCAGACAGCGCCCGATGGTCGACGGTGCCGCTGAGACCGTCGAGATCCCGGGTGACGATGTCCTCGACGACGTCGCCGGTGACGTTCATGGTGTCGGAGCCGAGACCGCCGATGATGCGGTAGGCGACGCCGAACGCCGTCGACTGGACGAAGAACTCGTCGTCGCCCTTGAGGCCGTCGACCTCGACGATCTCGAGGTTGGCATAGCGAACGTTCAGGC